>JAABUP010001356.1_pt1 | contig 51252 bp, 40 predicted proteins | sample 5559201 | NCBI WGS metagenome assembly JAABUP01 (sample SAMN10711887, study PRJNA513373) | rock metagenome | isolation source: Antarctica rocks | place: Antarctica | reverse complement strand
CTTGCCTCTGCATCAGACGACCACACGGTCCGGCTGTGGGATGCGGCGACAGGAGCGTTGCGGGGCAGTCTCGAGGGTCATACAGATCGGGTCACCGCAGTGACATTCTCCCCCAACGGCCAGCGTCTTGCCTCTGCATCAAGCGACAAGACGGTCCGGCTGTGGGATGCGGCGACAGGAGTGATGCGGGGCAGTCTCGAGGGTCATACAGATGTGGTCACCGCAGCGACATTCTCCCCCAACGGTCAGCTTCTTGCCTCTGCATCAAGCGACAAGACGGTCCGGCTGTGGGATGCGGCGACAGGAGTGATGCGGGGCAGTCTCGAGGGTCATACAGATCGGGTCATCGCAGTGACATTCTCCCCCAACGGCCAGCTTCTTGCCTCTGCATCAGACGACAGGACAGTCCGGCTGTGGGATGCGGCGACAGGAGCGATGCGGGGCAGTCTCGAGGGTCATACAAGTGGGGTCACCACAGTGACATTCTCCCCCAACGGTCAGCTTCTTGCCTCTGCATCAAGCGACAAGACGGTCCGGCTGTGGGATACGGCGACAGGAGCGATGCGGGGCAGTCTCGAGGATCATACAGGTGTGGTCACCGCAGTGACATTCTCCCCCAACGGTCAGCTTCTTGCCTCTGCATCATGGGACAACATGGTCCGGCTGTGGGATGTCAAGAAGAGAGAGGTGATCCATAAAATCCCTACCGATAGACTGATTGATAAAATGTCTTTCTCCACCAATGGGTCGTATCTCATAACAGATTCGGGACTTATAAACATCAATCGCTTTTCTCTCGATGTTGGCCAATCATACCTCGAGTCTCCGCCTTGTTTGATGGTGAAAGGTGATTGGGTAGCTAGGGAGATGCAAGATATCCTTTGGCTTCCCTCTGAGTATCGGGCAACTTGCGCAGCTGTTCATGACACCCGCATTGTCATGGGGCATGCGTCTGGGCAAGTCAGTTTTATGGAGATTGATACTGATCATATATCGTTGACGGGTAGGCCTTAAGCGTGGACTTTTCCCTTTAGGGAAGGATAGGGCTGCATAATTTCTATTCCAATAGGAGTACTGAAATGCATGGTATGTAAAGATACGCATCAATGTGCTATAGCTGGTTGAGGTATCTAGCAAAGCTTGATTTAGAGCTAAGACCCGGGAACCTTTATAGATCTCAGCCTTTAAGTTATCTGGAAGCCTTTCGATCCTTCAGTCATCGGCGCAACTGGCTGAGATATTCATCCTTTGCAAAAGACAAGAGCAAGAGTAATTCTTTCATACTCTAATATAAATTTTGGTTATAATGCATAAGAATTCTTGTATATCGTATAATATCCAAGTTTTCCTATTGCATTAATGAGAATTACAATCAGATGATGAATGCTAGGGGCTGGCACACGGCAGCGACGAGTCAGAGCCCTTTCAAACAACCTTTCCATAAAGATTTGTACGAATCCTTGGGTTTTCTCAATTGGCCATACAGGTTCTCATGGAGACCTATCAAAGAGTGTCTTGTTCAAGAGGGCCAGCACATACATAAATTCCATCTTTCAACAAAGTCCCGGTTATATTCAAGAACACCACGAGTAGCTCTCGTTGTGGTGGAACTTGATTAATAAATATTGACGCCTCCACATATATGTGTTACGCTACTGCTCCCTAACTTTAAGATTTTCGCCGTCCTTCCCCGTATTTGTGCCAGAGTTTCGCTTTTAATCAGAATGAACTGGTTCGAATAGGGATGGTTTGTGAACTGAGGTAGCTTCTTGTAGCTTTGAAAACGATGTTTCAGTCTTTAACCAATCTTCTAGGCCATTCTCTACGTCTCTTTCAGCTTCCTTGATTTCGGTATCGCCATATATATTCTCTTCCAGAGCTGGATTTGAGACGTCACGGTCATTGATAAATTTGGCATATCCCTGCTCTGGCCGCGTATCATCCTGCTTTCAAGCGCAGACCATTACTCCGAGGGCTGACGGTATTTACATGTCTGCAATCAGACAAAAGCAAGGAGTAAGATGCAGCGAGGACTGGTATCATAGCCCTCTTCATCACATCGCAGTAGGATAGTTGAAAACGAACTTAAAATTGCACGTTTAGGGAGGGAAGGTTTAGCCGATGAAAACTTAAACAGCTTACGCGGGGTCGAGAGGCCAGCTTTTTCTGATCTCGATATTTCCGCACACAATACTGCAATTATTGAAGTTCTTGAAATACAATCAATTTAGATATATGGCTGATTACGGCATCGAAGTAGTAGCTGATCCTCCGAAGGCGGACACGGAGTAATGCAATTTCACTGCTGTTGCCGGAAAATATTAATTGTCCTCTTAGTATCCTTTTCGTCCACGGGCTTTTCGGCCATAGAACAAACACTTGGGACAAGAATGGCATCGTATGGCCTAGAGAAATACTTCCTACCGATGTTTCCAACGCGCGGATCATGACCTTTGGCTACGATGCGGATGTAATTAAGCTTGGTGGCGGCCAGGTTACCAACAGCGCAATTGAGAGTCATGCAGCCGACTTGTGTGATAAACTGGCCCAATTGCGAGCTTCAGCTGATACTGTAAGCTGTAGGGATCAACGCGTAGGTAGTCTCCCAGCTGAGGATCGTATCAGGCTGAGCGTCCAATCGTCCTTGTTGCGCATAGTCTGGGGGGACTTGTCTGCGCAGAGGTGGGTCCTTGGAATGGTTTGCTTATAAAGGTCGTTGAACCAAGCATATTCATTTAGGCACTCGTCATTGGCGATAGAACTGCACCTAGTGACAATACGTCAATCGTCGCGCATTATATCCAAGGCATGGTCTTCCTCGGGACACCATTCCGTGGTTCTCGACATGCCAAATGGGCAAACACTCTTCAGAACATAGCCCATGCTTTTTTCGAAACCAACACCAAAAAAACCAAAGATCTACTGGAAACTTCTGATAAGCTGAAAACACTCGCAGAAGCTTTTCCTGATGTACTTCGCAAAAGAGACCTCGAACGACGCAGCATTGGGGTCGCCTTCTTTGTTGAGACGCTGAAGTACAGAGGAGTCCTTGTATTCCTAGTATTGCATCCTCCAAATAGAGCCTTATGCTAACAAAGGCAGGTTGTGGAAGCAGATTCAGCTTGGATACCGGGCCGTGGTGATCATGCGAGTATCCATGCAAATCACATCGATATGTGTAAATTCGATCATCGCGAGGACCAAGGTTATCGGAGTGTAGCAGGAGCGATCAAAAAATTTGCAGGAATGAAGACTGAGGAGAATCGTTCTGTTGTAAGTAGTAACCCTCAGAAGCTGGACGAAGCTGAAAATAACCAGGGCGGGGGCACAAATTTCCACAACTATGGAGATGTGAAGAACCAGGTTGGTGGAGACCAACATATTGCTGGAAATATGGTGTTTCAGTGATCACTCGTGGATCAAATCTCATTTCAAGGTTGTTTGATGAAGTTTCGAATAAGTGGCCTTCGCTCCTTTGCACGAGCATTGAAAAGAAGTGCTTAAGCCATGGAAGGAATGTCGAGCATTATGAAAAACGGAGGAGCGAGGACCAGCAGTGACGGAATATACGCTTAAGAACTTAGAGGCTCAGGAAGGCCTGATGAGAAGCATGACAAAATCTCTTCCGCAGAGCACCCAAATCATCTTACTCTATGTCTCCTTGTACTTCCGCATATGGGCAATAGCCGACTGCATTTTCCCATATCCCCCCCAGGCCATAAAGAATATATGTATTGCGTCTGTCCTGTCCGTCGCTCGGAACCAAGGTTTTCCGTCTCTTTCATCTGACGCGTCCCAAACGACGAAGCGCATGGTAACGGCTATTCGACCATGTAAACATGGGACTGGACAGGGTGGTCGCCACACACTAAAGAATGTTTGTTAGAATTATATTTCTAGGCGCAATCTCCCAAAAACCACGTTCACTTGGGCCTGATCTCCCAAGAATCATGGAGGAGGCCAAAGCTGCAGTTTTACGCTTTGTGATCCCACCGCAGGTGATCATGGGAAGATTTGCAGGGTATATAATCGGCATGGCGGAAGGTCACATCCTCCTAAACATAAGGAGTATGCAGGTACGCAGAAATGCGCAGGCGCTGTAGGCGCATAACGCTGCCGCCGTAGCTTTAGGGGAAATGGAATAGCATGAAATGCAAAAGAATTTGACGGTATTGTAACGTAAAATACTTTCAATACCTCATGCCAAGATATTTCGGTCGGTACTCGGACTATCGAATTCCCAACAAAGGTACCTTTGTATGTTTTCCCAAAATCACTAAACTAGCTTCATCCGTTGTACATATGCCGATAGACTATATCTCGGTGATAGAGGCAAGCTAATATACGTCTATTAGAAGGTTCAGGTCTCAGATTACGCGCCGGACCAAATTTAGTGATGTATCGGAGTAATTTCTAAAATATCATATACACGTAGATCAAAAGTGATCGAGCGTAAAACAGACTATGCCCGCTGTAATCTTTATTATCAATGGTATTCATGATTGGAGAAATACCTTCTAATTATTTAGTTATACTTCACTTGTCATTCAGTACTATAGGTGGAGAATGTGGAGCCTTGAAAACCGAAGTACCTTGACCAAATTTCATCACGCAGGGTGTTTCACGACGCCGGGATAGGGTTTACATTGCTATACTCTTTCCCAATGCGTTTTTAAAACCAGCTTCAAATATAAACAAAAGTAATACATTAAGTTCGTATTGTGATTGTGGCAGACTAGGAGCTATTAGAAGTGTAAATAGGGGTATAGTGGAACAGAACGCCCAATCAATTATGCAGGTAATATTAGACGCCCAGTTAATAAAGATATTGTTAACGCTTAGGTCGGGATGGTAAATTGCGAAACGAGGCTTGGAACTATTCGAAGGCCTATTTGAAAAGTTATTAATCCACTTTGTTATTTTTTCGGAGAGTATTTCTTTAGTAGCGACGTAGTCAATCCTGTTCTCCGAACTATCAATCTTCGACTGCACAGTAACAAAATCGCTCCACCAGTCTAATACTTTGCGAAAGTCAGTATTGTTATTTTATTCGCTTCGTCCGGGAATTGGCGCAAGGAAACAGTAGTAATTTAGGGGGAAGTATTTTACTTGTTCAAAGTATGCCAAAAGATGTGCCGTGTAATAATCCTTTTCTGATGTGAAAGGTCCTCGAGGTATATCTTCGATATCATATCTTCCATTCAACAGCAAGCCACGGGATAAACATGCGTTTCTGCCGATATCGAGCGCACAATCATTCTGAAATAACTTCACAGGGCATTGCAGAGCGATCGCTGCACCGTTATCGTGGGACCCTGTAAAGAGGTCTTTAAAGTCTCAAAAGATCTTTTGACTCAATGTTCACCAGCTTTCGAGAAGTTATGCAGACTAGGGACCAAAGAACGCAATCAACAAATCGTGAACCTGCCTGAGGACGACCCTTTAATCTTCGAAGATTTTCTCATATGGCTTCATAGCCTCACGCCTTCCCTACCACTCGACCGTAATACCGAGTCCCTCATCAAACTTGGTGTCTTTGCCGAAAAATATCGTATCCATCATTTAACGAACCAGATTTCCGATTTCATTAGGACAGCTGCGAGCAAGGGTAATTGGAAGCCTAGTCCAGAAATCCTAAGAACGGCGTATAGCGGCACGTTAGCCAGCTCGATCATACGTCGCCTCTGTTCTCTGGTTCTCACAGTCAGTTTATCCAAAGAGAGTGTTCGCACTGATTCATGGAAACCGGTCTTCACTGATTTTGCGGACCTTGGGTGGGACTATTTTCGCCGCGTTCAGATGGGGCAGACATCCACCAGGGATATCATGTCGAAAAGAGCCTGTCGATTCCACGATCATTTAGACGTGTTTGGCTGGGTGCGCCACGAGGTCCGCACCTGCCCATTCCCCGGAGGAGCGCCGATAACAGTCCTGAACGACGAAGGCGCACCTACTACGGGCATTGATTCAGGAATGGAGAAGCTTCGGAAGCTCGACGAGGAATATGAATACACAACTGATAAGGACAAACACACTATCAGACTCGATCCTGGAGGAATCAACCAGTCCATGGCTACATTAAACCCTGAGCCTTCCAGAACCACTGACGAGATTCTACATGGGGCGGAGGATGACAGCGGCCTTGAGCGTCCTTCTCAGCGGAAGTCAAAAAACAAAGAGAAGCAAGGGAAGAGAGAGATGAACACAACAAAGAGCAAAAAGCGATCGAGTAAGCCTATTTCTCAAGAGAAGCCTACAGAGTCCATCGACGAGCCTGCAGAAGCATGTGAAGAGCTTGCAAATATTGTCGAAGAACCTGCGAAGGTTGTTAGAGGGTCTGCAGAAGCCTTCGAGGACTTTACCGAGGTTGTCGGAGAGTTTGCAGAGGCCAACGAGGAATGTGCAGAAGCCTGCGAGGAGGTTGCAGAAGCCGTTAATGACTTTGCAGAGGTTGTTGAAGATGCTAGTCCTGTTTTAGCAAACGCACGTTGTTTTGCGTAGGCCCAAGCAAAAGAGAACGCAGGACAGTATAACCAGAGGATTCATTGTGTTTCAAACACTTGGCGTTCTCTCAAAGGCTGTATTGAGAAGCTTCCAAAACCAACCCCTTTTTCTAGTATTCCACACCAAGCCGGTGCTGCTTGACAACTGAACTCACTTCGAACCATGCAGATCAATGCTTAGAATCTTCCCTGCGATCGACGTATGAAACCAATGCAAGTACAAGTAGCGTTCACGCACGCAAAAAGATCTTGTGCACCGTCGCCGTATGATTTTTGAACGCCATAACGCTGGGCAGGACCAATCCCGCCGCCTTGCACGTGGGATGCGGACACGGGACCTCATCCGCTGGGGCGAACCTCTTCAAGTGCTTCGCCACCTCATTCATCATCTGGTGAGGTTTGGCGTATTCGTAGACCCGATGGTGGTAGGGTAGGCTTTCGTTCCCCAGGCAGAACGGGCATTGGGTGGGCCGGCAGACCCTGGGGAAATCATATTTCCTACCTTCGTCGGACTCGTCCACTACGCCCTCGGACTCCTCTGGTTTGATGATGACCTCAGGCCGACCGCGGCGCTGGGCTTCCCGCCGATGACATAAGGCCGCTCGGGCTTTGATGGCCTCGATCCTTCGCCGGAACTGTTCTCGATCGGTCAGACCATCTGCGGGGCTACACATCAATCGGACCACCGTAGCTCGCTCGGGGATATTGTATTGCATCGGCTTGATCGGTTGTGTCTCTCGGGTGGGTACAGGAGAGGCCGCTGCAGCGGAAAATTGTGCCTCAAAAGCCAGAGTATCAGCCTTCCTAAAGTGTCGTTTCCGGGCCCGTGTGATCTTATCATCTCGCAGTCTCTTTTTTACCCGATTCAACCGGGCTTCTGCCTTTTTCTTCTTTATGAAAAGGTTGGTACCGTGCGCATCCTTGATGGCTCTGTATCCCGCCCTGTGGATTTGCGAAGTGAGAGCTTTATTTCGTTCGCCGAGCTCGATCACTGTGGGATGATTGGCTAGCTCCGTTTTCTGCTCAGACGACAGCGCCGTCGGTGCGCTCGCGTCGGCCGTTAAGCTGGCCAGTCTGGCCATCTTTTGGACCACCTCGTTGGATGGGCGCCCGAGGTAACAGGCCTTGGTGTTGAATCGTACTTCCTGGTCCAGATAATACCCGACTGCTCCCTGCTGATGGTCAAAGAGCTGATCCCGGACGGAAGAAGGAGCTTTGTCTGTTGCAAAAGCATACGATTAGTGTGTGCGAACCGATTCCGAGGGGGATCGGAGGCGAAGATCAAAAAGGGTAGACGTACTATTGATCACGTTCAAGAGCCCACGTCGGAGTCCATATTGGGTGAACGAATGTTGGAAGCCCGCCTTCCGCCCAAGGCGTTTGAGGTAAGTGATCCACGTGCTCGCCCGCAGAGGTATGGTCGGTGATGTGCCGCCACCGCGTAGCCGATCCCGGAAGACCGGGAGATCCAACACTCGGCGCTTCCATTTCAACGTCAAGCTTTTCCTGCCTGGCGGCATCTTCACCCAAAACATATTCTCCGCATTTTTGGCCGACTCGGCTTCGAAGGCGTCATCGTGAATCGCGAGAGAGATCAAGTGATCCAGGAGGGAGAACAGCGGATCGTCATTTTCCCCGTCGATCACCAAGGTTTTTCTGAAGGGGTATGGTCAGCGAGGGACCGTCATCATGGGAGCAGGGGCTCAAGTGACTTACGTCCGTGGGTGGTTGTCTTCCCCTTTGGTGTGAAGGAGCGTGGCTTTCATGAAGACCAGGTTGGGTTTCCCCGGCGTTGGATTGGCGATGATGCTGATGGTGTAGTGCCGGTACAGGAACGACCGAGTCTCTTCCGGTCCCGTATTACAATCGTCGTCGGTGTCGCAGTCCTCATCACAATCATAGATTGAACTGGAATCGCCGTTACTGCTGCCGTCGGTGTCGCAGTCCCCGTCACAATCGCTGACACTGCTGCCGTCGGTGTCGCAGTCCTCATCACAATCAAAGACCGAACTGGAATCGTTGTCACTGCTGCCGTCGCTATCAAATGCCAGGTGGGAATCCTCGTCGACTTCGCAACCGGAATCGACGGCCATTACAGTATCGCCCTCATGGCTTCTCTTCACGTCATTGCCTCCGTCACTTTCGACTTCGTCCGAGCCCTGTCCACTGTTGAAGGCATGATCGCCCGCCATGTTGTTGGGGGGCTCGTCGGAGCCATTGGGGTCGAATTTGACTCGGGTGTCGAACAGGGAGCACGGTCGGCAGCCGAAAAACACGGCCATGAGTATACCGGTGGCGACCTCGACTCGCTGCCGCTCATCCGAGTATGTCGCATCATCCAGCACCCAATGTGTGTAAAGGAGAAGGTAAAGATCGTCCAGGCCGATCACTGGTTTCGTCTTCGGGAGAGTGCGGAGGCCATACTCATCAATGAGCACGTTGATATACTGCATACGGCCGAGACGTCAGCTTGGACCCTCCGGAGCCTGGGGGATCGGCATCTTACATTGTTTATATCCCTCCTCTCGCCTTGATCGAAGTCTCGATCGGCCTTGTCGAGGATGTACATCCTAAAAACCCTCCAGTAATTCTTGACACTGGAGCCCGCATCGATTCTGTTGTAGCGATCCAACGTCCACTTCCAAAATGTCTTGAAAGCTGGCACGTCGGCGTCCTTGAGGAAACGGTGAGGGTCGTATCCGAGCTCGCCGCAGTATCTAGTGGATGAATGATGGATGTTAGCAACCGTCACCGACCATCCCGCAAGATGATCTTACTTCTTCTCGCAGCTTCTCTAGAACCCGTGGATGACGAATGAGCAAAAAGAAAGTCCATGTGAGTAAGCAGGCTGTGGTATCCCGACCAGCTGCCAGAATAGTAATCATTTGACCTCTCAAGGCAGCACGATCTGCAGTGCTCTTAGCTACAAGGTCGAGAAAGACGCCACTTTACTCGGAGCTGCGTAATAATGATTGCGGTCGATGATCTGGTCCGCGAAACGGTGGACATCGTCACAAGCCCTCTAGAACTTGGACCCTCCTATCATCCAGTAGAGGTCAGGAAGCCTGAAGCGCTTAGCCACGAATGCCTGGGCCGTATTAAATACGTCACCGAAGGTTAGCTCACTAGCGGACTTAGGTGCTTTGAGACTCTTCACTGACTCGCCGAAGAGAAATTCTGTTGATACATCGAGTGTTAAGCGGAAGAAGAGAGGCTGCAGATCAACCACACCAGACTGACTGGACAAGATATCGATCAAGTCATCAACGCTTTGCTTGGAGACGTCTAAGTTCTCGTAGTGTTTGTGCTGAAGCGGTCCTCGTAGCAACTCTCGAGAATGCTTCCAAGCCGAGCCTTCCTGTGTGAAGATGCCGTCACCAAGCAAGGGAAATGTGATGTCTCGACGTCGACCAAAATCGAAATCCTGCACTTAGTTGTAAAGCCCATTAGCTTACACTTCGATATTTAAATTCAGATCAAGACTTACTTGATGCTCCTGATAGATCCGGATCTGTCTACGACAATACAAGATGGCTAGAACCACGGCTGCGAAGACGGAATAATAAGACTGAATCATTATCCATATCTTGCAAAGCAAATGTGCCATAAATGACCACATTTGAGCAACCAAGAAGCAAATGCTACCAAGATTGCTCTCAAGAAGCTTGTGAGACCAAGAAGGCTCGACGCAGGTGATCCTGCAAGTGTTAATAACAGCAGCTCAAGCGCCACTTCCTCATCCGGTGAGCACTCCTCAGCTACGAGACGTTGCAGCACCGCCAGTCCCGCTGGTTGTGTCAGCGCTGCTTTCAGACGTCTCCCACCCTTGATGCTTGGCAAGATACTTCTTTACGCTAATGTCTCCCTAGGAACACGCGCTGCACCTGCTTGAAGAGTTCCAGGGAGCGTGCTCGCACGCTCGATGTCAGCCGTCGATAATGGCACCGGGGGGGCCAGATAGCTCCGAAGAAGATTACGCGGAGAGCCCCCTCCCCAGTGAGAGTGCCTTCAAGGCTTCATCGAACAGCGTCGGCCTTGAATGCCCTAACGCTGATTGCTCCTCCAAGACGAAGGATAAGAGAAGCTTGAACCGACATTACACTTCTCGTATGTATCCTCCCGAGCTCCAGGTGCCTAGAGGCTAACAAGATGTCGTCCCCCAGACTATACGATCCGGGAAAATGTCCAGTCTGCAATAGGCCCTTCGACTGTTTGCGCTCATTCATTAAGCACCTCAAGCGCTGCGAGATGGGTACAGATGACGCCAACGATATAGAGAAATTGAAAACCTTAACATCGTGTAAAGCGGATTTGTGTGAGGCATCCACACAGCAGTTGAACCGGCTTCTGAGCATCCCACATGGTCAAGGGGGAGAGAGCTCGGTCGCGGGGGATGCAACGGGTTGTCGTAGTAAGCCTCCAAATGGAGTCAGCAGGAAAGGGATGTCAAGGTCACCGGACTCAAGTTGTCACAATAGTGGTGAGTCGGATTCTTAGTATGGCCTATTCATACGTGGTGCAGACGGCTCATGCGGTGCAGAGACCTCGGACGATGGGAACTCAATTCCCGCGCAAGAGCGACGTCGCCTTAGAAAACGCCGGCACATCGATATGAATGCCTCTATCGAATCAATCTCGCCCTTCATGCGAGGACGACGCTGCTGAGGCAACCAATACCTCCGCCGTCTCTCCATATATAGCGTCCGGAGCGATTGTTCTCCCCATCCAGATGTGAATTCCAGCCTCGACCCCACGCGTGTCTCAGGAGGTCAACAATATCCACCAACATGGGATCCGGACTCAGTGGTCGAGCAGCCTTCGTCTACCGGCCTGTTCATGGATCAAGGATTGGCCTCAGGTAGACGTCAAGTCACCAAGATATGTATTTTGGCCAAAGCTTACTGTTTGCTGGCCACTGTACTGGCGATGTCTATGAGTTGCATATCGTACATGCCACCATTCATTGCAATTCCAATCTCTGGAGAGTTGGCAGAACAATTCGCAACACAACGCCGAAAGGTAATGTAAAACCCTATCTCATCAAGGGTCACTCAAGATTTCCTCTTAATATATGCCACACGGACGGATCCAATGGGCTTGTAGCACCACTCTTTTCTCCTGGGAACAATCACCATATTCTTCTCCCTGGCATCGGGCCCACCTTATCGACTTGATGCTCATCGATGGTGTTCTTGATATAGATTGCGCCTCGACGATTCAGGACGTCGATTACCACCGCTATTGTGTCTTTGGGGGGGTCCTCTCGGTTGTTTCTGGGTGGATTCGTCCATTCGAGGATCTCGCAGTCACCACATTCCGTCTGAGATGGATTTAGTATCTACTGTACCACATAGAGCGAGCTCTTGGAAAGCAATGTACCTCGTCTTCACACTTCTTCACCAGCTACGCTTTTATAGAAGCTTCCATCCTGATTTTGGTAGCCGTTGTTCAATGTTTCTGGCATGCCCAACCAGGATTCACAAATCGTCAAGGTTCAGGTCGCCACCTCACTTATATCAAAGAAGTCAGATATGTGGACGATGAGATAGTCAGGACGGTTCAAGGGTTACTCACCTCGTTCGTAAGGTTTGGGAACGGCGGCTTGAGAGCTGAATTAACTCTGCAAAGGTAAGACACCAGCCTTACGCCTTTGAAAGGTTGTACTATGTAGGACGTATGTGATGTGGAGCGGAGTAAAGGAGCACAAATCGATAGCCTTGACGTTTACGCCCAACGGGTACTGAAGGCTATCCCTCACCGCAAGTGTACTATAGGCCTCATTGCCAAGACCCTAACTCATAGCCGCTGCGCCGCCGAAGGCTCCTTGTTGAATGATTGCGAGTACTTTCGATCTTCGTATCACTCCCGGTAGCGAATGAGTGAAAGGAGCGGGGAAGCGGATAGTCGGAGAGGCCGGTGCCCTGCTAGCAATTCGGATGTTACGGACAGCTTGGGGCTAGCGGCAGCTGCAATATCCTTAATCGCTCCCCTCCCATCTCCCTGAACGGCAGCAATGACTCCGCTACAGTCTTCAGAAAGGATGGGTACCTATGGTAAGATCATCCAATGTGGCCCATATGCTGGCAAATACGGACGTATTTGATTTCATGATCGAGGACGCGGACAAAGTGTTAATGGACTCTTGGGATGAGGGAAAGCTGGGAGCCGTAGGTAAGCACTCGAAAGATCAAGGTATTGATTTTCCCTCGCTGATTTTTAGGAAAGTCGAAGATATGATTGCACAGGCCCAGGAATAGGCCTCTGGAGAGGAATTATCTGTCTAGACAGCAACAACAACAACAACATTGCTATTCTAGCAATAAAGAGACCTATTCTTGTTTTCCGTAGTTTCATATCTGTCACGGACTTCAATTTGATGAAGTGTACAGACGTTGGCTTGGTTGGGTGCCCGACAGAAAGCATATGACGAGCGCGGTGAAATTAGCGACGCTAGACAACTGATCTGGTGACCAGTGGTCCGCCAATGACTAATCGTCTCGCCAAGAAACGCCTGTACCAAATCGTCCGCTTGTCGCGTAGCTGTTCATTTCTCCATCTTTCTCCAAATCACACTTACTCCATAATGGCTGAATTGTCACCAAATGAATTGAAGGCTATCAGAACTTGCCCTCTCAAGAAGGGACTCGAGAATTTTCGTGTGACGTTTACATCGAGATACAATAGCAAAAATGCTTCAAACGCCTTGGATGTAAAATACGCAGCCCCACTCATAAAGCTCGTTCTCTCTCAGGCAGAAGATGCAGACATATGGACAGCTGTGTTGGACCTCATCGCGCGCACCAGACCAATACCGCAACCAACAACCCCTCCCCAATCTCACCCATCTTTCACATCCTCGTTCCAGCAGACACCTTGGTCTTTCAACACGGGCAGCTTCGCAGACACATCTGAGCACAGGAACCAGGTCGATGACGCCTTGAAAGAGGAGCTCCTCCCAAGCCTTAGAATCGATATCCATGATTTCGTCCACGCCGTCTTCGGACTTGTCCCACAACTCGATGAGCTGGCAGAGAAGGTTTTTGATCGATGCCGGGAAGGAGATGCACCTTTATACACAATAGGCAGTGGCTGGGCTAAGTGGCCTCGGAGTGCTAACGAGGAACTCGTACTGGAATGGCTTCAGGGTCTTACGAACCGGTTTGCGGTGTGGACCACCGAGCGTGGCGAGCGTTTTGCAGCTGGACGGCAGATCTATCAAGGTCCTGGCGTCTACCTTGATGGATCCGCCGTCAAGCGGAAGATGGATGTTGGTATTACGGCACGTCATGGACAGAGCAAGGGTCATGAGGACGGAGTCGAGGAAAAGTCAAATACACCGATCTCCAACTGTTTTCCGCTCACAAGATCGGAGGTTCGTCCTTGGGTTCACTCTCTGTGGATCCATAATGCGCTTGTGGCAGTTTGACCGATCGGGCAGCTCTGGATCATCCTCATTCGACATCAACGAGGACGGGTTCAGATTCATTCATACCATGCTTGGCTACTTCCTGATGAACGATAAACAGCTTGGCGTTGACCCTTCAATTCAGCAATTAAACGGCGAACGTTACGTCGAGATCACCCGAAATGGCGAGATCGAACGACTCATTCTTACGCAGCTCATCAAAAAACAAGCGGTGATTGTTGGCCGGGCGACGACTTGTTGGAAAGCGTATCGTGAGGTAGACACATCGAAGGAATCTCTCATCGTCAAAGATTCATGGCAGTATGAGGAACGACCTAGAGAGGGGGAGCTTATTAAGGAGGCAACGGACAAAGGCGTGCAAAACATTGCTCGGTACTATCATCACGAGACGGTACAGGTTGACGGAAAGAAAGATGATACCTTCGAGAATGTACGAAGAGGGTTGATGAAAGTATACGGTCGGACTACATTCAGACAGAAGTCCTTCATCGGGCCTGAATTACCTTCGTCCGAGTCTCTGGGGAGAGCTGTGGCAGGCCGAGCTCCAAGTGGAAGTTTATTACGAAAGCGATCGTCAAGTTTGGCCCAGATGGCGCACTCACCTAACAAGAGGTCCTGCTCAAGCCGTCGATCAAGAGATCCAGCGACGCCTGCCCACAATCGAATCCGTCGTCGTGTCATCACGCTTGATGCTGGCAAGACCATCCAAAAGGCTAGATCCCTCAAAGCCGTCCTGAACGGATTGATTGGAGCTATCAACGGTAGGCAACGCATGTTGAGCACTGAGAACCTCGCTAACGTACTCTAGGGCTTGAGTCTTTATTGGACGCTGGCACTCTGCATCGTGATATTTCGATTGGAAACATTATGCTTACCGAGCAAGAGGACAAAGGCTTTCGACGATATCGAAGCGTCTGGAGCGCCAAGCAAGACTGGTACAAAAGTTTTCATGGCTATCGGTGCACTTCGTGGCGAGCACCACAGTTTCATGCATGATCTTGAGTCACTTTTTGGGCTTTGTTTTGGATCTGCATTCACTGGAACGGGCCTGGCAAAAAAGCTAGAAAATCAGAATTCGAAGACTGGAGTTATCTATCCACCACGAGACTCGCAAGAGACAAAGCTGGGCTAGTGTCAAAGGAAAGAGATTTCGACTGGACTGTTGAGAGAAATTTCAGTGACTGCTGTCAAATGTTGATCCCCTGTATGAGAGAGCTGCGCAGGGTTGTTTTTCCAAGCGGTAGCAGATAGGATAGGGAGGACCGAGAATTGTACTCTCAGATGAAAGCAGTACTTGAAAAGGCGAGAGACGATCCAAAGGTCCTGGCTATAATGTGATGCTAAGGCTCCGTAGTTCAAGTACGATTGAATTCCATAAATTTACATCTCAAGAAGCTTATCTTGCTGCTTCAATCAAGTGAAGAAGATCGTCTTCAGTACTAACAGACTTAGACCTTGCCATGAGGAGTTACCGGAAGCACGAAGTATGCTAGGTACAAGATTCTTCATGGCCATTGGCGCCCTTCTCGGCGAGCACCACAGCTTCATGCATGATCTCGAGTCAGTCTTCTGGAGTTTATTCTGGGTCTGCATTCATTGGAACGGGCCTGGTGAAAACCCCAGAAAATCAGAATTCGAAGACTGGGATTACTTATCTACTAACAAACTTGCAGAAGCCAAAGCAGGTCGAGTATCAAATCGAATTTTCAACACAGTGGACATCAATTTCACGACCTACTGCAAGCCATTGATCAGCTGTCTTAAAGAGCTGCATAAAGTTGTTTTCCCGGGGGGTGTCGCAAGGTTGGAGGAGGATCGGGGGCTTTACACTCAAATGAAAAGCGTTCTTAAAAAAGCAGGAGGAGATCCAGCGGCCCTAGCTACATTGTAATACAAAATTTGACTTGAATTCCATGAGCTTAGGATTCAAGCGCCTTATCTCGCCACGTCCGGCAAACGTGGAACATCGTTTCCAGACTCTAGTCTATTAACTAGGTAAGATTAATAGTCTAGAAGGTTTACTAATATATCCTATTATAATAATTATAAGATATATTACTTTATTAAAGTATATATATAAACTATTTAGTAGCCCTATTACTTAGTAATTTAAATTATAAGAGTTAATAGTAATATTTCTATTTAAATATATATCTAAATATATTATTATAATAGAGTTATATAAAAAAGTATTTTACTATAATCTTATATTAAAGAAGTTAAGGTATAATAAGGAAGTAGTACTAATACTTCTAAGTATTAATAAATAAGTATATATAAAATTAACTACTAATCTAATAAATTATACTATTATAAAATATATTAAAATAAGATATTATTTAATCTATTAACTAGTTTTAAACTTAAAGTTATTTATCTCTAATAAATTAGTACTAAAAGCTAATATATAAATCCTTTAATAAAACTTATTAATTCTATTAACTTTAACCTAGCTAGATAATAGTTAGAATTAGTTCTAAGTAAAATATAAGGATATTTAGATATAATAATTAATAATAAAGAACCTACTTTATTACTACTAATTTAAGAGAGTATATTAAAGATTAGCTTAAGTAAATCTTAATAATTATAAATTATAGTTTTAGTAGATATTAGAAGAGATTTTCCTTTTAATATCTCCTTTCTTATATAACTATTATATTAATTACTAGTTACTAATACTATTATACTATATCTAATATATATAACTTATACTTATTATATTATTTATTAAAAGGAAGTATACTTTATTATAACCTAGTATTTTAAATTAAGTACTAATTATTTAGACTTAATCCTATTTAAGTCTAGTTTAAAATACCTCCCTTTATAAATTTATAAGATAGTATTACTAGAGTATAATAGTACTAATTAAATAGCTAAGGAATTAAATTAAAGATAGCCCGCCTTATATTAATAGTAAGGATACTATAAATATTTAAGATAATAGACTTCTTAAGTTAAGTATCTGCGGATTAATAGAAATATATACCTTAATCTAATACTTTATAACTCTTATATTATAACTTAGGTAGTATATTATCTATCTCCTTACTATTAATTTATAAACCTTATATAACTCCTAATTTAAGATATATACTAGCTCTTACCTTAAAATATAAAGGCTATATCTATATATAATACTATATTTATAAGGTAGAAACTCCTAGCTAATAATTTAAGTAGAGAATTATATACTTTAAAAGGTAATTAAGTTAATAAGATATATATTTTAAGATAAAAGATATTTATCCCGTAGTTACTTATCTATTATACCCCCTAACTAGAATAGTAATATATATACTATCTTAAATATCTAAAATAACTATCTAACTAATTAAATATAAGGCTAACTAGGCTATTAAATAATATTAGATAACTAAGTAACTAGGCTATTAAATAACTATATAATTAATAAACTAAATATTAGATTAATAAAATAATTAACTAAGTAATTACTAATACTCCCCTTACTTAGTTAATTTCTAGCGGCTTAGTATATTACTTGTATTTACTAATCTAGGTAGTTTATTATTATTACGATCCTAGTTATATTAATAGCTACTACTAGCCGCTAGGGCTATAAGATTATTCTAAAGCTAACCCTATTTAAGGTTAGTTTATATTCCCCTAAGTTATATATATAGCTAGCCCTACCCTCCTAGATACTTTCCTTCCTTAGTATTTATCTACTAGTTAAATAATACCTATATAACTCGCTTTATACTAGCCCCTAATATTAGATAAATACTCCTTTATTATAAGCGAAGTGAAATAAACTATATTAAGTATTTCTACTAGTCTTATACCCCTATTAACTTTAGTTTAGACCGGCTTATAACTATATAATAATACTTACCTCCTACTATTAATATATAAATAATATAAAAGAACTTATATACTATTTATATAAATTCGTAAGGGATTCTTCGAGTTTAAAATATATGAAGCTAGTTATAAAACTATATTAAAGCCTCTACTTTAAGAGTAACTACTTTAAATTTATAAGGGATTCTTCGAATTTATACCTACCTAAGGCTAGTTTAATAAAGGATTATATTAAAGTCTCTACCTTAAGAGTAAACCCTAATAGTAAGCCTACTCTAATAGTATTATTAATACGATAACCTACTAACCCTTATTACCTTACCTACTAGTAGACCTTTCTATATCACGTTCTATATATAACTAGTAAGCCTACTATAATAGCGCCTTCTATTAATATAATAACCTACCTACTTATATCGCTTAAACCTTATAGTAAGCCTACTTTAAGGGTATTAGAAAGAGTAATATCTTTATTAAGCTAGTCGTTTAATAGTAAGCCTACTCTAATAGTATACTTTATTAATATAATAACTTACTAACTCTTATTACCTTACCTACTAGTAGACCCGTCTACTCGTTTATATATAACTAGTAAGCCTATTATAATAGTATAATAAGTCTTTAGTAATAAGCTACCTACCTAGCTTAATCCTACCTTAAACTTATAAAGTTAGCCTGTTATAATAGGTATTTTAATTCTATAAAGCTAAGGATTAAAGGATTAAAGGTTATAAGTAACTAGGCTTTTATATTAATATGGCTAGTAACGAGGTTATTACTTATTAAAGGGGGGGGGGGTAATATTATAATCCTAGCTATATTAATAGCTATTACTAGCCGCTAGGGCTATAAGATTATTTTAAGGCTAACCCTATTTAAGGTTAGTTTATATTCCCTTAAGCTATATATATAACTAGCCTTACCCTCTTAAATACTTTCCTTCCTTAGTATTTATCTACTAGTTAAATAATACTTATATAACTCGCTTTATACTAGCCCCTAATAATTATCTATCTTATAACTTATTATCTTAAAGTTTAAGTATATTAATATTTCCTTGAATTTAATAATAAGCTAAATATAAACTTATATAATATTACTATATTTATATTACTTTATTAATAGTTAAAATACTTTCTCTAATTATAATCCTTACTATCTACGCTTTTAATACTAGTACTTTTACTTAAAGTAGTAGCTTAAGCTTAAGTATACTTATAGTTAGTAGTAATATATACCTTATAATATTAACTTAGTCCGCGGCTAATTATCTAGGGAATTTAAATATAGTAAATATTATTATCCCTTATAAAAATAATACTATTCCTAGTAGTATAATAATCTCTTATAAGTTAAGCTAGATTATAAAGCTAGGTAAATAGCTTAACTTTAATATATAATATAGGAATAATTATATATTACTAAATAGCTAGCTACTTTAATACTCTTTATTTATAAAGAAGATAAGTCTAGATATATATAAGTATTTATTAATAGGTAATACTTATTATAATTTCTTAAATAGGTATATAATATAAGTAAGTTAATTTTATTATATTTTCTAAAAATATATAATTAACTCTATTATCTAGTATTTAAGAGTATAAGAACTATATCTAAATTTAGAATAAGCTTTAACTTCTAATATAAAGAGAATAGATTATTAGGGTATTTTACCTATTTTTTTTTTTTTTTATATAACTCTTATAATATCTTATTTATTTCTTCTAAGTTAAACTTAATTATAGTAATTATTTAATAAACTATTTTAAACTAGTAATTTATTAAGTTCTCCTTATTAAATAATATAGTATATACTACTATATATTTATATACTATCTATTTTATATAATAGGATATTATCTAGCTTTAAAAGGACTTTAAAGTCTTTACTACTAATATCTAAGTATCTTTATAAGTAATATATTTCCTAGTACCTTATTAGATATTAGCTATTATCCTTTACTACTTCTAATAGTAAGGTATATATTATAGTTAAGGTTATAATCTCTTACTCTATTATTAAATACTATAAGGCCTTAATTATTAAGAGAATATTTAAGACTTAAAGCTTAGATACTTAATATATAATAGAGTATACTATTACTAGTATATATTAAGATAATTAAGATAATTCGTTTTAATAGCTTAATTTATCCCTTTTATTATATAAGTTATAGAGAGACTTTATATAAGGTATACTACCTTAAGTATACCTAGGTTATTCGCGTATAAGATATTAACTTATATTACAACTAACTTATATAAGCTATTTAAGATTTATACGCGTTCCTATTTAATATTCTAAGATATAAGCTCCTAGAGTATAAGTCTAAGCTATTATACTAAAATATTACCTTTAATCTTATATATCTTAATTAGTAGACTATTTATATAGATTATTTATAATAAAGGTTATAGATACTTGTAATACTATTATAGTAAGGAGATCTCTATATTATAATTACTAGCGTCGCCCCTTATCTATAATAGATATAACTAATATCTCTAAGAAAGTAAAGTATAAATTTATTACTAAGGCTTTTATTTAGCGCCTTATAAGTCTTATATACTAGGGATTAATTAAGAATCTTAGTAATTATATAGATATTACCTTAGAACGAGCGTTCTATCTATAAATTACTAGTTAGAGTCTAGTTTAATCTTTCTATCTGTTATGGTTCGAGGCTGCTAACTAGATATCTATTGATACTATAGCTATAGCTATGGTACAGGGGTAAGCCAAGAGAAAAGATAAAGGACGAAAGCTAGAGCATAGCCTGATACTATTAAATAGGAGCTTGCGTCCGTACGTAAGCTCATTTCCTATTTGGGATACGGCAGAAATAAAATAAGGGAGCGGCTGCTAAGACCTATCCTAGATCTTAGTAGAGATAACCTTAGCTGATAAGGCAACACCAATGCTATACTATGACAGTAGCCCCCCCTTTAAGGTCGAGCTCCTGCGAGATATAACAGACGAGGCGAGGTTACGACTTGTTATAACACTTAGACGAAGCACTAGTCAAGCTAATACGGAACGATTAGTTGAAACAACAGCGGTAGATAGGGACGAGGCGGAGAGTTAACTTCTAGAAAAGCCGGCGAGGACTAGGACGAGGCGGGGACCAGGACGAGGCGGGGATTAGGACAAGGCGAGGACTAGAACGAAGGTGTGGACTAGAACGAGGCGAGGTCCGACTTCTGGAAAAGTCGGCGAGGACGAGTCGGGGTTTGACTTCTAGAAAAGTCGGCGAGGACGAGGCGGGGTTTAACTTCTAGAAAAGTCGGCGAGGACGAGGCGGGGTTTGACTTCTAGAAAAGTCGGCAAGGACTAGAGAGGCAAAGGCTCTTTGCACTGGCACCTTGGATTGGTGCAAGGGGAATCGTGGGGACCAGCAGCGCTGGGGTTCGAGGCGTGGTATTCGTTAATAGACTGTTGATAATGGTTCAGGTACTAGAAAGGCTCCCACGTGGCAACGTGGCCTTCCCAGTCGACGTAGTACTTTAATAAGGCGGGACTGTGACGACGGTCGTACTTGGAATTCAGGATACCGTTGACGTACCATTCACGTTGGCCGTCTCCAGCAATCACGGGGTCTCTAACAGGCTGTACCTGTCCGGGCAAGGGGTCATCGGCTGCCAACTGCAATAGACTGGCATGGAACACAGGGTGAACTTTCATGGAGTGGGGGAGGTCCAGCTGGACCACAAGAGGATTATCGAAGACTTTGGAGACTCGGAAGGGACTAACGTTATGGTCATCAAGCTTGACTAAGGGACGTGCGGTATTCAGATTCCTAGCGTTCAACTATACTTTATCGTCTACCAGGTATATAGGGCAAGGGCGTCGGCGCTAGTTAGCCGAGGACTCGAAGATAGCTTGGGCGATGAGCATCTTATCCCGTAGGTAATCATTCAGGGTTTCCATTCGCGTCACGAACTCATCAGTGGCGATTAACTAGGCACGGGCTTGGGCAGTAAGGTCCTGAGGCAAGGGTTCGGCGGGTTCAAAGCCGACACGGGGATGTTAACCATAATTGGCAAGGAAGGGCGAGGCTAGGGTACTTAAGGAATCCGTATCATTACTAGAAAACTCCGCTCCAGGGAGCCACTTCACCTAATCATCCTGTATATAGTTGACATATGCACGGAGGTAATACTCTATCACAGCGTTAAATCGTTCTGTCTAGCCATCCGTCTGTAGGTGGTAGCCAGTAGACATTCGTTGGTTAATCCTGAGACGCTTACATAAAGCTTTCCAGAATTCAGACGTAAACTAGGATCCTCGATCCGAGACGACGATATCAGGCAACCCATGGTGCTTCCATACATTCTGATAGAAGACATCACAGGCTTCATCTACTTCCATAGACGTGGTGGGTACTAGGTGTCGCATTTTAGTCAAGCGGTCGACGAAGACTAGGATATACCGATAGGTAATCCCCATGAAGGTACAAGGCGGTAAAGGACCTACGTAGTCCATCGAGATGTCTCTCCAGCGTCGCTGTGGAGGCGGTAAGGGGCGCAACCATCCTTGGGTGCGTTGACGAGAAGGCTTGGATCTCCGGCACGTATGGCAGTTCCGTACGAAACGTTAGATGGTGGCATAAACATTAGGCCACAAATAGGCTCGGCTGACTAGTTCGTAACACTTTATACGACCTGGGTGGCCCCCGGCGACGCTGTCGTGGGCGAGTTGGACTAGGCGAAGGCGTAGCTTGTTCGAATTAGGAACATATCGCTTTCCTCGGAAATATAGGGTTCCGTCCCTATCCTCGCACTCGGCGAGGGGAATTCCACTATGGTAACGCTCTCCGGAGCGCAGCATCTCGAGCACCCTAGGTGCGAACTGATCAGCCTGACTGGCTGCATCCCATAGTTGATGGGTGGGGGTATCTTGTGGGTCTTCATTGGGGTCGATGGGCTGGTCTCCATCTAGCTCAGGTTCAAGGGACGTAGGATCGGTCTCTAGTTCTAGGTCGGTCTCTATTTCGTTATCTACCGGTGTCGTACGGATCGGGGCGAGGTGTAACTGGAAGGGCTGGACGAAGATATCTGGGTTTGCCACCAACGTGACTGGGGTAACTGGGACTGAGGCTAAGGTTATCGTATTCAGCGACAGGCTGTGATTGTAGTCCGTAAGGATTTCTGGGGCAAGGTTCTTCCGTTTGAGTACGGTCTGGTGCTGGTACTGGTGTCTAGGGTCTGATCTATCCCCCTCTTTAGGGAGGTCTCCCGAGCGACGAGTTAACGCGTCGGGTTTACCACCGTCCTTGCCCGGTCGGTAGGTAATCTTGAAGTCGAAACGGGACAGGAACTCACTCCACCTAGCTTAGCGGCGAGACAATTCCTTAGACGAGGCGAAGTATTCAAGGGCTTTATAATCTGATACTACCTCGATGGGAAGGGCGGAGCCTTCTAACTCGGGGCGCCATTCTTCGAAGGCGCGGACAATAGCCATGAGTTCCTTATCGTAGATCTCATAGTTACACTCGGTAGGGTTATGCTTCTTGGAGAAATAAGCAACGGGGCGCAGGATATCTTCGGAATTATACTGGGACAGGACTCCTCCTGACACGTAATCGGACGCATTAGTTTCTACCACAATCTTACGGTCAGCGTCGAAATAGATTAGGATAACATCGGAGGTGAAAGCTTTCTTCAAAGCATCGAAAGCTATTTGGCACCGATTATTCCACTCGAATATCGTGCCTTTCTTGGTCAGGGCGGTGAGTGGCGCAGCAAGCTTGCTGAACCCATAGATAAAACGCCGATAGAAGTTAGCGAATCCCAGGAAACTTTGGACGTCCTTGACATTAACAAGTTGCGGCCAATTCAGGATAGTATCGACTTTCTTGGGATCCATCTTGATACCTTCGGTGGTGACAATCAGTCCTAGGTACGTGACTTCTTTAGCATGGAAGTCGCACTTGGTAATATCGGCTTGGAGCCCCGCCTCGCGGAGCTTCTGGAGGATACGCTTAACGTGAATTTCGTGCTCTTCTTCGACATCACTGTAGATAAGGATATCGTCAAGGTACGCGGTGCAGGTCTCATCTAAGAACTCTCTCAGAGTGTCGTTAATATAATGCTGGAACGAGGCGGGGCCATTACATAGCCCAAATGGCATGATAAGGTATTCGAACAGGCTGAATCTGGTGCGGAACGCTGTAAGCTCCTCGTCGCCTTCCTTAATACGAAGACGATTGAATGCGGAAATAATATCCAACTTGGTAAACACCTTGGCCCGACTTAATCGGTTCAAGGTCTCGGAGATCAAAGGCAGGGGGTATCGATTCTTGACGGTGATGGCATTCAGCCCTCGGTAATCAACACAGAAACGCAGGCCTCCGCCTGGCTTCTTCACGAACAAGACAGGGGAGGCGGCATGGGACCGGCTGGCTCGAATAAACCCTTTACTCAGGTTTTCATCTAGGTAACGACGGAGTTCTAGGATCTCGTCACGGCTCATACCGTACAAGGTAGACGACGGAGGCTGTAGCCCATCTTTAAGCTTGATGGCATGGTCGTAGGAACGATGGGGGGGCAAGGTATCGGCGTCCTTCCTAGAGAAGACATCGAGGAATTCGTGGTAACGCGGAGGCAGGATCGTGGCTGAGTCAACATTCTTGCTGTCTCGGTAGGCTTGAAGTTCTTCTTGGGTAACGGCGGAGGCGAGGTGAAGCTCCCTGTTTATCTTGAATATGGCTTGGTTCTAGGCTCGATCATAAGCACACAGCTTTGGATCTCGGTGGTATCGAGGCTTGGATTCGTGGGTTCTAGGTTCTTGGGAGCTGGGTGACGGGGTTTTATTTAGGATACCTAGGAAACGGTCTATTTCCATTAATGACAAGCTGAATGAGGCTTGCTTATCAGGACGGACGAGGCGGGTGAACGTCTGAGGTCCTACCTCACATACATTCAGGGTAACTGGGTGCTGGGACTCAGGACGAGGAGAGGCTAAGCTGCGGTACTAGATCGTGGGTATCTTCCCTTGCTTGACGGCGATGACGATACGACTGTATTCGTCATCATAGGTAGTTCCCTCAGGAACTGGAGAACGGGGTAACTCCTTCTGAGTTGGATCTTGCTTCTGAAAAGCGTAAGGCGAGGCGAGGGACTGGGATGACTCCTTTAGAGTCGGATCTTGCTTCTGTAAAGCGTGGGGCGAGGCGAGGAACTGGGGTGACTCCTTCCGAGTCGGATCTGGCTTCTGTAAAGCGTGGGGCGAGGCGAGGAACTGGGGTGACTCCTTCCGAGTCAGATCTGGCTTCTGTAAAGCGTGGGGCGAGGCGAGGAACTGGGGTAACTCCTTCCGAGTCGGATCTGGCTTCTGTAAAGCGTGGGGCGAGGCGAGGGAGGACGAGGCGAGAGACTAAGAGAACTCTTGAGATGTAATAACCTCGTAGTTCTCCTTTGGTATAAGGAAAGGTTCATCTTCTGCGATAACCTTGATAGGGCTTGGGGTATAATTCTTCAAATAGAACGGTAAGGCGAAGGTCAAGGAATTCTCATGGAAATTAGCAGTGACGCCATGTCGGTGGAGCTACGGGAGACCGAGAACAACAGGATACTGCTCGAGTCTAGTCACGTGGAAGAAAATCCTCTCCACGTGACCTTGAACGGCTATTATTGCTTCGGCTAGGTGAGTAATAAGACCAGTTAATAAAGGCTGGCCGTTAAATCCCCGAACAACACGAGGGTAACGAAGGGCGTGAAAGGTAAGACCATGATTACGTGCGAAGGTTTCATCAATAAAGGTATAGCCTGAAGCACCAGTATCGACGAGACATCGTATCGAGATTCTCAACTGGGCTAAGCGAAAAGTATATAGGATAACTATATACTTATCACGAAAGGTAGGGTTAGTCTCGAATAACTGCAAAGCCTTTTAAGTAGAGAACTTAGTATATAACTGAAGCGGTGGATTAAAAGACGAGGCTAGAAGGCAAGAAGATAAATATAAGACTGGTAACTATCCCGGCACGCGACTTTATGCCGGGACTATGCTTTTCCCGCATTTAGAGGGACGCCTCCTGTAATACTTTGGTCATCGTCGAATTCGGCGATAATCCTAGAACGGAGTTGGGTCTACTTATTAGGGCAGTTCTTGGCAATAAGCCTAGGGTGAGAGAGCTTGCAATAGTAACATAGTCTCCACTTGTCACATATTGCTTTGACGAAAGGTTCGGATAGTTTCCGACCCTTAACTGCAGCTTGTGCTGCACTGAGATCCATTGGGTCACCAGGTGGGAGGGGAATCACGGGAGTAGTGGAGACGACCATAGGGGAGGAGGTTCTGGCGGAGATATTGGTGGCAGCAGGCTTCTAAGTGCTGCTTTTTATGCTACTTCCTTGAATAGCGGGCGCAGAACTTTGGCGAGGCAGACGATGTTTAATCTGCCGGAGTTCTTGGTCGATTTCAGAGTACATACAGACGTACTCATTGAAGGTGCGAGGCCATTAGCCATCGCTTTTCCTCCATGTAATAGAGGCTTGCTGGGTTGTGTAGTTGACGTTATATCTCATAGCGTCAATTAGGGATTCGTCCTCTAATTGAGAACGTTCCTTCTTCTAGGAGACGAGGTTTAAGTACTCGCCAAAGGGCATAGAGCCTTGCTTGAGTTCTCGGATATAGTTCCGGGCATCCTCTTATTTAAACGGGTTGCTATATGCTTCCCGCAGCTTCTTTCGCCAATCGATAAAGCTGGTCAGGGTATAGAGACCATCTTTTCGGTAGCGGTTCATTAAGTTAGAGGCCTTCCTGCCTACGGCCAACTTGAGTTCTGCATAGGCGATTTTATCGCCGTCGGTGGAGTAGCGGTTATAGTTAACATGCATCCGCTGTATAAGGGTCTGTTCCCACGCGTCTAATTTATCTTGATCCCCTTCGTACTCCGAGATATCTGGAGCTTTTCTAATTAAGGGGGCGTTCGGGTTCGCGAGGGAGAAGGATTACCCGATACTAAGGACGATCGCAGTCCCTTAACCAGGGCGTTACTAAGAGCATTCATATCGAATGCTTGAGGTTAGGGCATAGCCTGAGCTATAGTAGGTATGGTCTATACTATCGCTTAGGCGATAGCATTAGCGAGGTATTACGTATCGAACGCAGGCGGAGGGGGAGGAGGTGTGGACGAGGATGGGGTGTCGAATAGAGTATTGCTCTCGACTTAAGCACGTAGGTTATCGAAGGTATTCAAGAACCTAGTAGGGTTATTCTACACTTCGGCGGTAAACTGTCGCACTCGTTTTTCGTAGTCAGGGAGCTGATCCCCTATGGTGGTTACTCTAATACATGGAAGTACTAGCTAGGTAGTTAGTCTTTTATAATATTATAGTTCGAGGCTACTAACTAGATATCTATTAATACTATGGCTATAGCTATAGTATAGGGGTAAGCCAAGACAAAAGATAAAGGATGAAAGCTAGAGCATAGCCTAATACTATTAGATAGGAGCTTGCGTCCGTACGTAAGCTTATTTCCTATTTGGGATACGGCAGGAATAAAACAAGGGAGCGGCTACTAAGACCTATCCTAGATCTTAGTAGAGATAACCTTAGCTGATAAGGTAATACTAATACTATACTATAATATAAATCTATTAAAAGATATACTAAATAATATATATAACTACTAGCTAACTACTATAATAGTAGAATTATATTAGAAGTTAAAGACTTTAAGGAATATACCTTTAACTATTTCTTCTAGTAAGCTAGAATAGAATATTATAAGCTAGAGTATAAAAAGATTTAAGAGGGGGGTTATAATTAAGCTAGTAGGTTAGTAATATTAAAAGTAGTTAATATTAGAAATTAGCTTTAATAAATCTTAGTAATTATAAATTATAATCTTAATAAATACTAGAAGAGATTTTCTCCTTTATATCTCCTTTCTTATATAGTTATATATTAATTACTAGAAAATACTTATAAAGATCTAGATTTTTACTTAAGATAATTACCTCTACTACTTAGTATTTAATAGGTAAGATAAATAGTAGGGAGTATATTAGATATTTTAACTTATAAATATAATAGTATTAGTTATATAAATATACTAATATATTAATTTAAATAATTTTAATAGTATTATAAACCTAGTAAGAAGATATATATTTCCTTCTTTTTAAACTAATAGTAGATATATTAGTAGGTAAGGTAAATAGTAAAGAGTATATTAAATATTTAACTTATAAATATAATAGTATTAGCTATATATATATATTAATATATTCTAATAGTATTTTATACCTAGTAATAAGATAGATATTTCTCTTTATTAAGATTAATATTAGATATATTAATAAGTATTATTATAGAATAAGTAATTTATAAATAATAATAGGATTTTTACTATTTATAATCTCTATTCTAGTAGATATATAGAATTTAGTAGATAAATCTATTTATTCTAATATATTATTTAAACTACTATATTAAATTTTTTTAATTTCTAATATATTAAATAGTTATAAATAAGTTATATAACTTTATTTAAGTATAAAATATTATAAAGAGTAGGTATATATATTAGTAGAATAAGAAGAAATATTAGAGTTTTAATATTTATTATAAATTATACTAGTTTAAGAAAGGGAGTTTAAAGGACTTTAAATTAATTAATAAGTTATAATAAACTTAAAGTCTTAATATCTATATATACTATTATAATAAGAAGATTAGTAATTAATACTATTATATTATATTAAATTATATATATATAATTTATACTTAGAATATTATTTAATAGGTTATAAAGCTAGATTTAATATAACTTTAAGAATTATATAATTTATATAATAAGCTTTTTAATAAGTCTTAGAATAGTTTTAAAAGTATTATTCTTTAAGCTATTTACTACTAGTAGTATTATAACTAACTATTATAAAATTTAAAAGCTTAAAAGTAAGAAGAGTTATAAGTAATAAGAAGTATTAATTTAAAACTATCTTATTATTAATAACTTAGATCTTATTATTAAGCTTAAATACCTATCTTTAAAATAAATTAAGTTTATTAAAGGAGGTATACTACTAGATAGATTATAAGATAAATATATTAAGATAGAAATAAGAGTACTTACTACTATTTAAATTATATTTCTACTAACTATTTATATTATAATTAAGTAGCTTAAAGTAGCTAAGAATATATAAGTAAAATAAAAGATATTATATAAGATAGAGTTATTATAATAATAAGATCTAGTAGTAAAAGTAATATAATTATATTAGTATAAAAGCTATTAAAGTAATAGTATATATTATATTATTAATAATAAGGCTACTAATTACTTATAAAAATATAAGTTATAAATATAAGTTATAAAATATTATATATTAAGAAAAATTACTTTAAATACCTTTATATATATTAATATATAAAAATATTATCCCTAGCTAATACTAGTATATTAACTTAGTATTAATAAGTTATATAACTAGCTTTAAAAAGAATATATTAATATAATAGTCTTTATATATATAGTATTTAGATTTTCTCTTATAAATTATATTTTTAATAAGGGATAATTATTATAAAAACTCGCCTTTTAAATAAAATATTAAAAGAATTAAAGGTATTAAATAACTTTTATTTAAAGTAATAATAAATTTACTTAGAGTTATAAATATTAATAGATTTATAAAGAGAATAAGATATAATTAACTATATTAATACTAAATAACTTATATTAAAACAAGATTATAAAAAGAAAGAACTAGATATTATTTAATAAAGTTAGAATAGTCCTTATTAATACTAAGTTATCTTAGGAGTTTTAAGGTAAGGCTATCTATTATATTAATTATATTTAAAACCTTATACTTAATAAGAATGAGAAGTTTTCTTTTAAGAAATAATATAATTATAAATCTTTATTAATATACTTAAAGCCTTTTATATATTAATACTACTTATTTAATATATTATTAAATAAGAAGAAACTAGATAATAGGACTATTAAATACTACTTATTTAATTATAATAATAAGATTATTTACTATTTATAAGATATTAAAGGATAATAAACTACTATATTAATATATATAATATTTAATAAAAAAAAGCTATTATATTATTTATAAAAAATAATAAATTTTTAATAGATATAAAAGATAGTAATAATATTTATAATAGGAATAGATATATACTTTAAAATAATAACTTTAATAGTTAGATTACTCTTTTATTTAAAGCTTATTAAGCCTTTATTATAATTATAAGTCTTAAGTAATATCTATTTATAAAGTATCTTAAAGAATTAGTAGTTAATAATACTAATAATAAGTTAAGAGTAGAATTCTAGTAAATTACTTATAATAAAGAATAGATAGCTTTATTAAAGGAGTAAGAGGATATTATAAGTTTAGATAAGTTTCTAGGTTTCCTAGTTAAAGGATAATTAATTTATATAAACTAAGAAAGTATTAGATAGTATTATTAATAATTAAATATAAAGGATACTTAATTAATAAGAGATTCTAATTATTATCTCTATTAAGATAACTTTATAAATAATAGAAAATAATATATTTTTAAAATACTTTTATATTAATATAATTATTATTTAATACCTTTATAATATACTACTTAGAAGTATTTACTCTTTTTAAAAACTTTTTTCTATAAATAATTAATAGTAAGTACTAGTAGAAATAGCTATTATACGCGCTATCTAGGGATAGCAGATATAAATTATAAGCGCTTTAGCGCTATATATTTATTTACCTTCAGCGATTATATATATAATACTTTCTCTCCTTATAATTAGATTTAGCCTTATTATCTAGTTAATTAGCTACTTGTATTTCTAGTATTATAATAGCTACTTTTAAGGGAAAAGAGATACTATCTACTATAAAATCCCTAATAAATTAAGGTTAAGATAAAGATTAAGATATCTTTTAAAGGTAATATTAAGAAGTAAATAAGGTATATTTTCTCTATTACTAAGTAGTAAGTACCTACTATTCTTTAAAGCGGGTATCTACTCTACCTTATTTTTATTATAGGCTAGTATAGAGCGGATTATATAGGTGTATTCTAACTAGGAGTTTAAAGCTAAAGAAGGAAGATATTAAGAACACGTCGTGGGTTTTATTATCTACGAGGTATGCTAGGCCGCTAGCGTGTTAATATCAGCCTTATCCTAGTCTATAGTAGCCTAATATAGGTTATATTAGGCTAACCTGAAGCACGCTCGTAATATTACCCCCCCCCTTTATCAGGCAATGTCCTTATTATATCAGCCGGTTCCTACCTTAGCTTGTTAGGATACCGCTCGTGAAAGTCATTCACGACTTCTAAGTATCCTTCGAATTCGCTTCCATCGGCGTTATACTAATATAGGTCGACGTCGTATCCTTTCTAATTAACACGGTACTAAAGCCGTTCGCCTCGTCCGTAGTGCCTGGAGTCTAAAATGTCCTCTACTTCCTATTCATCTTCGTCTTTAATAACGATAGGGCCTGGCGGCTCATTCCGTTATCCTTCTAGTAGATCTATAGGATCTAATCGTAACAGGTCCGGTACGAAGACATTAAGAATCTTTATTATCGAGGGTAGTTCTAATCGGTATACTGCACCGATAACGGCGAGGATCTTAAAAGGTCCTAACATCTTATCGTCTAGCTTCTTAGATAGTCTTGCGGTAGTTATATTCCTTAAGTTTAGAAACATTATATCGCCTACTTTATAGACTATTTCCTTTTAATACCTATCAGCCTGTTCCTTTATTATAGTCCTAGCTCTTTCTAGTACTTGCTTAGCTACTGTTAATGACTATTCGATATATTCGGAGATATTCTCCGCTTTACCTGCTTCGATTCTAGCGCGGGTGGTCTTATATTCGGTTAGATCCAGGTCGAAGCTCATACGTGGGTGAAAACCCTTATTCAGGAAGAAGGCGGACTGTCTAATTGACGGTGAAATAGCATTATTGTCGGCGAATTCAGCCATGGGCAACTAGGCGGACCAGTCATCCTGCATATACGAGTAATAGCTTCGTAGATACCGTTCCACATCTTGATTTGCTCTTTCTGTCTAACCATCGGTCTGTGGATGATAGCCTGTGGACAATTTCACCTTGATGCCGAGCCTTTTGCAAAGGGAATTCCAGATAATCGATATAAACTGGGGCCCACGGTCTGATACTATTAAACTCGGTAGTCTATAAGTGCGGATGACCCATATAAGCAGAAGCTTGACTGTTTACTCTGCTATAGTTCCTCCTTCACCTGACTAACACGGGATATAGTGACGTTCTTTGGACAATCTGTCTACTACTATCAGGATCGCATTGCTTCCTTCACTTTCTGGTAGGCCGGTAATAAAGTCTAATGATATGTCCCTCTATCGTTGTTCCGGTATAAGCAATGGCTTCAGCAGTCTATTAATTCGATCTCTCAGTACCTTTGACCTACGGTAAACGTAATAGTTCCGAATATAACGCTTGATGGTAGTCCTTATCTTTGGCCAGCAATATGACCGTCTAAGCAAATCCAGCGTTCGATTCATGCCTGGATGACCACTAGCTGGAAGATCATGTGCTTCCCTTAACAGCCGAATGATGATTTCATCTGACTAGGGTACCCATAGTCTATCTTCTTTCCAAAGTACTCCTTCAAGTACTCGACAGTTGTCTAGACCAATGCCCTGACAAGTTCTCTTGTTCTGGGCAAGAGCTGTTCGAATATCCGTGCACAGCTTGTCCGCACGGTTTCCTGCTATGATCTGTTCCTGAATTGAAACAGGAGTCAACTCTTCAGCCGGATCTGAGCCGGGTTCCTGGTTAGGTTCTGATATATCAATTGGTTGCAGGTCGAATTTGCTTTCGGGTAGTAATACCTGGTGTTAGTACAACTTTCAATCATCGTCTATTTGAACGGGCTTGGCGTTAGGTATCCGGGTTAGAGCGTCGGCTTTTAGATTCTACTTTCCTGGTTAGTAAATAATCTTAAAGTTATACTCAGATAACTTCTCAGCCCATCTAGCTTATCGTCAAGTTAATTCCTTGCTCGTTATGAAGTACTTCAGATTCAGGTGATCGGTAAAGATCTTGACAGGAATATCAGTATATTCCAGTTCAGGGCGCTAGTATTCTAAGTAACGGATAATAGCCAGCAGTTCCTTATCGTAAATCTCGTAGTTACATTCTACGGGAACTATGTTCTTGCTGTAGAAGGCCACTGGATATAGAATTCCGTTATCATCGTACTAAGATAATACGCCGCCGTTTATATAATCCGAGGAGTTAGTTTCGAGGATAGCTTCCTTAGTCGAGTCAAAATGCCTTAGGACGGGTACTGCCGTTACCTGTTACTTCAGTTCCTCAAAGGCTTTCTGACAGGCCTCCGTCCATTCAAAGGGGTAATCTTTCTAGGTCAGCTTTACCATGGGTCTAGCTATCTTTAAGAAGTCCTTTATAAAACGTCGATAAAAGTTATAAAAGCCAATAAAGGCCTGAATATACGTCAACGAGCGGGGCACTTCCTAATTTCGGATTACATCTACCTTTCAAGGATCCATTCGCAAACCATTAGTGGATACCAGCAGACTAAGAAAAGAGGTCTCTTGCACTTCAGATTCGCATTTGTCAATGTCTACCTGCAAGCCAGCATCGCGAAGCTTGCCTAGTACTTCTTTCACATGAGCTCTATATTCTTTCAATGTCTTACTATAAATAAGAATATCGTCTAAATAGGCTTGACAGAATTTATAAAGACAGTCAAACAAAACGTCGTTAATATAGTGCTGAAGATTATCCAGTAAGGTCTCGTTATTATAGCCTAATTCAGTGCTAACTCTTTGAAATTCCATCCAGAATTCGTGGAAGGGTGTCTTGTTCTGATAGAGCTTCGAGTACTGTCGTTGAGCAGTATGGGGGCAGATGAGTCGCCTTCTCTTTATCAAACACGTTAAGGAATTCATGATACTGCGTCGGGAATTTCTTCTTGAGCTCCTCCAAAGGCATTAAAGGGGCCATTTCGTTCATTTACAGGTCAAGGTTTTCAGAGGGACTAAGCGTAACATTATATATGTACGGAGTTCACGTGAACTCCGTAGATTTCGTAGATTTGATTGGTAGAGCTTGCTTAGTAAAGTCCAACTACGTGTAGAATCCGTACGTGTAGACTTCTTAAGGTTTACACGCTTGCATGCAGCCGTGGAGATGATATGATAACTAACTTGAAAATAAATATTTATTCTAAGGTCAAGGGCTATCAATTCCACCTATGCCCTTGGATTTTTATTCAGTGGTTGTTGAGTTATAATATCGTTCTGTTCGTGTACGGTCGTAGAAGCCACGGTCGCAGATTACCAAGACTTTTCTGGATCTACAAGAACCCACGTTACATACTCGCATGCAGTCCTAGAGGGCTTATAATAGAATATTCTGACTGGTATTCGGTTCTTGCATGATATAGTCAGGTTAATCACGGTACTTGCATCGCATGCAGTTCGTACTTGGTTATTTATCAGCCGGTCGCAGCCTAGAGACTGTATGCGAGTCCAAGGAGCTCTTTAGTAGGGGTTCGAAGTCATATGTCAGAGGTTCTTATTGCTATTCGAAATCTTCATTACATGCAAGCTATATTACGATGCTAATATACACTTAAGAATTAGCCCTTAGGGCCACCTACATGCGGTGCTCTCCCCATCTCCCCATCTTATTTCATGCCAGACTGTCATACGTGCTCCCATCCTCAGCCACAAAAAAGCGCCCACCCCGATTCGAAAATCCCCCCTCAGCCCCAGTAAAAGTACTGCTAGCAGTCTGTCTCGCTCTCTTAGCACGCCGCATGGCGGCCGCAGCTGCGGGTGAGACCGAGCGGCTGCGTGCACTGGCATCCATCGCTATCAAGAGTGGCATGATGTGGGAGTCCACCTCCCCCTTAGACATACCCGCAAATTGCGGGAGATAGTCAATATTCTTGTGACTGCATGAAGTCTTTTTGACGTCGTAGTGGCCCCCAAGAACCATAGTGCCACTGCTGTCGACTTTAACGACGCGACGATTGATGCGATTCTTCTTATCTCGAGATCCGTACACAGCATTCGCAGGAGTACCTGCAGGCAGTCCAGCGTGCTTCCATGTGCCTAAGAGAATGCCCTTGGGCTTCAAGCGCTGAGGGGTGGAGGAGCTAGGGTTGGTGGGAGGGGGTGCATGCAGTGGACTTGACTGCAGGGGAGGAGAGGGCGCAGGCGGTGGACTAGACTGCATGGAGTCAGAGCCAGTATGATCATAGTGGAGAGCACTTATATTGCCCGTGGGCTTATCTTCCTCGCTCTCGTCGACCCAGAAAGGATTGCCAGCACTGCCTGCATGATACTCGGACTGATTGCGTGCAGCGTTATACTCATCTTCCACTTCTTCCGCATCAGGCGCATGGTACTCAGCAGGGACTGCATGCAGTGTGTTAGCTCAAGAATATCTCAGGAAAGGATGGACTTACCGGTACGGTCGGTACGGGCGAGCGAAACCTGAGGGGACCCAACGGCAGCAAAAGGATTCCACACCTGGCGAGAGACAACCCTCCATGCAGTCTTTATACGTTCAAAATGTGCCTTGCCTCGACCCAATAACTCGTCTTTTGCATGATTGACATGACGCTAGGTAGGGATGCGAGGGCCACTGCTAGCAACAGGGTTACTGCCACGTTCGAAGACATGCGACATGCGGCATGACAACGCGGCGAAAATGAACACGCACACCACGCATTAAGAGCTCACGATCGTCTGCATGCAGTCCTAAGGCGGTAAAAGGGTCGAATTCACCATTAGTAATCTGCTCATCAAAGTATACGCCCGGCGCATTGACGGCAGAAAATCCGGAAAAGGCCATGATCAGGACTGTTGGCAGTGAGAATACGAGCGGTAAGTTGCGAGTTATGAACGAATATAACGAGACTGCGTGCGGATATAAAGCTGATGATCGATAGCGTATTAGTAGCAGTATAAAAGACCGACTATATGCAGTGGTAAGGTTGATGAAACAAAAAGAAAGAGGGTTGGTATTATAGAAAATAGGTGATCGTGAGAAGTGATATGGATTTAGGTAATGAAGTGAGGTGAGGTAAGGTGACGCAATAAAGTGAATTTGCGACCGCACGCAGCTCCAAAACGACGAGCAATAAGAAAGAGATATGTTTAGAGACTGCATGGAGCTCCACTGCTTGCTAATAATCATGAGACGTAATATGTACATAAGCCGTCAAGCCGATCGATCCAGATACCTGCCAACCGTAGTGCATTCGAGCCCCGGACGCTCCCAAAGACCAGGGAACTCCCTCCCAGCCATTGTAGATAGACGGGATGCTTTTCTGGTGCTGCATGCAAGGACAAGTCGGGGCATCCAAGGGCCTGCAAGAGCTCCAAGGTACATAGACGATCCTCGTGCACGGCCACCCAGCAGCAGTGCCATATAAACCAAGGATATTGACAGCCACCCCGGCCTTTCCGTTGACACATCACCATTGGTTGGCCGCATCCAAAGCAACCGATCCCCCTTTCGAACCTAATCGAGCGTCGAAAGTCTGTTAGGGAATGGGAGTACTCCGACTGCATACAGTCACGATGCGGGAATGAAGTCTGCCGCCGAGATCGAAAAGAACAGAGGATGCAGGCTCGACCCCAGATAGATAATCGTTGCTCGTACAAGGTCTGTGCTTCCGCATTCAGCATAGCCGTGTAACGCTGCATGCAGTCTGCTATACTCCATGTATCGACTTCGATAGCGTTCTCTTTCTTCGACAAGCTGCTACTGCTAGAACTGCTGCTTTCACTCGGCCTGGACAGAGTAGTCGCAACTCTTTCCTCGGCTGCGTCCTCGTTTGCCCGACTTGCCATCTCCCCATCTGACTAATCACTGGCCAGACTGGAAGATTCGTGTAATATACTGCCGGCTTTCTCGTCTGGGGATTGCATGCGAAGGGGCTCGGGTTGAGTCATTCGACTACTTGGCGTCCGAGAACATATACTGCATGCAGCCCGATGGATACCATCTGCCTGGTTGCATGTGACACCATACCGTCCCCCTGTAGAGCCATCGAGGTAGGATGTCAGCTTCTGGCGTAGGCAATGACTTGAGTTCAGGAAGGCTTCCATCTGAGCGCAGTCTTCCTGCAGGAAATCGCTTCGATATCGCCGATCCCAGTTGACACACCACTTAGGTGGAAGGAGAGTCAAGCAGATCGCATGCAGTCCATCCCTACCAGCACGGCCTGTCTCTTGGCCGTAGTCTACAAGGCCGGATGGAGCATCGACATGTACAACCCGTCTAACCGAGGGGTAGTCTAGCCCTGCACTGAGAGCACTTGTTGCTACTAGACATGGCGAGTGCGTACCTTGATACCACGCAGTCACCATTGAGACTCGATCCACGACACTTAGACCGGCATGGTAGAAGTTACATCTTAGCCGCTCTGCCAGCAGTCGACCAAGTGCCTTGGAGCGAACATAGTAGAGACTGCGTGCACGCAAGTGACCGCCTGTACGATTCCATATTCGACGGTCTTCCGAATTAACCTTATCGGCAGCTGCAGCGAGTAGCTCGTCCCGGTCAAGGCGCTCTTGGATTTCGGGTGACTGGGGTTGAGTGATTAACTGCACGCAGTACTCCAGGTTTGGCCGATCGCTACTACCTCGGTAGATGGTCGGGTGGCTCAAGAAGAGCGATTGCTTTAGATCAAACTCACCGCCCGGAGGAAGTGTCGCCGTGAGACAGATCAGAGGGCACGCGATCTGGCGGAGGACCCCTAGCAGTCCCAATTGCTCACGGTAGTCTGTAGCCGTGAGGATCAGATGGGCTTCGTCGATAACCAGGCGATCCAGGCGATCCATATCCAAGAGCTGCTTTGCGAAGGCGTGAAAGGCAGGCGTCACCGCCATCTCGACGTCAACTAGCACTAAGGAAGGTACTATATGCACTCGCTCTTGCATGCGGTCACCGGGATTATAATGCCAGTATGAGATTTCCCGCTCATTACACCGGCGGATGAGATCTTGCCGTAGACCGACCAAAGGCATAACAACGATGGTTACCTCTGCGGCAGTCACCAGCGACATAACCATAAACAACACCGACTTACCACTCCCGGTAGGCATCACGATCACGATCTCCTGTTGATTACTAGTAAAGAGGCGAAGTGCATCCCTCTGCATGGAGTCGCGTACGACGGCGTTAGGTCCCAAAACCTTCTAGAGGCCCTGCTGGAGGATGGGCCACTTCCATAGCTGGCGGCGTGTATGGAGACGACCCGAGGTTGAAATACGCTTCGCGTGAGATGGTAGCTCCGCCGTATCGCTTACCGCTCGTTTATGACTGCATGCAACCAGCTCGGGAGAGGGCAGTTGACAGATCTGATGCCATTAACGGCTGACCTGGGTGTAGTCCGCTAGCAGAACATCGGTCATAAGGGCGAAGGGGTATTGAGAATTCCCGTAGTGAGTTATCTCTGTTTCTAGTGTGTGGGCCGCCTGCTGCGCATGAACCTTGCTAGCAGTCAACGTTGTTTGGGTCGGTATACGAGGGGTTTGGGACTAATCATCTCGATCGGAGTCGGAATCGTCTTCGTTACCGATCCCTTGGGCGTCTGGATCGATATTATACACCTGGCAGGCTACTCCTTATAGAAGCCGTCTATCCGGCGCGATTGCTATATGCCGCCATTGAGAGATCTTTAGGGAGAATCCTAGTAGTCGACGTGTATGGAGCTTCACAGCCGTCGATAATTGGGCTGGTGACCAGGGTCCTTGCTCTTCACGGAAGAGAGCTCCACGAGGAACAGAAGACTGCATGTAATGAGTGAAGAGATGAATCACGGGAACAACGTAGATCAGATAGCGTATGACCAGGTCGCCAATACTTGGAGGTAGGAATCGCGTAACTAGGCGGGAGCCGACGCGCCACTGGGATTTGTGATAATTGGTTATAACTGCTAGGAGTCCATCATATATATAGAGATTGCGTGGGGCTTCCTGATTACACCAGGAGATTCCAAGTAGCTCAGGTCGTCGAGGGGGCAGGCCAGCAGTCATTATTGTCAAGATCGCGAGGAGCTGTAAAAATCGCTTGTCTGCATGCAGATACTCAGCCATAGCCGGTCGATGATATAGTAGCTCCTCTGGATTACTCCCTTGCCTTCGTGACTCCTTGAAAAAGCGTCGTTGTAGACCCTGATCCGTTCGTAGGTGGTTTAGAACGTGGTCCTTTGCTACGGTAAGGCCGTTACGTGTATCCTGCAGGAAACTCCATCCAGGTTTAGTACGGGTCATGTCATCGCGTAGACCGCTAGCAGTATACGTCGTTACATCGGAGAGGTCAAATAGGAGGGAGTGTACGAGAAGCTCGCTTGCCTCGGACAAGGTCTCTCGGAGAAATCGTCTCCACGCAGGCAGTCGCAATTCAAGGTTTACATGGTTTACCTACATGCAGTCGTCTGTCACGGTAGTAACTGGCGGTCGAGGTGTGTCGTTCTTGGCGGATCTGACCTTCAAGCGCCAGTAGCTCAGCTCCGTAATCGGACCACGACTCGTATTAATTAGATGGAGGCGGCATTGCTCGGTGGTGTAGTCTGTTAGATCGAGATCTAGAGATTCATCCTTACAGTGCCGTATACAATGGCCCAGGAGCCAGAGCTGCATGCAGTGGATCATGGCACTGAGAAATGGCCGGAATTCGCTGGCGGCTTTCCAGGCTCCATGTTAGTTCAGCGTGTACAAGGAGCTGTATGCTATTACCGCCAAGGAGAAGGGATCTTGCCGGCGAGTCTATCTAACTAAGTATGTCGAGAGTGCGCTGACTGCGTGTACCAAGGTCTTTACATGCAGCCGTAGTGGTGACGTACGATGTTCGCTGCTACGTATACAGTCTTCTAGAGGTATATTATTTGTATTGGCCTTTACCATCGCCTGAAGAGCATTAATGACGTCGTCGACTTCAGACTGCAGAGTATTATCTGGATAGAGGAGGTACTCCGCAAGGCTCTCGTTATCGGATTGCTGGATACGAAGGAGGAAGAGGATAAGCTGACTCCATCTCTCGGCATACCTCTCCATCGACACTGTTAGCTGAACGCCGATAAATGGCTTAGATTGTATGCGGTCCGGCTCAAAGCTGTTAAGCCGTCGTAGTAGTACGCGGTCGAGCATTTAAGTACTACTACCAGGGCGTGCAATCAGCCGCAGCTGGAGGAGACGATAAGAGACTGCTTGCTGTATATATTGATCTATCCCCTTCCCTCCGCGACCTACAGGATAATAGAGTTAGCCGTGGGACGAGAGAGAGTAGTCAAGAGCTACTAAATACGATCTAACCCCAAAGTATAACTGCATGCAAGGACAAGATCGTTACATACTAAGCACGACAGGCGATATGCGTAGTGCACGCAGTTCGGTCTTCTCAAGCCGTAGCCGCTCTAGAAATGGTGCGATACCGGTAGTAACGAGCCAGGGAGGCGTTTGGCTCTGGTAGAGCTCCTGTGGAGGGATTATCTCGAATTGAGCTTGCCATTACTCCTTGGTCGCGTCTAAGGCTTGCTGAAAGCTCTGTTATAGAGAGTCTCCTAGCTGAGGCGAGGTTTGAGGTACCTGTTGGTTCGTTTGCACCCGAAACCACCGAAGCAGAGGATGAGGAAAGAAAGACTACATGCTAATGAGCTCGATCACGGAGTCGGTAGGTTTGATAGCCTTTCGAAGACCGACTCCATGACCCTTGGACTGGTGCTTCACGACGGTCTCTCTAAGCTGACTGCATGCAGCTGGCTCGCCGCTACAGTTAGCCAATATACAGCGGTAGAAAAAATGCACTGAGAGCTCTGGGATCGGAGGACTGCTAGCAGGCGGTAAAGATATCGATGATGGATCGAGAAGGTTAAGCGTGTCTACTTTATCCGTAATGCGACGAACGAGCTCACCTTTGACTGCATAGTGGGACCAGAGATGACGTCGAAAGCTCTTTCTAGTAAGGCAATAGCCATGATCTTTGCATGCGAGGACCCCGTAATACTGGAGATAGATTAACCCAACTTCCTCCATCTCTTCGATAGTTACATGCAGTCAAGATATTATCTAGCTAGCGCTTCCTATCTAAATTATCTACGTAGGTAGTTAAAAAGCTTAGGTTATCTTCAACTATTTCTAGCTTTAGAAACTTCTCGAATTCCGTTATTAAGTAACGGAATCTCCTAAACTAGATACTATTTTATAGCGTTAAATAGAATATAGGGTTATTCTATTTAAATACTACTAAGAATTTAATCTAATTCTATTTAATTTTCTTATTTTAAATAGAATATACTATTTTTTCTAAAAGAATTTTATAAAAAGTAGCGCGTTTTAAAGCTACGAATTAGGGCTTTAAATTTATTAGCTTTTTATTTAAATCGGTCTTAATATTATTATATTAATAGCTGCATGCAGTCTATCTTATAGAGATAAATCGGATACGCCCGCATCTGATTTGCGGCGTACTAAGTTTTAGTTAAGTCTAATTTGGAATTATAAAGTCAAATCGGATATGCTATAAACCTAGTCCGATTTGTAAAATTTTAATATCGTTGAAAAGCGCGCGTTTAGCGCTTAAAAATGCGCCTACTAGCTTCCTAATCGGGCCTAGTATAGTAAAGTTATCAATATTTTCTAAGATCGGGGATCCTTAATATTTAAAACCTTAAAGGCCTTTCCGGCGCTAAAACGCGAACCTTTACCCTTAAAGTAAACCTTTATATTATCTGATAAATAGGACTACGTTCTAAAGCTAAGATTAAGGCCTTTCTAATTATTTAAAAATTACTTGAATTAGCCTAGTATTACCGAAGTTATTAAGGAGATAAGTTCTTATATATACTTACTATTATACCTCTTAAGGTAAAGTAGCTATCTTAGCCTAATAACTCGTCTTAAGGTACTTCTAGTATAGCTCTTTAATATAATTAGTTTAGTAGTACTCTAAGTTATCTATATACTCTAGGGAATAATACGGAAGTTCGTAGTAATATAATAAGTACGCGAGAATATCCTTCTATTACTAAGTAACTCTACTATTATATAACTATATTTATACTTAGATATCTATTTTTAGACCTATATATATATATATAGAATTAAAAGTAATAGTACTTACTAAAAACTCTCTTTTTAATAGTAGTATACTATAATAGCGTACTTCGCCATTAAGGTATAATTAATTAGCGTACTAAAGTACGAGTACTAAAACTCGTATCTACGTAACTTAATACCTTCCCTTCTTAATAATTAGTTCTTAATTAATTATTACTACTACCCTTATATTTTCCGTATTTTAGCTACGTAATTAACTACGTAGCTTTATCTAAAGGAGTCCGTAGCTACTCTATATATACAAAGAAGATACGTACGAATTTAATTGTTTATACTAGAAGATATACTATAAACCTTAATTTTCTTATATATATAGAAAGCCTAGTATTAAAAGTATATTATAGAGATCTTACTAAACTATAATATCTATTAACCTCGTTAAGATATAGTATTAAGTAAGTATATAAAGTAATACACGTAAGGATCTACGCTAATATTCCGTATATTATACTAAGATATAGGATTAATAACGGGCTATATTAAATCTTAATCTTACCGCCCTTAGCGCCTAGAGTAATTATTTAAATATCTCTTTATCTTTCTTCTACTTCTTCTCTTTATTATTTAATGAAATATTAACCTTTTAATCTAGGCTTAAAAACTAGATAGTAAATTAACCTTTCTCTATTAAATATTATAGAATTTATTAGTATATTAGGAGATACCGGCTTCTTAGTCTATAAGGGTTATAAGACTAGCGTTCTACCTTCTAGAATTAATTATTACTTCTATTAAAAACTCTATCAACTTCTACTTAAAGAATATAAAAATATCTTTTTAGAGATAACTAAATGTCCTTATTTAGTCTAGAATATTACTAAATAAAAAGAGGTCTTAATTTCAGATTCCTTTTCCTACTTCTTTTTCAATCTAGCTCTTTATTAAGACGGGCTAGCATACTAAGACTACCCCTATATCGCTAGAAATATATTAGGTATATAAAAATACCTTAAGAAATCACACGATTAAATAAATCCTAGGGGGAAAGGTCGGGTTTTAAAGAACGCGTTAATAGAAACTTTTTAAAAATCGGGAATTACGTACTAGCGATTCTTCCGTTCTACCCCCGGTTATAACTACTTTTTAGTAGACCTAAAGAAACCTTTTCCCGCCCCCGAGGCTAGGCCTAGAAGGTCTAGAGCTATAGGATCGACGTTTTAAATATCCGAGTTATTTTTTATCTTAATCTACCTTATCGTTTATACGATTACGCTTAGGAAATAGGCCGAGCGGGTAGAAATAGAAAGAAAAGTAAGGCTATTCTATTACTTCCTCCTTTTTTAACTTCTACTTTATTTTTAACTTAACTAGGGCCTTAGCCTAGTAAAATCGAAATCTTAGAGAATAATATTATTTAATATTATATCTTAAATACCTATCGCCTAGCTATTTTTAATAGCTATCTTAATAGAAAACCGGAGGAGAAATATAGATTACTAGCGATTCCTTATAATTTTTACCTAGAAGACGACGAGGGTAGATCTCTTAAAATTTTGTTTATACTTTTCTAATTATTTATAGATATTTAAAGCTTTAGCCTTAGTGAAAATACTAGCGAGAACCTCTATAACTTAGAAAGCGATGAAAATAAAAATCTAGAAGATATTATATTAAGCCCTAGCCTAGAGCTAATTAGTATATTATCTATTCTATATTCTTTTTAAATAGAAATCTTATTTTTTATAGACCTTAATAAGATCCGGGTAAAAAAGACCGCGATTTTATTAATTACTATTAAAAAACGAAAGAAAATTTAACAGGAAGCCCTTAACCTCGAAGATATAAGAAACTATATCTACGCTAATTTCGATATATATCCTTAGTATTTAGTATATTATCCTAGCGAAGACTCGAAGCATACTCTATTAGAGTGTACTCAGGAGGAAAGCCAGGGTTTTCGGAATAATTTCTTCCGTTTTCGGAACTTTCTTCGGGGTAGTAAGTCTATCGCCCTCTATACGGCTTATTTTAGTTGTTTTTTACATCTAGAATACTATAGAAAATGGGAAGCTAAGTCGTAAGGAGGGTACGTAAGAGATAAGGAGTACGAGGAGTATCTATTCCCGGAACTTCTTATTTCTACCTTTCTTATAAGTCTATCTATTCCGGATTTCCTATCCGGGTATATAGAGAGACTTCAAGAAGAGAGAGTTAAAAGAGGAAGCCTAGGAGAGGCTATTTACCTAGGAAGAAAGATAGAAAAGGGATAACTTAAAACGAATTAATTATTCGAGGAGTTTAATTTAATAGCGAAGGAGATATCACGGATATTAGAAGAAAGAAAGGTTTTCTAGGCGGGTTTTAATATATAGGGGTTAGGAATTAATAGATTATATTACTTTTATCTTTATATTCTAAGATATCTTCTATTAATTAAGATATAATCTACTAGAATCCTTTCTAATTAGTAGTAATTTATATTATTACCCTTAATCTAGACCCCTATACTTCTAGAACTATAATATTCGAGGTTTAATTAATAAATATAAGTATTAGAAAGTTATATTAGAGTAGATAATCTTAAGGTTCTTTATAAGTAAACTTTAAAAATAAAGTAGAGACCTGAATATTAGGGATATTTAGATAAGTTAAACTAAGTAGGTATTTTTCCTATAAAATAGAGTATAAGAACTAGGACGGGAGCTAGTCTTAGCGTATTTAAATGAAAGGATTACTTAGTTACTACTTTCTTTAAAGAAGAGATAGAAATTAATAGTATTAAGGAGTACTTTCTATATCTACTCTTAACCTAGACTTATATAATTTAAGAATTATAGGGTTAGGGGTCTAAGTCTTAGATAGATATACTAGGAAGTTATATAAGAGTAGATAATCTTAAGGTTCTTTATATATAAATTCTAATAGTAAAATAAAGAGCTTAATATTAAGGAGATTAAGATAATATAAGTTAAGAATATAATTTTTCTAATATATATACTACAAAGGCGTTTACTAAATACTAATAGTAAGCCTATACAAATTTAGCGCCGCGCTTACGTACAGGGGAGTCAACACTAATGGTAATAGGAGTCAACACCAATGGTTAATAACCCGTCAACCACGCCGGGGAAAAAGGTGTAAAGTTGTCGGACTACGAAACCAACCCCAAGGAATCCGCTCGTCAAGTTAGGATGATTAAATTCCGATCGGTAGAGAGGTCGCGATTAATATACTAGGTAGAACCAAATTTCGATATTTAGTAATCGATATTAGCGGCGGGAGGTTATTTACCCCGGTCACCCCATCAAAATCATATAACAGGGCCGCGATATCCATAGATAGAGACCCCTAAACCGGGTAGGATATCATGCAAGTTAGGCCGAATGTGAAGGTAGATAAGGATTCAAGTTGGGACGAGTTTAGGCCCGAAGTTCGTAGTATCAGTGGAGCAATTCCCGTACCAAGTAGATGGCTTCGGAACCCATAACAAACGCGTCCCCAAGTCGCGTTACCCGTCTAATTCAATGCCATGATAGGCTTAGTACCCATCCCGTAGCCAACCCACCATGGAGCCATTGATTCATTTACCCACACATCGGGTGATTATTTATTCGGATTCGTCGTGCCGATACGCCGTATTACCTAGCAACGTCAATACCTATTTACGTATACGACATCGAGTTTCGGCGGGGAAACGACGGGATATCATCAGCTATATTCTGTCCATCCCAAACTTAATCGTTGATGAGGAGCATTTGGGGGTGATCTACCGGAATCCACAGCCCGACCAGGCCCCCGTTCCCCAGTTACCGATGTATTCGGACGGATTGGGATGTTCGTATCCACCATGCCCGTTTATTTGCCGGTCACGAAGACATATAGTCGACCACTACAACAAGGAGCATCAATAGATCAACCCACAGAAAAGAGGCGGTTCATTACGAAGTCGTCAGGCCAAGGTAGACCCATGGCGAACGGGGGTCCATTGCCAACGCTTGTTCACCCGCGGTGTGCGGCAGGAGTATTTCGAGGTTGGCCCAGTATCGGGGGGCAACCCAAACTTGCCCGTTATACCCGAGTCCAGTATGGCGGAGAAGTGCCAGCGAGAGTTGGAACGGATCACTGCGCAACAGGAGGTGATTGCCAGTTAACGAGCGGTGGCCCAACCCGAATAGATGTCCGACACCAATCCATGGTTGGAACGGGTGGAATGGGCCTATCATTTGGCGGGTTTTTCATTTAAAGAGATGATTCAGTGGGCGGAATTACCCCGAGACGATGAGATTACGTTGCAACGGATATGTAACGGTTTTAGCCGGACGATCGATGTGGCCCAGTAGTTGATATTCAGCCAGCGATGTAGGTTTTTTGCGCGGGTCGAAATCAATCGAAAGGAGAAGGAGAAGACGCCGCAGCGGCCGTTTCAAGCCCGAATGGGGGATGATACGAAGAAGCGATATGGGCAGGTATGGCAACAGATGATTTGTTACATATACCGGACCCATCAAATGGAGAACCGACCCCGGTATCAATTGACGCCCGACCAGGAACGGGAGTTGGAAGGATTGATCCATTTAGCCCGGCAATCCGATGATGATGAGGCCATTAGGTCCGAAATCGAGGACGAACGGGACTAAAACGATGAGAACGATGAGAACGATAGCGGGTATAATAAACCCCAGGGTCCACCCGAATTAACCCCCATCCAACGGCAATGTTTACGGTTTTACACGTCGTTATTAGACCACCAAGTCCATAGTGGCCATTACCACAATGCCGTAGTCAGTGCATTGGCCGTATTAGGGGTTGACACCGAATATTTGACGTGGTTGCCCGCGGAGAATTACACCCCCAAGTTATCCGCCGTGGTGAAATTAGCCCGAATGATGGTGATGTTGAAGACGTACGACAGCGTACCCAATCCTAAGGAGGCGGCCATTATAAAGATGGTCGGTCAGAAGGTAGAGCGGTATATAATGATGACGAAGCCGACCCCAATGAAGTGGATCTTCATGACCCGTACATTTAGGATGAAGATCCGGTACAGCACCACTGCCCCCGGAACCGTTCAATGGCATCGAGGCAATCGCGTACAGTACCGGGGCACCGTTTTTAGCGTAACACAGTTACAGTCGTGGGCGCATGGATTAGGGGAAGAATGTCGACGAATTATAAGCCAGGATTTGTTGATGTTTGGTGGTGACGGTGACGATTAGATGCCCCAGATTCCATGGGAGACGTTGTGTGATAACCCCAGCATTCACAAGCCGGGGTATGACTTCATCCACGATGAGCGGAATGTATTTCCCGTAGATGGGAGCCAATGGTTATTCCAGCGGATAATGGGTCAGGAAGAGATTCGAGCCGATTTCATCTACGATGGCGGGGAAGATCTATTAAGATAGAAGCGAGCCCGGATTGGCCGGTATATGAAAGCCATTCAACGGTTTAAGGAGAAGGTGGCCGTGTTAATTCAGATCAGCGCCGGTTAGCCCGCACGAGGCCCCGAGTTGTTAAGTATCCGACATTATAATACCCATCAAGGTGGACGTCGGAATATATTTATCGAGGATAGCAAGGTAGTGTTCGTGGCCGCATATCACAAGGGGTACAATTTAGGGGGGAATACCAAGATCATCCATCGATATTTGCCCCGAGAAGTGGGAGAAATCGTAGTCCGATATTTATGGTTGGTGGAGCCGTTCCAGCGCCAGTTGGAGGTGGCCATTAAGGGTCGATCATTTGGCCGAGGGTATTTGTGGGAACGGGGAATGGATGACAAGAAATAGACATCCGAGCGGATTGGGAAATTAATGGAGCGAGAAAGCCAGATGGGGATGGGAGTGAAAGTAGGGATTAGTGGATACCGACAAATGGCCATCGCCATTGCCCGACATTATTTAAAAGGGGAGGGGATAGTAGATAATCGTGATGATGAGGAGGGGATGGAGGATGATAATGACGAGAATCCCCCGAGCCGTGATCACATATTGGATCTACAAGCCGGGCACGGGAGTCACGTGGCGGGAATAATATACGCCCGGGCTATATTGGAAGCCCCGGGAGAAGTGGCCAGCATCCGACAGCAATATCGGACCGCCAGCGAGGCGTGGCATCGATTATTGCAATTTCCATCCACGTTGGGGGTATTGATTCGGAAACGAGCGTGGGAAACGCAGGATCAGGATCGAGAGTACGCTAAATGGAAACGAATGCGGACATTAAACGTCAACGGCCCATTAGAACGGATTATAGGGAGTGGAGCCCAATTTCGAGGGATGCAGGAGCCGGTGATCAAGGCCATTATGAGGGGTGAGAGCCCCATTATCAGCGTGATAGGGACGGGGGCAGGCAAGAGTTTGTTATTCATGTTGCCCGCGATATGTTCGGCCCAAGATGCCGGTACCGGTACGCCCGGAATAACGATCGTGGTGATCCCGATGATATCGTTGCGGCAAGACATCTAACGACGATATCAGGCCGTCGGATTAGCGTGTGCGGAGTGGGATTATCGCCATCCACTAACCGGAGTATCTATCATGTTGATGACCAGCGAATCCGCCGTCAGTCACGCATTTCAGGCATTTTTGTTACGGATCCGAGCCAGCCATCATTTAGAACGCATCGTCATTGACGAATGCCACACCGTATTAGATAGTCGAGAGGATTTCCGGCCCAAATTACAACGGTTAAGTGAATTATGGGCAGCGGAATGTCAAATCGTGATGTTAACAGCCACATTACCCCCCGAAAACGAAGCCCAGTTTTGTCGGATTATGAAAACACCCCGAGAGATGATCCAATGGTTCCGTGCCCCTACTAGTCGGCCTAATATTCGGTATCGTGTGATACAGCAAGACGGTCAAGATGACGAAGCGGTGAAAGGGGTAATGACAGGGTTACGGCAACAACATCCCGAGGGGAAATTCATCATATACAGTGCCCGTGTCAGCCGTGTCAAGGCATTAGCCGAAACATTGGATTGCGAGGCGTATTTCCGAAGCGTCGGTGACTAAAAGGACGTGTTCTATCGGATTATCCAGCCCACGTGCCCTATCGTTGTAGCCACCAACGCATTAGGATTAGGGATTGATATGCCCAATATTCGAGCCGTCATTCACGTGGATGGGCCGCGTAGCATGCGAGATTTCGGGCAGGAAAGTGGGCGTGCCGGACGTGATGGGCGGATTAGTGATTCCGTGATCATGGTATCAGCGGATTCCGAGCATGCCGACGCACGAATGGGGCAATTTATTAATAGATAGACGTGTTACCGGGTGATATTAGATAGGTATTTAGACGGTCGAGAGGATCGTCAGTAATGTAAGGCCAATGAAGAGGCATGTTACGTATGTCAGCCATCCAGCCCCGAGCCCGAAGAACCCCCCAGCGTGGAAGAGATGGAGGCCCGTGAAGAGTTCGAGTTCCAAGCGCGACAGCGGGAGTAGTTACAGAGGTGGGTACAGCGTATACGCAGCAACGAAGCCGTTGCGGTGGATTAGTTCGTCTAACATTTAGATTAATGGGTTAATCGATGTCCGTGGTGTTATACCCATAGCTATGTGGGGTTAAGTACGGAGCACCCGTTAGAATAGTATCCCACCGAAGGTGCAGATCGGGTCCGATGGGAGAACGAGTAAACGAAGAAAGGGATCCGGTACGAGAAGTATTCGGTATATTACGAATGTGGGGTTCCCCAGGCTATATGCGATCGGTTCGAGGCGAATAGGAACGGTAGGTGGCGGTAGCGGCGTGAGAACCATTATTAATACCCCGGGGTGATGATTAGAGCCATTAATAGCATGATAACGGCTAATATCAACCGATATAGTAAGGCGATATGGGAGTAGATGCGGTTAGATAGGGTTAACGAATAGAATCCACAGTAGATATTTAAATGGATGGGTCGTAAGATTCGATGGGGTGGGATGGAGGGGGCGTTAATTAACAAGATATTTTATTATTTAGCGGTAGCCACCGGATGATTTTCTAGAAATGAATTTCGCATGGAGCCGTGCCATTTAATGGAATATCGACGTCGTTAGTATAAGTTAGCCATATAGGCATTACAGCGGACGCGGCACGTCTAATATAGATATTAATAGGTAGGGAGGAGGGTTAATTAATATTAATATTACGAATAAAGAGGAATTTATAGTCGGGATCGAGGAGGTATAAAGAAGGGCGGGTTAAGATAGAAGAGTAAGAGTAGATATAAGAAAAGTAAGAAAAGTAAGGGGTTAAATAAAAGTAAAAGTAAAAGTATATATAATAGTAATAGTAGTAGTAATAGTAGTAATAACCGAAGGAATAGTAAAAGAGAAATTAAAGTAAAAGTAGAAAAAATAGTAGAAATATTAGAAGAAGTAGTAGTAGAGTTAGAAGTAAAGGTAGAAGTAGAAGTAGAAAGATAAGTAATAATAGTAAGAGTAGAAGTATAATTATATATAAAGTTATAATAGTAGTAATAAAAGTAAGAGTAGAAGTAGTAATAAAAAAAGAAGTAAAAGTAAAAAAAGGAAAGATTAAAGAAGAAAGAGAATAGTAAGAGTTAAGTAAAGTAGAGATATAAATAGAGTAAAAGTAGAAGTAATAATAGAATTAATAGTAGAAGAAAGAATAATAGAAATAGAAATAGAAAGAAGAGTAGGAGTAGTAATAATAGTAATAGTAAAAAGAGGAATAATAGATATATTAAAAATAATAAAAATAGAAGTAATAAGAGTTATAAGAATAAAAGTAAGAATAGTAATAAATATAATAGAAGAAGTAGTTATAATAGTTAGAGTAATAGAAGAAGTAGTTATAATAGTAATAGTAGTAGAAGAAGTAGTTATAATATTTATAATAGTAGAAGAAGTAGTTATAATAGTTATAATAATAATAATAGTAAAGTAGTAAGAATAAAAAAAATAGAAAAAAAATAGAAAAAAAATAGAAAAATAGAAAAATAGAAAAATAGAAAAATAAAAGAAGATAGAAAAGTAGGAGTATAAGAAATAAAAGTATTTAAAGTAAGAGGGTATATAAAGGTAGAAGTAATAGTATAATTAAGAGTAAGAGTAAGAGTAATATTAATAAGAATAGAAGAAATAGTAGAAAAGAAAGGAAAAGTTGAAGTAGAAAAAGAAATAAAAGTAGTAATAATAAAAAAGATATTAGAAGTAATAGAAGTAGTAGTAGTAGTAGTAATAATAGTAATAGTAATAAGAAGTAAAGTTATAATAGTAATAAAGGTAGTAAGAGTAAAAGTAAAAGTAATAGTATTATTGATAATAGAAGTAACAGGAATTATAATATAATATAATATAATATGGGTTAGGGTTAGGGTTAGGGTTAGGGTTAGGGTTAGGGTTAGGGTTAGGGTTAGGGTTAGGGTTAGGGTTAGGGTTAGGGTTAGGGTTAGGGTTAGGGTTAGGGTTAGGG
>JAABUP010001355.1_pt1 | contig 51266 bp, 70 predicted proteins | sample 5559201 | NCBI WGS metagenome assembly JAABUP01 (sample SAMN10711887, study PRJNA513373) | rock metagenome | isolation source: Antarctica rocks | place: Antarctica | reverse complement strand
GGGCTCTATTCAGGCTGCACATCATCTTTGTGAACCTGAAAATGGGTTGTTTATGCCTTTTTCGTAGCCTGTTTCGCATTCTTCTCCAGTATTTGCCGCAGAATGTATTAGGATGGGGAAAGACCCGGGAATGCTCTTCTGTCGTCAGGCTGGCTAGTGTGTGATGTATGCAGTTGTTCACGTACTTAATCACCAAGCTATGTGCTTCTGCAGCATAGCACACCAGTATGAAACCTTGGATCCAGTGCATGTTCAGCACGAAGCTGCAGCCTACAGCTAGAGTGGCTATACAATGCAAGCTAGTCAGTACCTGCATTAGTAGATGTAACATCATATACATCATTATCGCCCCAATATAGATGCTCTGAATTGTAAGGCATCTGCACACACGTGTAGCAGGCAGCCAGAAGTTTGGTGTATGCATATAGAGCGCTGCTGCAGATATGTTAAACATCATCCAGGTAAGTGCTAGCAGAATAGTCAATGCATTTTTCAACTGAAGGCATGCAGTTGCAATCATTTGAGTACATGTTAGCAGCACATCTGAAACTACATTATATGCAGTATGCATGAGGATTTGTACTCTGGTGATGGGTGACAAAGCTCTGTTCACAGACTTCTTTTGGGCAGGAAGTGTATGATGGGCTTCCGAGCTTTGTTGTTGAGCTTGCCTGTTGGCATGTATGCGTGCCTTGCTGGTGCAAACTGTTGTAGCGCCCTGATAGTTGTGCACTGCAGATGTGTTGGGTGGGACCTGGTGTGAGACCTTGTCCATGTCCAACTTGTCTGTTTGACACTGACAGAGTCACATCTGTTTGCACTAACCTGGGCTACCACAGCGTTGGCTGTCAGGTTGGCAGACCCCACGTTGCTGGCCATTTGCGTCCTTGATTCCGCTTGCTCACATTGTTGTGCCATGGTCTTGATATGTTGTGGCGTGTTGGCAGTGTTTGTGTGAGGTGATCTTCCTTTGGTGTGTGCTGTTGGGGGGTGATCGAAGGTTTGGTGATGTGTGTAGCTTCCCACCTCTGCGTCGGGCTGTCGTTGTTCTGCAGACGTAAGGGACTCATAGACTGTAAAAGGGCCCGAGTTGCAGTCACTATAGGTCCTGCAGTTGGTCAGATCTGTCACGTTGTTCAAACTTGATGGCAGCTTGCAGGGGCTTTCGATAGTGCAGTCAGGTTGCGGAATGTCATATTGTGTATCATATTGCAGGCAGCTATGGTGCGGGTTAGGTATCTGTTGTGACCAAGTTTCCTTGGATCTTTCAAACGGCTTCCAACACACCTGCTGAGACGGAGCTGGTCGCGCTACCATAACGGCTTGCCGACACAGACATCCGCTCAGGATTGTGGGCGCCAAGACCAGGATTACAGTGCACGCGAGAAGCAACAGGCAGTGAACAGCGTTGCTTATGCTTATACAGTTGAGACATGCACGGTGACAGCTACCGATCGCGTCGCGTTTTCTTGCCGGCCGTTCTGATCCCGGGTCTTGCATGTCTAGTGTTGCGTCACATCCTTCACTCGGCTCCCCCCCTCTCCGACCGCAATGGAATTTACTTGATTCACAGGCATGCAGCGGTACAGCGGTAGTCACAAGACTAGATGCTGCATCTGAACTGCAATGACAGACCAGAAGTGTCCAGCATCCACAGAAGCCAAAAACCGATGCAACATCTGTCTAGACAGACCAGATGCAGGCCACTGTAGATGCAACATCTGTCTAGACAGACCAGATGCAGGCCACTGTAGATGTAATATCTGTCCTGCATGCAGTGCTGCAGAAGGCACAGATGCAACATCTGTCCCTCAGTAGTTGTGACATTGTGCTATTCCAGCTCCCAGTTGTACAGATGTGCCCATAGTGTTTTTTGGAGTCTGTGGCTCTAGTGTATGGGCATCTATAGACAGCAAGAAGCTTCTGAGACGCTCTTGCAAGCTGCTGCAGCTATGCTTCACGACACATGAGTACAGACTGTTCAGAAATAACGAAATTTGACACAGAAATAGTTGAAGGATCTGCCTCAACAGGCACCCACACGGGTGCTGATGGGTGGCAGTGGTAAGTAGCTGCACAGCCCTGTTAAAGGGCCAGCCTTTGGTCCAAGCAATGATTTGTGAAAACACTGACCAGGCAGCCGCCACAACCGACTAAACGGCAACCATTCGTTACTGCTGCATATGCTACACATGGCATAGCCTGATGTCAGGCATCACAACTTGAGGGGTGTTCTCACACCATGTTCCCTGCCAGTGTGTGCCACAGCTGTTGCACAAGGTGAAACAAGCAGGTGACACCAGCTCACTAGTGCACAGTACTGATGTTCCTCAAGCTATCAGGGATGCTGTCTCTCCAGATGGCCCAAGCCCTGCCAGCCCATTTGTGGATGACATGCACTGTAAAGTGATGCTCATCAATGCAAGGAGGAAATATGTTGACTTCACAGTTCTCTTTGGCATGGATTTCCTGCATCTAGTCAAAAGCAGCATTCGTTCACAGGAACCAGTTTGCCATTCACAAAGTGGACCAAAAGGCTACAGCCTATCGAAGACACATGGGGCTGTGAAACCTGGGCAATATGCATACAGAAGAAGTGGATGCAATGCTGAGAGCTTGACAAATGCAACAGCGACATTTACCAGCCGGCTGGAAGAAAACATTTACATGAAACCTGAAGGTCAACATCATAGGCAGCACCATCATATGGTAACATGCATATGACAACATCATAGGCAGCACCATCATATGTTAACATGCACATTGTCATTAGAGCATCACGCGCAACAGGAGAAGACAGCAGGACAGACCTAACCAATTGAAAAGAAATAATTGCATTTTCAATGGCAGACCACCGGGACGGGCAAGCCCTATTGGATGCATTCCACGTGTGCATGCAGTCAGACTCATATGCCAATTGTGGAAGCGGAAAGCATGTGGACAAAGCCAAAGCCCATTCATTGGACCCAGGCAAAGTTGTCCACTATGTGACGCTCTGGTTGGCACTGAGTGGGCAAGCAAGATGGCATCTTCATTGAAGACTGACACCAGCATCTACAGGCCATGACTCCAGCTGCTGAGGTATATTTCAGGCATTTCGCGCCCACAGAGTTGATCTGTGCTGCTGACATCTGCATCAAAATTAGTAGCCCCGTAGACCTGCAAGCACTCAGTCATGATTTAGCTCTCCACAGTGCTATGTTGCACATGACAGGTCGATGGCAAAGGCGAAAGTGATGTGGTGTCCAAGCCCTCTGCCAGGGCGCCTGCTTCAGTAGGCCCTAGGGATGCAGACTCTCCAGTTGGAACTGCCTGACTGAGCTTTCTGCAGCTCATGCGAGTCTTGTAGGATTGCGGTAAAATGTGCAAACTCTCCCACATTTTGGTGCATGTGCATACCGTAGGTCATGTGCCACAGGTGCAGCTTATATTGGAACGCAGCCTGCATCCCAGCAGACATTGGCAGGATGATATATGTATGTACATGTGTATGAATGGCCATCTGGAAAATGTTCAGTGTATTAAGCTTGAGTTGTGCGAATAACTGGTGTACAATTGCACAGTGTTTATGACTGCAACATGCCAGATATGAGTGCTTCTGCATATTGAGCAAGGTGTGGCAGCAACTATGCAGACTGCTGAATGATATACATGTGCCAATCTGCCACCAGTGTTTTGCCAGTGTTATTGCAGGCAGGGAATTTGCATGTGACCCAGTCATTTGCTTCTGGACTTGAATGCCGGTGTACAACTGTTGTCAGAACACTCTTTGCTGCATACATTGCACATTTGCGCTGAAAAAAATAGATAGTGCATGAGACAATCACACTCTGCAGCCAACTTGGCGTGATATATCACTGGTACCACTGCTACACTGGCATTTATTGCTGCTTTGTACGAGCTCCAATTGCACAATCTCACACTTTGAGATGGTTTCATCATCACTGCAATCTACACTAACTGTGAAGTTGTCTGAGACAACACAACCCTTCCTCAAAATTTAAAATTGAAACCACATATGTATTATACATACTTCGTTCTTCGCATGACTCTGTGTTATTATTCAACTTGCATACTTAGCTTGTCATGACACTGACGCCGAAAGGCGCAGTCTTTTCCTTTTCTTTTCTCTTCAACTTGCACTGGGTTCTTTGATATACTTTGCATCAAAGCTTGCTTGGCTTCTTCGCTGCGCAGGTGTATACATGTATCAATGTAGGTGGGTGATCAGCACTTTCTAGGTGCGTGATCAGCACTTTCTGCCATTGCTCAATGCAATACAGTCATGACCTCATGACCATAGTCAAAACAAAGTGTGTCGCCAGCGATCATGCGTGGCGTGAGACATCCTTCTTTCCCATCTTCTATGATTGTCCATGGCTATGACACCAGTTCCTGTCAAGTGCAGCACATGGTGTGATCCATAATCAGCCAGTCCACTGCGCACTTCCTCTTCTGACACTTTCCACGGCAGGACTGGAGCTACAAGCTGGTGATCAAAGCTGGTAGCAGTAGCCTCCCCAGGCCCTTCCAGCTTGTCTGCCGCATGCTCCTTCAAATGTTCAGGTGACACATGTACACGAATGACATCAGCCTGCGCAAACTCCTCTCTGTATTTCAGCAATGCCTGGCAATAGTGTAGTAGGCCATGCACTCCTGCCGTAATCAATTTGTGGGATACAACATTGTCATGACACATGCAACTTAGAATCATGCCCTGGGCTGCCTGATGCATAAAAGTGCGGTAACAGCTCTGTAGCTCCTGAAAAATCTTTGTGCATAAGATCACATATGCCATTATGACAAGTCAAAGATGATACAGCTGGCCATGCAAAGCGAAGCCATATGGCTGTTGGACGCTAGTAAAATGGCAGGCAAATTGCAGCTGGCTCCAAACCTTGAAGCTTTGTGGCAGCTTGGGGCTGTCCATCAGGGTGCTTTCCCTGTAGTGCACTGCTGTTCCATGCTGGCTGGGCAGATCATCCAGTCTGGGGTAGTTCAACACGCTGTCAGCTGAGCAGTGGAATGGCAGTATCTGCTTGACAGCACCAGGGTACCGGCATAACCACTGGGGGCTGACTTCCAGGGACAGGTGCCACAGCTCATCACAATAACACACGAAGCGGGGAAGGATCAGCACACGACTGAGGGCAACTGCCACTCCAGCTGCATACCAGAACTGCACAACAGACTCATTTATCAAAATGAAGGCTTGGGTGTCCTGCACTACCTGGCATGGCTGCACCTGTCAGGATCATCACATGAGCGTCAATGTAGGCATGGGGGGCGCATGGTCTCTTGATGGCAGATGACTGTTGGCAAGCGGCATCAATATGTCAGGATGTTCTAGGAATGTTTCTACCTGGTCCAACTGCATGGCCATGTTCTTCATATGGAATTGCACCCTGTCTTTGGAGGGCAGCTGCTCCCAGTCTGCAGGAACTTCAAGTTGCCCTAGATCAAGCATCAACAAGCCTCCTGGCGTGTAGTAGTCAGCATCATCAGATAACCACAGCTGCGCCTCACGCAGCCTGTGCCGCTTTAGCATGCCCTCTGCATATGTCGCGTGCACAGCGTACGGCTTGATTTCTGCCTTCTGCACATGCCAACAATGAATGTTAGTTCAACTGTTTTGCTGTCTCAGGGCTGGAATCATTCAGTTGTCTGCCAGGACTGTGTTTGAACACGTATTCATCCACGGGACTGCATCCTACGGATGGCTGTGCCAAACAGGAATACAAACTGAGCAGCTCTACATCATCCTATCAGGATTACCTGGACAGCATAAGCTGACAATGCAACAACTGGAAGAATTGAACAGGAGGCAAACTTACCTCATGCAATTTCTGTGTAAAATACACATGACCATTGGGAAACAGCGTCAGGGGTAGGACACCAACGCTGACAGAGTCATTGAAGCCCCGAACAAGTCTGCGATTGCTAGGTGCTGGCAGTAGTGGCCTGTACTGCCTGCATGCCACACCACATTTTGGGAGTCAACAGAAGTAGGTACATAGGTGCGAGCCCCAAGCAGGTATGTACAGCAGGTGAGGGCATGACTGCAGGTAATCCGTATGATCACTGGCTTTTGGGGCGTGGCATGACCAGGTGGTTGATAAAGCAACATTCATGTGAGGACACGCCAAATGCTTTTGGTGATGAGAGGCGGTGCATGCAAATCTCAAGTGCCCCTTACCGCTCCCAGCGATCAGTGTGGTCCCACCACGAGACGTCATTTTCGAACATGCCAGCTTTGATTAAGCCATTAAACTCTGCCTGGTCCCAAAGTGGCATGCCTGGCTGCAGAAGGATCTGCTGCCATTTATCCACGAGTTGTGTCACATTCTGACGATGACGCAAAAGCATCAACCCTGATTCAAACATACATCACGTGTGACTGTACAAATATGTTGCAACAATTGGCAGCAGCCATTAAGGCAGCCGCTGTAGCTTATGCATAAATATGGTCTTTGCGACCTCAGTGGCTCAGTATATGAGATGCTTTGCACGTAGCAGAGACCAACAATATGACGTTGTACCATCAAGCAGCAAGTGAACATGACTGTGGGATGCTGCTCCTTGTAGCCAACACAACACTTGAGTGCTGCTGTTGACAGTAGCTTTGTAGTTTGCAGATGACTTGCCCATTTTACAAAACAATATCGGCATTAATGACATACCAACGTTCAGGTCATAGCGACCAATGACATCAGGATTCTCTAGGCCACCATCATCACGGGTCGGGGCCACGCTGTCGGTGCTGGCCAGCACATCAGCATCCAGGTAGTTTGCAAAGTAAAGCTGGGGGTTTTTCAACCATACTGCATGCCACAATGAGCTATCAGAATACCAGTGAGCACAGTGTTTGTACAGTACTCGTTAAACATGCGCATTGCGCACACATGAGTGAGCAACATCAAATTTCTCACGCTGCGTAAACAGAGGTGGCGCAGTCTTACTGAAACACAGTTTCCAAATTTTGATGCAAAGTGCGCATGCTTCAGCTGACAATGTGGAAAGAAGGCAAACTTGCCTGTATCGACGTCTGATACTATAAGGTCCACATTGCAGCTCAAAACTGCCTTGATCAAAGCTATCTTGTGCAGACCTATTGACAGGAATCCAGCAGACATAAACATCAGATCCCCTGCAAGCACCTCGCCGGTTCAGTTGCCACTCTGCTTTTTCACTCGAATCAAACGAGCTCGAGTGCTCACTGAAGTGAGTGCTCATCAAAGCTGGAATTGAGCGGACCTGCCAGCAAGCCAGTCACTGCACTCGGCGTGTCGTCAAACATGGTGAAGTGGTGAGCGCCAACTCTGGCCAGCGCATCTGCTGTCGTGCTGTCCATAGCACCAACAAGGTAGTTCGTGATCTGGAGAAGGTCTATGTAGGCCAGCCAGTTAAAGACATACTCTAAGTGATTTGCGTTTGCAAAAGCTATAATGATGGTCTCATTGACGGCATGCTTCTGGACCATGGTGTCTAGCCGGGACAAGCAGTCGCTGTTCAGGGAAAATGGCGTCCGTTGCTGGTCAACTATATATATGCATATGGGAGTGACACTTTGAGTGGTTTCCATACCCATACACAAGAACATCGCTTGAGATAGCTATAGCTGTACTCACCGTACGATTGCGGGTGTTGAAATGACGATGAAGACACCCTGGCAGGTCTCAGGCGAGAGTCACAGTCCTGTACATGTTGACCTTGCATGGGTGTCCGAGACGTTAACTTACAAAGTAACGGGGCGGGCTTAGCAGCGAAAACTTCAACAGCTGCTGCCCCAGAGAAACAAACTCACCTTAGCGACAAAATGTATGGGTACAGAGTATGAATATATTAACACGGCGCTTGGCAGAAGGAAGAGAAGTGCCACGAGTAAGATTGTACGTTGCTGGTGCGTCAGCATATCGTTGACGTGCAGATTCAGGCCTAAGCTGCCCTCAACATAACGACACCACAGCTGAAGCTTTGCACACTTCAAATTACTGCAGGCTAAGTCTGTCTTTGAAGCAGGAGAACCCTGTTACGGTATACTGTGCTGGCCAGATCTACCTTTGTGCTGCTCAACGTTGCGTGGGCTGAGCTAAGCATTAAACCACGAACAGCTGAAATGCGCAGCGCTCAAGCAATTTGTACGGAAGCAGCAACAAGGACTGTCGGTCCGCCGCAAGTTGTCTCAGGTGCAAAATTCGGGCTCATTGGTAGTCCGGTATATGACACTAAATTAGTCACCTTCGAAGCTGTGTCAGAGGATGCGTCGATGCAAGGATTAAATTGTAATCTGAACATCCTTCGTAGGTGCCAGGTGTCACAAGGTAGATCATTTGCGGCAAGCACATGGTACCCACATGGCATATTGCTGCTCTAGGCAACTCAGCTTACGCAAGATCATGAGTAAACAGATGCATGAGAATCGACAATCAAAGAATCAAAATGACTACAAAGATGACAGTGTTGTGAAAAGACGAATCGTCTTCAGCATCTGGCTGACCACCACAGTGTTTCCGCGTCCGCCTACGGTTGTGAAGTAAATTCGTGGCTGAAGGCCTCAACGTGATCAGTCTGCAATTGCGGCAACTGCAGTGACTGCCGTGACCGGGCGACCCAAATACGACGACTACAAGATGTCAACAGGGTGGAAGCTGGTGTGCTATATAAGCTATATCACCGTGTTGGTAACTCAACTGGCAGGTCAGGACGCAAGCTTGTCGCACGACAACGCAATCTTTACTGCAAGTCTGAGAAGCAAGACAGTCGTGTCGTGGTAGCAACGCTTTTTTTGCTTGCAGCGTTGCCAGTGGCTGGGAGCACGAGAAGCCTTTCGGACAGCGCTGTTACAGGACATCGATTCCTGAAAGCTCTTGAACGGGCTGCAAACAATAGCTATACCGTCATTACAATGGTCAATGCTGAAGCTGCAACATACTTCCTACCCCTGTACCTCAGATCCATGCGAGTGGCTGACAGCGATCTTGCTGAACGAGCACTCATCATGACTTTAGACGGCGAAGCTCAAAGGCTGTGTACATCTATGCACCAGCACAACCTGTGCTGTCCGTCGGAATCCCTTGTGCACGACGGCGGAGTTTCTTTCGCAGACCATTTTGTGGCTCAAGATGGGGTCGACACCGAAGCATATCAAGCAATGGGATTTATGAAAGTCAAAATCATGCTCGAGGCTGTCAAACTTGGTTTTCACGTCTTGTTCCTAGACGTCGATCAGGTTATTTTGCAGAATCCGCTGGCCCACATCGATTTGCAACAGGATGTTGTCGCGGCCCGAGATTGCAATCTTGTCGGTCACACCTGTTACACCAAACTTATCAACCTTGGAGTTATTTACTTTCGAGCAACATCAAGGGCAACAGAAATTCTTACAGACTGGTACTCCAGGCGACACCACGGCTGGGATCAAGCTGTTTTCATCTCCATGGTGGTTCAAACAGAAGCTGGTACTGAACCACCCTACAGCGCAGCACGCTTGAATTTTGAGGCATTCCCAAACTTTTGTTACCAGTACTGTGGTGAAATTGTTGTCCCGCTGTATCATCGTGCAGCCAACTGGCGTGATGTTTGTCCCAAGCAGGAAGTTCAAAAGTGGGTTACGTTTCACGTGGCCTGCGCCCAAGATGGAAACGGGAACAACAGGTGGGACATGAACTTGAGTCAGTGGTTTGTTGTCAATGATGTTGTCATGATGAAACGCGACATGTTGCAAGCTATTTGGGAGTTGAGCTTGTCAAATCCTTTACCTAAAAGAGCATCAGTCTAAACAGCATGAAGCCTGCAGGCTGTGTGACAATTGTTGAATGCAGCTGCCATGCCAGCACTATTTTCTTGTACTAAGTGCCCATTGAAGGATATTCAGACGTCTGCCGACATGCTGTTCTGCTATACCTTGGCAATTGTTCTTTTTCTCAGTTGCTGGTCAAGTTCCAGTAAAATATATGTACATACATATTACAAAAGACTGTGAGTGTGGACTTTAGTTAAATGTGAGTTGTTTGGCTTGTGCACAATGTGGGTTAAGGGGAACATAAATGAATGGTTGAAATTTATGACACCCAAAAGTGAAGTCACACCAGGTCGCAGAAATTATTGTGCCAGTTGCCAAACTACACAGCAAATATGGTGATTCAGCAGGAATTGATCCAAGCTTTCTGTGTGGGTTGCCGTTGTTTTCCATCTTTTCGTGCCACGCCCTGTGGCAGAAGCGTGAATGTAATATCTTGCTTGGTGAGCCTCACTGGCTGTATGGAACCGTATGCGCGTGCATCCTTCTTGTGCTCATCAGCATGTCAAGACTGCCAGCACAAATTTGAAATCGTGCACATGTATTACACTTTAAAACACAAAAAATGTGAAGCCTTGATTGTGGTTGCTGCAAGACCCATATATATTGGTAAGCCGCAATCTGCATCAGTGTGTTTGTTGCCTGCGCAAGTATGCCAACATGTGTACTCTTAGTCCCAGGGCTGACCCTACAGACTCCTACACAATGTATATCACAATTTTGTAAGTCTCTGCTAAGAGCAGCAAAGTTTGACTGCAACAAGGCAGGACCTGTGCTGAATACACATACACTGATGGGTACCCAGTCTGTGGACGTACAAGCAAGAGCAACGCTGTCCCAGGTAGAACAATCTGCACCTTTCTGAAAGTACGCTTGTTAAGACACCACATCACCCCTGCAACTACACAGCTGGTGTGCTACACTGTGCTGCTAAGCTGTTAGACTGTGACAGTAAGTTACCACCGTCACATGCTCGGCTTCCACAGCCTAACAGCCTAACTGCAGATACCTAACACTGACACGCCTGACTTTGGGTTGATACAAACTTATGAACAGACTCAGCTGTCACAAGCTCAGCATCAGACAGTGTCGATGATATCAGCTGTCTGATGCTGATTTTGTGAGTTGCATGATGGCACATGCAACAGGTGCACTGCGCATTGTTGCGCAGCGTATCAATCAACTTGCAGGAAGCAACACACCTGTTGCTTGCGCAACATCAAACACTGTCATGACTTTCAGCCTGGGGACAGGAAACATGTGCATTGCTGCCTGGTTGCGTTGTTTTCCTGTTGGTATGTTGCTGCAAAATCGCATGACTCGTATGAGCTCCAGGCCTTAGGAGGATCCCGCTATGATCGCTGAAAAGCGTGAATTCTTCTTTTGTTTCTTTTTGCATGACTTGTGATTGTACTTGCAGGGGCTCTGCAAGACATACAGATGCAATAACAAGACAGTGCTGGAATATGTAGTTTAATTCAAGACAGCCAGTGATTTTACAATCAAGCTGGCAACGCTTGTTCATCATCATCTACTCGTGCGGGCCAGCACCTTTGCATGCACAACCAGGTTGAACATGCTCCTATGACTTGCAGCTGAACTCATGGCAGGATTTCATTCTACAAGATCTCGTCCTGTCTTACTCTGTGGGCCATGCAGGTCAATGTTGGAAACCCAAGATCGCCAAGCGCAGGGAATGAGAGATGAACGTCTGATCTTGGCACGCCTTGCCACATGCCAGTTCACAGTGCTGGGCGGTGGCTTGTGTAGCTCATTCTGGTTTTGTTGATTGATCATTAATTGTGTATGAAACCCTGCGATACTGCGCTTTCAACATTTAGGCACGCCAAAAGGAATGAAGCCCTGCAGCTGACAGAAGTCACGGAGTGCATCTGCTAGATTGACTGGAAGGCAGCATGCCCTGTTCATGCATAGCATGCACAGTGCAGTCAGCTTTGCAACAACAATTCCTGCTTTTCAGTTTGTTTCATAGTTGGGTTTAAAACAGAGCCCTTGCATGCAAGAGAACACCGGATCAAGCAGCAGATCAGCATGGTATTCCAGGCATCACGTCCACTCCGCAATTTCATGGCACCCCTTTGCAATCTCAGCCCCCACCCCCCTCCCCACACCTTGACACTCGCATTAGTCAATTATGCAATGTGATGGAGCGTGACAGCGGCCAATGCTCCGGCCAGTGCTGTCAATTGACTTCGCAGGCAAAGCCGCTGGTCTTCGAGGTCCCCTTCTCACATTTCCTTCCTTGCAAGCTAGTGGACATCTGCGAGGCTAAACAGCGGATCATAGAGCTGTGGTCCTGCCGTCGCAGTTATGCAAGTGAGCCTCCACTCTGTCGTAGACCCTGTCGTATGTGTTGACGGAATGTGCATTTGTTGTCAACTTGCATGCCGGTGGTGTTACTGGGACATCAAGCATGAGGGTTGCGCAAAGCTGCCAACTGTTCCTTGCGGTTTGTGCTGCAGCACTTATCGGCTGAAGAGGAAGCGCTTCAAGCGAAATGGGTGGAGCTAGCATACGACCAGGCTCTGAAGTCTGAAGCCGCCGGAGGCATTCCCATCGGCTCAGTTTTGGTGCATCAACCAACAAGAAGAGTCATTGCAGCTGGTCACAACCAGCGCATGCAAAAGAACAGCAACATACTTCATGGCGAGATGGACTGCTTTGAAAACGCTGGGAGAACCTATGAAGGGGGGCCTATTCCCTGGCACGAAACTGTCTGCGTCACAACACTATCACCATGTCTGATGTGCACAGGGGCTATACTAATGTACGGCATTCCAGCGGTCATCATTGCAGAACACGATAACTACTTGTCTCCAGGAGAGGAGCTACTTGCATCAAAAGGTGTGAAGGTGATGGTGGTAAACAACCACAAATGCATACAGACTATGTCCAATTGGATCAAAGAGCATCCTCAGCTCTGGCATGAAGATGTAGCAGGGAATGTGAATGGTGCACGTGTGTGAGTAAGCTGCTACCTGTTAAGGTTCTCAGTAAGTGAGGGCGTGTAGTGAACCTGACACACAACAAATGAGACCTAGTACATGCACTCTGTCAGCTGTACAGCTGATGTTTTCCTCAAAGCTATAGCAAGTCAGCTCTGATTGGTGGCCAGCTGACTGGCAGGTAGCTAACTATAGTTACTGCAATGTTATAACAATTACAATTGCTACTGCAAGTTCAACACACAGGATGGCAAGGTGCAGGGCATATGTGAACATACAGTGTCGAGCATGGAAATACATGCGTTGTTGGCATCAGACAAGGCATCACAGTGGTAAGATGCTTGTGCATGCAAGTGCTGCTATGCAACAGCTCTTGATCTTATTGGATTTTGCATGGGGCCTTCCATATATACACCTATACATGCACTGTGCTGCAAGTATACTATATACATGCATGAAATGTTGACTGAAGTCAACTTGTAATGCAACTAGCCAAGGCAAAGTCACGTTTCGGAATCAGCAGATGCAGGTAGACAAAATGCCCTCAACAACTACTGCATTTGCATTGGCGCATTGCCAAGGCTTAGAGTAATGGACAGCGTTGAACAGCCAACAAAGTCGTTCACAATGCAACAGCTCGACTGCACAACGGTTAGGTCAGATGCCACTGCATTAGGTCATGTGCAAGAAACATATATGACCAAATGATCCAGGCATGATAGTGAGCTAGCCATAGCACAGATTCTGATGCCTGCAGCAAGCACCATTGACAAACCATGGCAGGCAAATCAGAAGTACTCAAGACACGAGAAAAGCAGGAGTACATTTGGCGTAGCCTGAAGTCATTGCTCAGAGAGTTGGTAGGCAGAGGTGAAAGATGTGTGCTCAAGCACTTTAGAATAGGACGACAGAAAGCACTTTAGAATCAGTCATCCGCTCTATGCCGTCGAGCTGCTCATGCGTTGAAGTTGCTTAGGCGTCACGCACGATTTGCAGAAATCAGGGCGCAACCCGAAACTACGCTGTTCCATCTGCAGCACTGATCGCCTGCACCTGTTTTAGGTCTTACCAACAGCGGTGCTGAAAGCAAGATCCCAGAACAGTAGTGGGATCGGCGGTGCTGGTAGAGCTGCAAGTCTCTTGCGAGCACCGCATGGAACCTCATCTGGAAGATGGAGAACTTGATGTCGAAGACAGGCAAGTTGCAGCAGACGAAACTGCGCAGGTATGACACAGCCTTCCTGTTGCAATAGGTCAAGGCAGCACTCCGTGCACAGGTGCGTTGGGCGTTTATTTCTCATGCAGCGTTGTTGATGCTTGTAGGCGTGCAGACTTGCCGTTCCGCCCCCTCCAGCTTCGCCAGTGCTTGAGGAGTCATTTGTTCAGCGCAAGCCTAAGAAGCCTAAGCTTGCAAAAGCTGCAGCACTGGGGTATCATGATGTGTATGGCACTCAGGTCAGTGTCAAGGTTGTCATTTGTCATTTTGCTGTGCTTACATTGCTCTTACTTTATGGACCTGCTTGCAGGCACGGGCAGAAGTACAGGTGCGCACCCCGAGTATGATACGAACTCATGATGTCCAGGGTCTTCTTCTGTGGGTGCTTGCGGATGGCATGAGTCCTAGATGGTGCTTTGTCAAGGTGTGTTGCTGCACATTGCCAGGCCTGAAATTGGCTGAAAGGTTGCTCGCTTGCATGTATTGACAGTTGATGCCAAATATAGTCTTGATGTGATCTGTGTGTCTTGCTGCTGTCCTGCAGAACAAAGCCCTGGTGAGAAAGATTGTCATGATTGCCATACCTGGCTTGGAGGCAGAGCTCTTCACAGCAAAGCAGGTTTGATCCTCAGCCTCAGCTGATTACTTCTATCTCACTGGCACAGTTGATTGCTGTTGCAGCTTCCAGACAGGAGCATCGTAATCCGGCGCAAACTTTCAACTTTCAAGAGCAGTATGACAGCTGTCATTAATCCACACATCTCTGCATTGCTGTAATACTCAATATGCATGTTCATCTGATGGTCTGGCATGTGAGATCATGTTTGCCTGTGCCCATGCAGGAGTTTATGCCCATCATGCACTCACAGCTGGCTACCCCTGCAACTGTCATTGCCAAGAGTGCCCAAGTGACAACAGGTCTGCTTCAGCCTTACTGCGCTGGCAATGCATCAGAAAGCTGCTACACTTGTTTGTTTGCCCTGTCTGCAAGCATTGTCTGATGCTCATACCATGTATAGCCTGCTTCTGTAGTACAGCTAGTGGCCACAGCATCACAAGACTCTATCTACATACATATTGCAACTGTGTGCATCTTGGGTTGCCTGATTTTCACATCCAGCCTTTTGTCACCTTTTATAGGCTCCACACTGGCTGCACTGTTCACTGTGCCCCTCAGCAAGAAGCGCAAGCGTGAGAGTGATCAGCAACAGCAGCAGCAAAAGAGGCAGTCACCAAACGACACCCACAAGCCCTTCCCTCCTTCACATTACCGTGTTACTCTGCAGCAGATGGAGAGTAATGACTACCCAATGCCAGTTGTGGACAAGCAGGGGAATATGACATGCCCTACAGCCTATGTGGCCACCCAACCAGCTGGTGACATTTTTGCCAAGTCCAATTCATGTCAACATTGCTGCATAGCAGCGCTGAGCATTTTTGCACTGGCGGTAATGTTGCTGGAAATCATGGCAGACATAATCAGAAAATGACTCAGCTGAAATGGCACTATGCTGTTTAATAAAACACATGTTGGGTGCATGCATGGTATGGTGCTCCAACTTGATGTGATCATGTTGTCTGTGATAAGATTATAATAATCAACCAATCAACAGATCTCATCGCAATGAGCCCAGAAGTATTAAAACTGGCCGTACTTTTGGACAATGGTGTGGCTCATATAGAGCAAGTAGCTTGTATTGTATGCAGGTGGCAAGGATCCGCTGGAAATGGTGTCTGTGGATTGCGAGATGTGTGTGACAGCAGCTGGATACGAACTGACACGTGTGTCTTTGGTGGACGGCAGCGGCCAGGTGTGCTCTTGTCAGAAGCATACTGCCTGCCTCCACTCATAGCAGTCAGCAACATGCCTGCAGCAGTAGGCTGTGCCTTGGCATGCTTGCTGGGGCTGCACAAGCTCACTGAAATGTCTCAACAAGTATTCAACCGCAGTGCAGCGGCGCACTTAGTGAGACAGCATGCAGCGATGTGTAATGCTGCATTGAGCCAAGGCTTGGGTTACAGGCATGTAGGGCAGTTGCTCAGGGCCCTTTGTAGGATCTGCAATCTACAGCCTTGTACACTTTGTGTACTCTGCACACTCGCATAGTGCAAGCTCTGTGCATATGTGAGATGCTATTGCAAACTGCGTTGTCGTTCAGGTGCTGTTAGATGAACTTGTACTGCCAGACAATGCCATCACAGATTACAACACCCAGTATTCAGGCATCACTGCACAAGCTCTGGCCAGCGTTACCACAAGGCTGACAGACATACAGCGTCAGGTGTGTGAGTTTGTGTCAGCAGAGACACTGCTGGTGGGACATGGCTTAGAGAATGATCTCAAAGCTCTCAACATCATCCATGCCAACTGCCTGGACACTGTTATGCTTTTCCCGCACCCTAAGGTGACGCTTCATCTTGCCCTCTGGTACATAGCAGAACTGCATGTTAGTGATGGCTTGAGACACATGGTTGTTGAGTGGACTAGAAGCATGCAAACCGTCATGCCCCTGCTGATGTACATGTACGGGTGCCCACATGTTGAGCTTCCAGCTTGTCTGTCTGTCAGCTACAGGCACTGCCGTCATAGCATTCTTCTGTGTGTCCTGTGACCAGTTTTGGCAATGCACATTGGACAAGAATGCCCTTCAGCTCAGCTTTTCAACAACTGACTGCATGACGCACACCAGTATGCTGCTCCATTGTCATACATCACTGCATACAACGCCAAGTTTTTGTAGCTCCCACCATGCAGCTGTTTGTTGTGCTGTCATGAGGCAGGCCCACCGCAAGTACACCAACAGATTTTGAGTTGACTTGCTGCTTCACATGTGTAGGGACCTCCAGCCAAGCCTGCGCTGCGCTTCCTGGCTGACAAATATCTGAAGCGCAAGATACAGGTAGCAGAGCATGACTCAGTGGTGGATGCCCGAGCCGCGTTGGACTTGGTGAAGCTCAAGATTGCCAAGGGCCCCGCCTACGGGACCATCAGCCAGCATGAGGAGCAAGGGGACAGGCTGATGGATGTGCTGCATGCCCATGACAGGCGCTGCACCCTTATAGATAGGACCGACATGCTCAACAGACATGTTACCGGTCAGTACGCTGTATGCTGTCCTCAAATGGTTGGATTTGCATTCAAATCCTGAGCAAAAGCTGCCCACAAACAGTGCATCGGCCAGCCCACAAGGCACTTGTTCTACCATGAGTGTACTACAAGCAGAGGTCCTGTTCCTAGTCACTGCTGTGTCAGCTAGACTTGTGCTGCCGCTGTCAGATTCTGTCTTCATTCAGGCATATGTGCATGTTGACTACTGACACCTTGCAGTCATCAGCAGCTGCATAATAGCACAGACCATGAGATTGTGTCACACAGCTGCTCCATATATTTGTGCTGCAAATTCTTGTGCTGACTGTACATGCTGTTTGTTGCAGCTGGTGCAAGTGCAGTGGTTGTCAGAGAGGATGGCGAGGCCGTCTGCAAAGCCTGCAAAGAGGCAGCCAATGAAAAGACTGACTTTGTCTGGACTCAGTTGCGTGCCTTAGGAACCTTCCTAGGCACAAGAGCACAGCACAAGAAGCAGCACCCGGCACCACTGCCGCAGGGTCAGCAGCAGGCTCAGCAGGCTCAGCAGGCTCAGCGGGCTCAGCAGCCTAGTGGTAGTCATGCTATGGAACCACAGAATGACGGCATCAGCAGCCCTTTACAGCGCAATCATTCTGATGCAATGGATCAAAATGTTGCAGAGGAGGTGGACGGCGCTATGGACATTGCCAGAGCCAACGGTAATGGCAGCACAGGTGAAGGTGATGGGGATGGTGATGGGGGGCAGCAGGACAAGGCAACACATGAGCAGGCAGCCTCCACCAAGGAGGAGCATACTGAGGAGCACAAGGTGGTGAAGACTGACCAGGACGAAGCCGGCAACCAGCAGGCCAAGGCAGAGGTGGTGCACAAGACCACCACCACCAAGGTAAAGAAGAGGAAGCGTGTGGAGCAGACGTCAGCAGGCAGTGGAAATGGTGATGCTGCACAGGCTGGCGCAAGCCCTTCCAGTGCTGATCAGGCCATGCCAGATGCAACCAAACAGTCCTGTGGGGATGAAGCTGGTGAAGAGATGGGGGTACAGGATGGTCATGCCACTGCAGAGGCCCATCAGAATGGGGCTCCTGACACAGGTAGCCTGCATCTATGCCTCAGAGTGCTATTCTGATGAGATGTGCTTGCAGAGGTTGTCTTGCAACATTTGTGTGTCTCATGGAGTCTTACTCAGTCAAGGTGTGGCTGTCAGGCTTTATAGATTTCCGCACATACACATGTTGTGAACACACCATAAGCATGTTTGCATGTTGGCGTATGTACAGCTGGCATCAAACCTTTTCAGCATCATCTGCACACATGCCAGCAAAACCTGCTAAGGTTCCCATATGCTGCAGCACCTGCTGAGCAAGAGTCACCTGCTGCTCAGTCAGCATCAGCTGCCAGTCCAGCACCTGCAGCCTCGGCTCATGCGCAGCCACAGGATTTCAGTGAGCAGCAGCTCAACCGCGTTCTGAAGACTCTGGATGAGTCTGTTGGGCAAGTGATTGAGGCTTTGCCTGTGAATGCAATGCTGGTGTTGTACACCTGCCAGGGAGATACCGTACAGTTCCGCATGATGCAGGTAGGCATGCCTTTGCATGAATTCTCAACGATGCTGTACATATGCAGCACCAAGTCTCATTGCACTGAAAAGCCAATAACCTTGCTCCTCTGGCACGCTTTAATGGTCTGACGTGTCAATGATGAATGAACCAAACTGCTGTGTCATGTGCATGTTTGATCTTGGTGTATTACCCAGCAGCTGTGCAGACTATTATTGCTATGGTGCTGTGCAGGAGCAGAAGATGAAAAGGCAGCAAGGCGTGGACAACCTGCCACCATGGACGCTTGTCAATGAAACTGAGTTCAGCTCTCTGGCATCGCGTGTCTGCCGGGCACTCTGCTTTGCTTCTGTCAAGCAGTGAACATACATGTGCAATAATTACACAGCTGTCTTAGTGTTTTCCTGTTAGTTGATTGCCCACGCTGTGGGGGCTGTAGTCTGTAGAGTGTCAGTCTTGAATGAGTGACCAATGGTTGGAGCAAACAGATAGCTTGTACAGCAGTCAGTGTATACTGTCTACGTGCAGACTCAGGTTGCTTGTGCTTCAACTGGTCAGTTGTCGTACCGTAAGCTCATTACGGATATCAGATTGCGGTACTCAGGTATGCTCCCCTGGAAGGTCAGCAGTCAATCCTGCCTGTCAGCAGGTATCGTTCAATCAGTTTGTGGTTCATGCATTTTGTGACCACATGAAGTCGCTAAGACCTGCACAGAGTTCAGACTAAAATCACAGGTCAGGCAGCCGTGGATGTAAAAGTGCCAAATCAATGAGATATCACGCAAATACTGATCTACTTCATTGCAAAACGGTACCTCCTAAATCTCGCTGGAATGTACAGCAATATACTTTTGCACACAACAGCTTTATTTATGGTCATAAACGCGTCAATTATACATAGCCAGCACAACCTGCAACAAATCTAGTGGTGGTCAAAAGTCAAGGGACTCTACCTGCGCAATGCAACCCATTGCATCAATATGCATCTACACAATGATGGTACACTGCCTGCAAGTCACGTCCTGCAAAAGTAGAGATGTCCAATGCTGAACTGCGTTACTGCTGGTCCCCACTTTGATCAGAATGTATGTCAGAAACTCTTATGGGCTTCAACACTTGATCAAGAGATATCATCCACAATCAAGCGCATGTCCCATCTGCGTACTGGTGTCACCTGCAGCGCACAAAGACATGCAGCTCAGATCTTGCAGCAAGAGTGGAGCACCTCCCTTGCAAATCATGAACTGTCCAGGTCATGGTATGGACTATCTTGCCACACTCAGCTGGCTGTCATTGCTGTAGCAACTCACCAGCAGATGGTTCATGGACAGCATTTGTTTGTACCAGGGCTGCAGTACCCAGTTCATCACATCTTGGGGCTTGTAAGCTATGTGCCTATGCTTATTGGGATTGTAGTCCACCGACACCAGGGTGCGCACCTCCTCCGCATCAATCCTTGTTATCAACTCATCCTGCGAGAGCTTTGCTGCCTGCAAGCTATGCCTCCTTCAGTGCCGGCTTGAACGTGCATTGCTGACACATGCGCAAATGTGGGCTGCTTGCCACATGCCTGAAGGAGCTTCCGCTGGTCAAGGCAGGCAAATTTTGCGACTGCAAGCCAGCAATGGATGCAAGGACACAAGGAAGCATGGAGACTGCTACAAATCAGCTTGGCTGTCTGTATGGGACAGGGGGTACCTTGGTGAGAGGACTGGGGCCCAGGATATGGGTAGGCCGCATGACACAGGTGTCATCAATAACGCCCACCTTGTCTTCAGGGTACTCTGCCAGATAAGGCCACACAAAGTCCAGACCAAAACCTGCAGTGCTTGAACACTGGAGATTGCTGCTGTTTACACTTTACAGACCACATGAGGAGTCTGAGGCGGAGAAGAGTTTGCTTGACCGTAGATACGCCAATAACAGCAGTGTGTATGCATTTAGCAATGCACACAACAAATGCATCTGCTTGCAAGTCTCTGCTGTGACAAAAGTGATACGGACCTCAGAATACAGATCCCATCTTGCAGTGAGCATTGCGCACACCTCGATCAATGCCTTTGAGGTTGGGCGCTACATACTGGTCCCAGAAGGAGTGGCTCCACACGGGAGCAGCAGTCTCCACGTATGTTGTGTGACGCAGCAGTGTTGTGGGGTGCATTCGTAGCAAGTCCATGTGCCATGACACTGTATCCTCTGGTGAGCACCAAGATGGGTGTGCCAAGTCCAGCTTATACTCTGCAGCTAGCTCAAACATCCTGGACGCCACCACAAATGCCACATGTTAAACACAGCTGTAAAGTGACCAGCATGGCACAGCATGATGTTCAATGCACACCAGGTCCATCAATTTCAGCGCGTACCAAACAAGCAGCATGTGGTGACAAAAGTGTATGCTTAGCAGAGCAAAAGTGGTGAAGTGTGGAGAATGACATGGCAGACTGGACAGCAGATACCAGCAGCAGTATTGCTGAGTACAATCAGCAAATTGCAAAGACGCCAAGCTTTGAATGGCAGCAAACAGGCATGCTGCATTGCTGTGCTTACACAGTGATCTGGGACCAAACCTGTTGATGGAGCTGACTGATTGAACAATCTCCTCCTCTGGGAAGTAGATGTAGTCGTACTTGCCGGCCATCTGGGTTTGCCAGCGCACTGTGTGGATGAGCTTGTACAGGGCAGCATATCTGCCAGCTGCAGGATCCAGGTTATGAGCATAGACATAGACACAGTGGGAACAGGCCTGCTCAACCTGAGAAGCCTGTTCCTCAGGTGCAATAGCTAGAGTGTCATACTGCGTTGAGGAGTTGGCCCACAACCACCTGCACCGCACAAGAATGCGCTATCACGCTGTCTGTGTTGCAGGATGCAGGCCCAAGGAAGGCGTCAGACATTGACACAGAACAGATGTTGACACAAGGCCACAGTCATCTGGGCAAAACAGCATGCTCTGTCACTGCAATGCATAGCGAGCTGTGCAACTGTATGATACTCTAATTTATAATAGTCTAAACCGGGTAATGTACAATGAGCATATTTGCATATCCTTTGTGATGAAGTCACTGATGCCTAGACATACAAGTAATGTGTGACAGCATGGGTGAACAAGGCACACCTGGAGTCTTTGTGAACAGAGACCACCACCAAGTACCTATGTCGCCCTGCAGCCCCACACACTTTTCAGCTACCAGACAACATGACGCCAATCATGGGCTGCCATGCTGACACATCAGTTGCATATTTTCAACAGGCTTCCCAGCAACACACATGCCAACTTGGCAGAGGAAAAGCAGGTACGGTCATCTTCTGAGGTGCAAGTGCCATATACACAGTGCCAAAGCAGTTTCACATCACAACCCACAGCTACTTCAGCTGAGCAGCCTGCAATGTACAATAGCAAATGACCATCGGCAGGCGACTGAGTAAGGACCTGTTGTGTTTGCCTGGCTGCTCTGGAAGCCGAGGTACTTGATGGCGCTCTGTATATGGTGGTGAGGGCGCAGCCTGCCAAGCCCAGGTGCGCCTGTCTCTGCTGACACAAACTTGACTCCCTTGTGAGGACCCTTGGCTGCATTCTTTTCCTCGTACACATCTGCACCACCACACCAGGTCTACACCTACTGCAGGAGTGGACCACAAAGCGAGACGCCTTCCCAAATGTATTGCAGCTTGGGCTGGAGGGGAGGATGTATGGCGACTGGCAGCCAGCAGCCTATTGTGTACATGCAACCTATCACCACACATGTCTGCAACCTTCAACTGCACCTTAGCTGAAGAACAAAAGGAATCCTCTGGTGATGCACCAAGGAACATACCCAAACACAACTGTAGATACCCCAGGGGCCATGACCCTGCGTTGCTCTGACTATTAGTGCTTGATTGCAACTCAACGTCTTGAGAAAGTCTTGCGTGGAGCTTAGGGACAGAAGGGTTGAGCCAGTCTGTGTATTCAGGCTTTGCAGTACGTGATGCAGCAAGGAAGCAGGGGCAGATTACCTTTGACACCAGCCAATTGGAGGAGGTCCTGGTACCAGGGCTGCCACCTGCGCCCCAGCCAACTTGGCTGCAGGTAACCCATGTCATACTTCTTCCTCAGAATCTGCATCAGTCACATGCAGGAAGGTGTGCTGACAGGCGCTCAACACTTACAGTGTAAAGAGCGTCTGTACATCTCAGCCAAGCTCACCACCAGACAGCATATCAAAGTGCTTTCTGTCTGCGTGGGTATATGCATTTGATACAGCATACGAGTATACAAGTGTACAAGCTCTGGCTGTGGAACCATAAACACAAGGCTGGCCGATATTGCAATACAAAGACTGAGGCAAGCTCTTTTGTTCATGGTCAATATTGGTGAAGCCCTGGCCCAGGTGGCATAGCCACACAGGGCAGCAGCACAGCAATGGGGGAGTCACACATTGCTGACCTCGCTTTCATAGCCAAACTTGGCCAGGACAGCTACTAGCTCAGCGTGGGGATTGTGCTCCTTGTAGATGGTCAGCTTGGTGCCCGGCTGCAACTCCTTCTTTGGATGAATCACACATACATCATTGATGATGGCAATTTTCTCCTGGGGGTACCCCAGAATGAAGGGCCAGACCCAATCCAGGCCATGACCTGGACAGTGCAGTGCATCATCTTAATCTGTGCACCACAGAATGAGGCGAGACTAGCAGCAATAACTCGCCTACACTGCATGCAAGTCTGACTGCGCCTGCCAGCAATTACTATACACTAGACTGTGCTAACCAGAACGGGAATATTGCCGCTGCAGAGCAAAAAAGTGACTGTGTCTAGCACAATCTTGAAACAGGGTGAGACTACATGGCACGCGAGTAAGAACAGCCCAGCTACATGCTACAACCTTCTTCTTTCACAGATTTGCCATTGGTGCAAATAATGGTGTTTGAGGTAATGGTCTCAGGAGATGCGGCAGCCCTATATCAGAGCAAACATGGTGCAACATGTCCAGCATCTGCAGCCGTATGATTACTCTCAAGGTATTGCCTGTTGACGGCATACCTGTCTCAGCATGCTCCAAGGTTGCAATGACTTTGGATGTGAAGAAGTTCATGTTGAACATGGGAACCATGATCTCCACAAAGGTGGTGTACTGCAGGATGAGGCGTGCGTCCTTATACAGGGGGTTCTGCCATGTGGCTGACTCAAAGGGGGAGCACAGGCTGGGCTGGGCCAGCAGCAGACCATACTGCTGCATGAGTGCAAAGGATCTGCTGATGGAGGCACTGGTCTGAACAATGTCATCGTCTGTCACGTACAACTGCACCACAATTCAAGGGAGGCCAATCAGGACAGAAGTAGTCAAGCGCAGCCTATGCTGCTGCTCAGGGCTGACTGCTATAGCCGTAGCTGATAGCTCACATGGTATGCAGACAAGGTAATGTTGCAGACTGTACACTGTGCGGCAACCCACAATACAGCTAAAGCGCTTCAGTCAAGATGCACAGCTCAAGGATGAATGGCGTGAAAGAGCTGCAGCAAAAAGGTGCAAAGGTGGCAGTCTGCAGCGTCTCGTCTGCACACCTGCTTATATTGTCTAGCAAACTTTTTTTGGAAAAGATCACTCTTTGCAAACTTGTACAAAAAGCTCCACTTAGTGCCAGAACCAGATTCCACGTGCACACACTCGTCACAGGTGAAGTCATTGCGATTGCCAAAGTAGAATGCAGCAAGGTCCCATGTTGCATGGTCAAAATCCTCAAACCACCTGCGCAAATAGGAAGACCCTTGCATTCCATGTTCACAGGCACACAGTGCAGCCTACAAGCCTGTGGCAGGTTAATGATCTAGAATTACAGGCCAAAACACAGCTTGCCAATGATATTAAGTAGGCTGCATGACAATGGCTATTGAACACACCAAGCATCCTTGTTCTTAGAACAGAGAGCAGCAGCAGCGTCTATCTTGTGAGATGACAGGCCACACAAGACAATCAGCAGCAACACCCAGTCAGGTTACGTTGTCACAGCTTCTTACCTCTCGTGGATAGAGGAGTCCCCAACAGCAGCAACAACAAGGTTTGTCCTCAGGCCACGATTGACTGCATGTGTTGATAGCATGATATGTTGTGCAGGGTGAGGCAAAAGCCCTGTGTGGAGCATTTGCAACACGCATATAGCGTGCAGAACACCAGCTGAACCAGCTAGATAACCGAAAGCTAACCTGGCTTGCGAGCAACAGAGGCCAATGGTGCTGCAGATGCTTGTGCCTCAGGACCTTGAAACGCAGTAAGATTCCGGCTGTGGACCTGCATAAACTCAAGCTCAGGTCCTGACAACATAAACCTCTCTGTCACCATGGTCAGAAACACCAAAGAACTATGGGGAAGTTGCGAGCTTGATTTGATAGCTACGCATACGATGCACTGCCAGCTAATGCAGAGAGTTGTGACAGTTTCATGATGCCGCACAAGCGGGTTTGGTGCGCTGCTCAAAGTACCTCAAAACTTACCGTCACAGAGCAAAGCACGACAAGCAAAGCAAGCTTAGGAAACGACGTATAGGCAACGTGCGGCTTCTTGGCCATCTGTCAGCGCGACTGATGCGTCACTTCGCATTCCTGGCCGCACTGCGCTCGTGAAGCTGATCCTGTAAGTCTGCCAGCATAGGGCAGGGACCGGCGCAAGACGACACGGAAGATTGCTGCACGGCCGACCACAATCGACGACGGTGATGTCTGTGCAGTTGGAGCAGGGTCTCACTGTGGCGCCACTTACGCGCCCGAATGGTCGATGCAGTGCAGTAGGTTGCCCTTACACGCGTCCTGTCATGAGGGCGTTTGCGAACAAGTAAATTAGGAACCAGATCTTGTCTTCTTCTTCACGTGAGCATACGTAGCAGACGTAATCTCTCTCACAGCCTGTCTTCTTCTTCTTCTTTTGACGAGGTCTTGGGTACCTTGGGACAAGATCAAGCATAAGAAAGCGATGAAGAATATGGCTTGCAGTGACACGCAGCTAACGTGTGCAGCACTTGGGACATGTATGACTCCTGGGCAATGAAACATCATATACACTGTTGGAGGAGATGTACGTTGTAAGTTTGCCTAGCTGACTCAATCATTTTCGCCCCTAGTTAATCCACAACCTGCATGTGCACTCGCGGCTGAAACATAACGTTGTGGAGCAAACTTTGCAACCCACCCAGCCACATTCATCAAGCAGTGAAACGTGCAAGCTGAAGCCTTTCATTGTCTGGCAGCCAAAGAATGAATTTTACGCAGTATCTACCTCGAGTGGACATTCACGAACTCTCGCAGCGGTGATCCCGCCCGATAGTTTCGTGATGTCGTCTGTATGGTGACGACACAGACTTACTACCTGACCGCGATACTTGCGCTCGTACTGAGCGGGGTCAGCTTAGCCATCGGGCTCGCTAACCTCATAATCTCTCAACGAAACCGGCTAGTGGATGCGTCTGAGAGGAAGGAAAATCGAGCAGCAGAACAAGCGTACAAATATAGCAAAGAGGTCCAGGTCAGATTGAGATGTTGTACCAGCTGCGCAGACACAACAGGTTGCTTTCATGACCTTGCAGCCTTCCGATGCAGCAGTCATTTGTACCACGGCAGTTACTCTCAAAACGATCCTGAGGTGCGTTGCATGCCTGGGACCACTCCAGGCATGCAATGCACAGCACAGCTGTTGACAGATGGCTAGAGTGCTGCAGAATGTCCTGATAGAAGTTGAAAGGTACAAAAGGCAGCAATGTGGGGGCTCAGAATTACTATATTATACACGCCTTAAGGAACTGCAGAATGAGGAGGACTGGGAGATCAAACAGAAAATGACCATAGCAAATGGGTTCTGGCGAGAAACAATATTCCTATGGAACAAGGTATGGCACATGCTACCTGACACATCCCCATGTTAGGCGCAGCTGTTGTAAGTCTCAGCCTTCTCTGTCTCGAATCACGAGTCTTGGTCTGGAGCTTCACTCTTGCCCATGTTCCTGTGTCCTGCTGCCTGTTGCTCCCTTATACAAATGACCGGACGGCAGTTTGTGTATCTTGCTAGCTTGAGCCACAAGGGCAGCTTGCAGCAATGACTCAAGTCTTTTGCCGGCAGCTGTTCTACAAATAATTTTGCATACTTTATCAACATTTACATGACACCCTGTTGCTCCAGGAGTTTGATGTCATCATTGGCAGTTGGCCCAGGATGGCTTTGCCTGTGATGTGTCTAACTCTCACCTGATGTGGATGTATGGATGCAATTCAGGGCAAGCTGCCAGATGAGTTCTTTGAGAAGCAGAACATCTGGCTGAACAGGGGCAACATGTACCGGTTGTTGCTGGAGCCAGCTGATATTGCTAACCATTATGGCTTAAAGTCTTTTGCTGACAGTGGTCATTATTTGGACGGCAATAGAGCTGGCAGGTAAGCTTTTTGAATGCACAATGCAAGTACATAGGACAAGACTTTCGGATAGGCCTGAGCCAAGACCAAGACCAAAACTTATCCAGGCAAAGCTGTTCCAGCCAAGTGTCAAGCTTGCAGATGCACCCAGAAACTGTCTGACCAGCTGCCTGACAGTCAGCCTAGCCTGCTGTGATGCCAAGGCTGCAAAGTTGCGCAGCAGAGTCGCATGCATGGAACACACCTGTGACTTGCATACCCTGCGCCAAATCAATGGGCAGTGGTTGCTTGATCATGCATGAACATTTGTTCCTTGTGATATGCAGATACATTTTCCTGGAGGATCTCTGGGCCCGCAGGAAAAGCACAAAGCCAATCTCTTCCATTGACTTTGCGTTGCAAGAGCAAAAGGCAAGTGTTGAAGGGTATCAGCATTACCGCCGTGATCTGCCCTTGCAACAAATGGTCACTTCAAAATTGCAACAGTCTGCAGCTTTTGCCACACATCAGCAAGCTCTTCACGCTGCAAAGCTCGAAAGCAATGTCTAACGTAGCCACAAGTAAGCATGTGGATGCCAGCTTTGATGACATAGATGGCAAACACACTGTAGAGTTGTTTGGGGTGTTGGCCTTCAAGGCTGCCTCTGATGACAAAGGTGATCAAGAAAGCCCTCCATCTCCCCGTGCCTGATGGCCCCCACCACGTCTTGGGTGAAAGCACATATACATATTGCAGTTTTGTCAAGGATCTCATGCTAATGCAAGGTTTGGCTGCTGACGCGTGTTACATATGCATTGGCTTGCAAGCCAATTGGGCAACTGCATCAGACTTGTGCAGCATGCATTAAAGACTTTGCTGGGGAGGAGCTTTAAGCGACACCTGGCAGTTATCAAGCCGATCATTCTTGTGAAACTTATTTGTCACATACCTTTGTGGTTTCTGAGGATTGGAACGATCCCAGGGCTGTAAGGAAGAAGACGGGCGCGATTGCAGCGGTATCGCAGGCGATGCGGAGCCAAGTTGCCACAAAAAGCGTGTAGCTCGGGACCTGCCAAGTCAAAATTTCAGAATGGAGTGCCCAGCACCAGCTGCGGGTTTTGTCCAGCTTTCCCCTGACCGGAGACGCTTTGAGCTGGATGGATCTCCTTTTTTTTTCACCGGCTGCAATAGCTATTACCTCATGACAAGAGCTGCAGATCCTGGACTGCAGCAGCAAGTGCTGGAAGTTTTGGATGATGCCAAGGCTGCAGGCCTTACTGTCGTCAGAACCTGGGCTTTCAACGACGGTCCCGAATGGAACGCCCTGCAGCCTGCACCAGGTCAGTGGTCGACTACTCGGGTGTTTGTGGCTGCATTGAAACAGCGTAACGCAACGCTGTGGTTGAACTTGACCGTGAATGTTTCCGGCAATGCTGAGCATTCGTTGCGACTCGTTTTGAGCTGTCCATCGCAGGCCAGTTCGACGAGAGAGTATTTGTCGGTCTGGATTTCGTTCTGGCAGAAGCAGCCAGGCGTGGGCTCAAGGTTCTGCTCGCATTGACCAACTATTGGACACCTTTTGGTGGCATGACACAGTATGTCAAGTAAGTGAGAGTCAGTTTGCAGCTGCAGGACATTGCAGAGCTTGCAGAATATGCAAAGCCTTCTTGAATGCTTCCCTGCGTGAGCTTGCCTCAGCACATACAAGTACACACGCTATCACGCTTCATCAGGCTTCTGTACACCTGGTCTTGTAATTTTAGGCATGGCTAGTCTTTCTGCCGGCCCCTGCTTTTGTACAGCGTCTTACATCAGATGCTCAAACTGTCTAGCAAAGCATGCTCTCACAAAACACGCTCTGTTCATCAGGTGGAGCTGTGAAAGACGGGGAGTGTCCATCACAGACAAGGCTCAGGCTTTCTATGCTGACAGGCATTGCCAAGACATTTTCAAAAACTTTTTGGTCACCATCACCAGCAGAACAAACACATTCACAGGTGTGCCTTACAGGTGTGACTTTGTTCTGTGCACGTAGCTCAAAAGCAGGTTGCCTGAGATGTAAACAAGACATTGCCAGTCATGACATCATGTCCCCCTAATGTCTGCTCATGCTTGGCGGTGTACAGTGATAGCCTGCATATCAGGGTGCAGGCTCCTGCCAAAGCTTCAGAGGCATATGGGTGTTTTGCATGCAAAGTGATTCTTTTCCTATAGACTTGGTATGATGCATGCCCATGCGGTGCGCATGTCAGCATGGCTGGCAATGACACATATTTGCACTGTTGAGTGGCACATTCTTTACCTATAGACTTGCTACGATGCATGCCCATGCGGTGCGCAAGTCAGCATGGCTGGCACTGACAGCATCGGCTGGCAATGACACATACTTGCACTGTTGAGATGACGATAGAGCGGTGTGCTGTCGACAAACTGCGCACTCAAGACAAATCGTCTCTATTACAGGGATGATCCAACAATCCTGGGGTGGAGTCTGGCAAATGAGCCGCGCTGTGAGGGGGATTACTCTGGAAGCAGCCTCCAGGTGAATGCTTGTACCTGCAGCACCAGGAGCCCTCCTCAGTCCAAGTGACATGCAGACTGTTCTGTCCCGTTGCATATGCATGAGCAATCTTCAACTTGTATTGTTCCATATGCATGAGCAACCTTCAATGTGAGCAGGATGTATGCAATTGCTTCCAACTTCCCTTCATAACTGCAGCTTCACTGTCTTATGCATGGAAAGCTATGTACGTAAGCAGCAGAGCAACAGCAGATGGGCAGCACACAGACTTTGCAGCAACCTTGAATGAAGCAAAGCTGCTGCAGGACTGGATAGACTCAACAGCAGAGTTCCTCAAGAGTTTGGACAGCAACCACTTGATCACTGTGGGCAGCGAGGGCTTCCTAGGCAGCTCCACTCCAGGCAAGAACCTCCTCGTGCACAGCATTGCCTCCCCATTACTCACACGCCAATCTCGTTGACAGCATGCCTCATAGGCATGACACTCATTCATCACTTGAATGACATGAGTAGCTTGTCTATAAAATTGCGTAAATGTGTGCAAGGCATAAAGAAACTTTGAGTGAGCACTCACCCATGCATTTAATGCATCTCTTGTGCTGGGTGATTGTATCACAACCACAAGTTGAGGTGCTGACATGCACATGCTGATATGTACTATTTGCATGCAGTCCTACTCACAAATCGTGTTCTGGACCCCTGCAAAACTCTGTGTAAGATAAGGCATGTGGACTCTCTCCCTTATGGGCTGCAGACTTGCTGCCTGACAACCCATACGATACCATGAATCAAGGCTGTGACTTCTTGCGCAATCACCAGTCACCAAGCGTCGACTTTGCCACCATACACTTGTGGCCAGACAGCTGGCTGACAAATGTGGATGATGAAAGGCGGGTGCAATTCGCAAGGCGATGGATCAACTGCCATGTGGATGTGTGCACTCAGCTGCTAAGAAAACCTCTTGTGTTGGCTGAGTTTGGATGGAAGCTGGATGGCCGGGCTGCCTACTACGATAAGGTGATCATTACAACAATGTGTGGCTTTGCGCTGTAAGCTTTGGGCTTTGGCAAATGTCAGGATCTTATTTGAGAGGTGGAAACATTGCTGCAATTGACAGTCAATGCAACATTCTGCAGTGTCAGTTGTAGGGGTCAATGTATACTGTGTGCAGGGTTTACATGACCGTTGACTCTGGATCAAGCGTTGTCTCCATGCATACATGCAGGTTGGCCTTGAAGTTTTGTATACAAGCTTCAGCAAAACAGTTGTTCAGTGTCACTAGCTGCTGCAGGTCTATGAACAGATTGTGAGTCATGCCAAAGCTGGTCATGCAGTGACTGGCAGCTGCTTCTGGATGACAGCTTCCAGCGCATACCCAGACTATGATGGCATGACAGTTTACCTCCGGCCACCCACACCAGGTGTGGAGTCCCAGAATGCTGAGCTAATGGTCAAGAACGCACAGCCAGATGAGCAGCAATGCGCAGCTGACAGCCCGCAGTCTTCCCTGGGAGGGCTTCAGAGCAAGCTGCAAGGGCAGGTGTCCAGCCTGCTGGACCATGCTCGACACAACAACAAGAGTGTTGTGGAGGTCATCAGAACTAACGCTAAGACCATGCATGAGCTCAATAAACAGGGCAAGGAATGCAAGGTCATGTGATAGGTCTCGTGCCAATGTACATACGTTGATATCATTTATGGTGTGCTTACAATAAGCTCTGAAGCGCGATTGCGAGGGATCGTGTGTGAGCATTTATGGTGTGCTTGTGCCTTGGAACTAGTCTGCGATTCTTGTTGCCTTAAGTCTGGGCGTATCTTGAGTTGTGTAGTCAAGAAAGGTCCAAGAGTTGTGAAGGTCATGTTGCTGTGTAGCAGTGCATTTTCTATAACTTGCGTGTCTTTACTGCCCTGGCCATGTAGCAGCAGACAGCAATGTGTCACAGTCAGTTGGGCGATACTTTATGTCATTGACCCGACAGCTTGAACAATCATGTTTTGAATTCTGTTTACAAACTGTGTGTTTTACGTCTGTAATGTTGATGTCAACATGCATATAAACACTTACGCACAAAGTTTGGCAAGACCCCAATACACAAATTTGAGTGTAGAGCAACCATGTACTTTATGTCTTGTGGCATCTCTGCAGTCATTGCAGTGTATGCTTGGTCGTGTAATGACAACCTTTTCCTCACAAGGACTGTGGTTTATGCTGCTATGCCAGCCGCCAGCTAAGCCATGGCAATTCGTCAAACCTCACCTTTGGTTGCAGGAACACTTAGGAGTGATGTACATCCACTAAGAAACTGATCGTAGGATTGTTTCATATGTGTTGTCTGGACCTGCGATCGAGTATACACCAGCTGTATATACGAAATATGGGAATATGCGTGCCTTATACGCAGTGTTTGTGAGTACATGCGAAATCAGCAAATCCAGTATGGAAACACACTGTCTGAGGATGCGTGTACACAGAGCATTCTATGATCATGAACAGCATCATTATGATACCATTTTGGTATGAAGTAAATGATTAATGGCTGTTCTGGCTCAGACTGTCAAGTGCAGGGTTTCAGGAGCAAAGCCAGCAATGTTGTGCGGAGTCATGTTTGTACTCACAAGATGGCAAACTTAAGCCAGAAAGAGCAGCTCCAGCGCGCCGGTCACGAGCATGTTTGCCTTGTGCCTGGATCTGTGGATACCTGCATGTGCCTGATTGCACTCTTCAACAGAGCCGCGACACACATTCTAAGGGCTTTTTACTCTGCTGATATAGGTGTAATGAACTTCGGCTCTCCTTTGGATTCTGTTGCCTGCTGCTTGATGCTCGTGGCCGGCAGACCTATCAGCCAGCGAAATTTTCCAGCTTTCAGCTACAGCTCAGCCAGACGCGACCTGTAAAAAATTTGCACCGAAACAACAATGCATTGCATACTCAGGCGTGGTCCCCGAGCTCCTGCTCACACACACGATCCCTCGCGATCGCGCTTCAGAGTTTATTTTAAACTTAAGCGTTTTCTGGATGCTGTTTTTGTGCACAGGTGACGCATTATCACATTGCACAATTGATCACGGGCTTGCAAACACCCTGCAGATCCACCTACTGTGCATGCAGGTTGGAAGGCTGTGCATGCTGAATTGGCAGCAGTTGTGACTGCTGAAGCGTGTCACTGTACATACCAGCCTTGTGGTATACCAAAATTGCTCTGCACCCAGCTGCTGCGTTGCATAGCAGATCTCAATCACATTTCTCAATGAATGCCTCATATTGTGGAGATGATATGCAATTGCTCATCACATCAGATGACCAGCACCGTGCTGAACAGTGTAAGCCTGTGCCTCTGTGAAGTCGCTGCTGCGCTGCCCAGCTCACTGCATACAATAAAAAAGGTGTGGCCCTTGTGACCATTGCTTCAAATAGCGTTTGAACATGAGGCCAAAATTTGACAGCGCAGCACGGTGTACAACCTACAGCAAAGATTTGGTTAGGTCAAATCTACATATGGTCTTACAAGTCACTGGTGTCTTACTACTCTACATTGCTGGCAACATACTACTATCCTAGACATAACACCAACACAAGGGAGTCTTCAACTGTCCAACTACTTCTGCAGGTCTGCTACCTTCCTAGATGCTGCTGCATCTGTAGCAATAGCTTCTTGCCATAGCTTCACAGCCAACAGATACCCTGGACTGGTATCTGTCCACTCATTACCACCTTGGCCACCCACTGACTCATTGTGAGAGCCAGCTGGACAGGTGCCAACAGCAAGTGCAATGTCAGCTGGACAGCTGTCGCCAGTCAGGGGCCGCTTGTCAGCCCTGATCTTTTGCTTTCCATCAGCGTAGCTCAGATTGTGCCAGCTATCAGCCGCATCACTTCCATGTGTCTGTACTTGGGCACTGGCTGAGCCTGTCTCTGGTGACCAAACATCAAAGGACAGGCCAGCATCATTGAACACATGGGCTTCGCTGATGAAAGGCTTTGCCTGCAAGCAAGAAAACCACTAGATGAAGTAATACATTGATTCCCGGTCAATGCTGCCGGCAGCGGGTTGATACAGGATACCAAGGGGTAATGGCTACCATGCTTTCAGTATCGGCATCACATGCAGCCATGAGAATGGGATCAACAACACAATGTATAGTGTGACAACGCCATTGCCGTCACAACTCAGCCTGGCATACTGCATGCGCAAGCAGCTGCAAACACTTGTAGAACTGTGAGCTGTGGCCACTAATGCAACCCAGCATTTCAATGCAAATTTTGCTCTGACGTTGCCGTGCATGCCCATTTTGCAAGCTGGTTGTAGCTGTGTAGCATGCAAGACTTGGACTTGTGGATGTACACACATGTGCAACACAAAGGGCCTTACCAGGGGGCCTTGATGCGTCAGGGCAATGCCTACCCTGATCATGACATGCTGCCCCATTCTGATTGACCTCCCAGAGTTTGCAACAGCATCAGCTGCACACTTGGCCACATTCACTATCAACTCATGCATGCTTTCATCCCGCCAGAGGGGGAAGGGAAAGTAGCTGACATAGTACTGGTCCACATGGCTGCTGTTGAAGTCTGCTTGGGATTGCTCTGCACGCGAATGCAGCCAAGGCTGCACAACTGCATCCACACCACAAGTCAAAGTCTTTTTGGCAGCACCAATATGGATGAAATACAGCAACAGGAGGTTGGCCAAGTGACAGTGTTGACCAATGTAGGCACAATATGTCTTCTGAAGATTGTAATGGTGACTTCACTGTGCATGTTTTGCACAGAGGTCCAGGTCAGTATTGAAGTCATCAACAACAGAGGATTTGCAGCAGATTGATGAACACTTCATGCGTGGGCCAGTCAGAAGGCTTACAGCAGAGAAGACAGGCAGGCTAGGTATTCACTGTCGAGCTTTCCTTCCCTGACGCCAAAAGGCTACGTCTTTCTCATCTTTTTTGTCCACTTGATCAGGCGGAATTGCACTGTTGCAGTAGCATACAAAAAGCAGATAGCTTGTGTCTTGGCAAGATGCAGTGAGGGCGGTGGGTTTACTCACGCTGATCAGGGTCAACAGGGGCTCTAGAGAAAAAGTGCTGGGGGAGGGTCACATTCCACACATACACCTGCCGCTCTCCTTTGTCATTGTAGGCCTTGAATGCAGGCGTGTACACCACAGCTGTGTCATTTGGAGCGCCTGTTGCCTCTGCGCCGCCCACCATGTAGACCCTACATTGCACATCATGCGTGTCACCATTATATTGTATCCATGATGTGTCAGACGCCAGGTCTTGACGTTGTTGCCCTCTCTTCTCTGGGAAAATTCCCAAGAGCTGTGTTGACAGGTGCTGCACATGTCTAGCTGCATCTGCCTGCAATGTGCATTGTTGCACGTACATAGCAACAATGCAGGGAACATGAAGGGAAGCGATCACTGCATTCTCTGTTGCAGCAAACCTGTGAGGAGGCAGGTGTGCTATTGCATGTGGTCGTTGCTACTACCATAGTCAGTGACTTCTGCATTGTTCCAGCCCTTCACATGAAGCAGAAGATTCCTTGCTAACGAGGATAGGAAGGTTCTGGTATTGGAAGAAAAGGAGAGGAGCATCATGCAGTAAGGGTAGCAGTATGGCACCTGTATTCATTCCTTTCCATGTCCGGAATGAAAGGCTGCAAAAGCCACTTCTCTCCACAGGACTCCTTGACAATCCTCTCTGCTGCCCTGAACAACTGCTGTGCGTCATGCAGCGCATCATCCATGTCTTGAGCTGCATCTGTTGAACCACAGCTGCATGGCTCATTTATCGACGCAAACTGGAATTCTCTCAATGATGTACCATTGCTGTTGAAGGTATTTGAACGCTGCTGCGCACTGGGCAAGCTTGATCTGCTATGCTGCCAGCTGGAGAGGCTCCTCAATGTGAATGTAAGCACATTCAGGGCGCACGCTGTACATGGCATAACATGCTGTTAGTCGTGCAAGCCTCACATGCTGCGCGGGAATGCATCTCTATGCTTGCACAGCAACAATCTGTGCATTGGCCTTGTTTGGTGTAACACATAGCATACCCACTAATTGCAACAATGGCTTTGCACCTAACAAGCTCACATCGAGTCATGTGCACACTCCTTGTCATTTTGACCTGTAATGCTCTCATGCTACAAAAGTGCATGAAGCCTTGCCAAACAACACCTGAGTAATTGCGCTTGATGAAGAACTTCCGCATTGGCTTCCGTCCATTCTCCTGGTTTGTCTGTTGGATTGTCTGTGCATCGGAGTCAAACTCAAGCTGCCGCACAGCGTCCAAGAGGGCTGCTGCTGTGGCCCTGATATCCTCGTTGGTGATTTCCAGCTGCTGCTGCAGATACCTTGATGAGTAACACAGGCTCATCTGGGTTGACATGGCCACTGGGACTGTGACAGGGATGCTTGGGATGTGGGGGAAGCGGTGCTGGGGGTCCTTATGGTAGTGGTCTTGGAAGACATTGTGGATGATCTCCTACATGCAGGAAGGGCAATGTCCATGACACAAAAAGCTGATTGACAAGGTAAAGCAAGCAAGCAACCTCTGGTAGTGAGCTGAGCGCCCTCCGCACCTAATGCAGCTCCCTTGATGAAGAGGATGTCTACAATATGGACAGCACACAGTATGGGACAGGGGACAAGGACGAGGGCGGGGGACGGGGAGTGGGAGGGTGAGAAGACAAGAGATAGGCGGAATTAAGGAGGAAAAAGGCAGAATAGCAGCAGATGCAGAAGGTGAACAGGACAAAGAAGCAGCAGCAGAACAGCGAGATACCTTGTCAAGCCAGCTTGTGCTGAACCAGCTGCAGTAGACTGGTAGTCCCAATCACAGCTCTTGTCACAGGAGGAGGAGGGTGGAGCAGGCATTGGAGGAAGAGGAGGAGGAAAGGTAGGAGGAGGAGCAGGAAAAGGAGGAGAAGGAAAAGGAAGAGGAGGAGCAGGAGCAGCAGCAGCAGCAGCAGCAGCAATGGTCACCTTATCAAGTCGCCAGTTGTACTCAGCCAGGTCTGGCAGGCTAGTGCCTTCAGAGGCGTCGAAGAACTTCCTCAAGATCTCTATGATTGTGTGCACATCCCATGCAGAATGATCTGCATACTCATCTGACACATGACGTGCCCCCCAAGTGTCCTGTCCGTGTACAGCGTTCATGGTTGGAATGGCCACAACATAGTCACGCAGGGACTGCACTTGCAATCCCTCTTCTTCAGCGTCCTCCCTGTAAATGAAGCTGCCAGCTGCTGCTGTAGCTTCTGCCACCTGTGTTGTTTATGCATGTTGTCATGGAGTTTGTGTGTCACTAGCATTGCCAGGCAACTTTGAGAGGCAGCACAAATCATGTTATATAATCAATGTTATAATGTGTGTATGTATAGATATGCAGATGTATATACATGTACATTGTCATGATAGACGCCTTTTCTATCAGCACACTGAGCTTGCCATGCACAAGATGCTGATATTTGAGTGCAGCAGATTGATTGCTGTCAGCATGAGTCATTCCCATGCGGGAGATGGTGTCAGAAGCAAGCAAGACAGAAAGAGATAACGTTTACAATCCGAGAAGACTTTTCCGCCATCCTTTTGCAGACAAAGATCCATTCATGCACTTAACCATACTTGCACCCTGGCCCAGAATATGCATACGCTGAAGAAGGAACAGCTCGTACATGCACTGTGAGAGACCAGCATGCCAGCATGTACCAAATTCCAAGGTAATTTCAGAGCTCAAGACCCAGACTGACCTGCCAGAACGTCTTGACAGTGGTCACAGACAGGTCATCCAGCGCAGGTCCTCCAGGAATCCTGCAGCCCACATGTCAATCACTCAATGCCTACTGCTCTATGCTGCTGCAAGTGCAAGCTCTCAAACCCAGATGTTTGCTCTATAAAAAGAATACTGCTCAGCCTGTCTGTTGTATGCTGAAGTATGACTGATGATGGCATTTTCAAACCTGTTTGTAACAATAAAATAAGGCATATACGCTGTTTGCCTCATGATGTGCAAGGCAACACTCAAATGCTGTCTATCCAGAGCAATCTGTTGTGAGCACTCCTGTTAGGCTAGCTTAGGCTCACTACTATAAGCTTGATACTACAGCATTGATGGTCACATAACACTACATCATCATTCCACCTAGACGCAGGGCAACCAGGTGGGCAGAGAGGCCAAACAAAGGCTGTGTAGGCAATGTATCATTCAGCATCCTGAGACTAGGACCTAGTCACCTGGGTCTGTTGCAGCACACACTCCACAGAATGTGAGTTGCACCTACTCGCCGTTATTGGCATTATATGACACCAGAAGTGGATGCACGTGCATATGCTCACGCAAAGATATGCCACAAGAATACTGCTGCAGTCATACAGCATGCATGGCAAGGCTGCGCAGGCAGCTCACTTGGTCAACTGATAGACCACCAGCAGGTACTTTGGGAGCCACACAGTAGCAGCATCTGTAGCCAGCTGCAGCTCCAACACCTCCTTCATGCTGATTTCTCTGCGATAAGTACCCCGACTTCTTGCTGCATTGGCAATCTCTGGCACCCACCAGGTGGCTGGTATCTGCAGCCAAAAGCAGACGTCCGAAATGAATCAGCTGTCAAACCTCTGTCTCAGGCTGACCTGCTTGACCTGCTTGTAGCCTTACTAAAACCACAGGGGAAACATGCCTGTGTGTCACAGTGGGAATGCGGGCAAGTATCAATGGATGTTCCAGGCTTTTCACCCTGTCAGCTTTGTACTAGTTCATGGCTACAACTGTAAATGCTGACGCCAACTAGGTCATTGGTGTTAGCAGCAACAAGCACTAACAGTACTAGTTGCTAACTGTTGTAAAGCCAGTTGAGCAACATCTCAGTATCTGAAAGCTAAAAGACATGCCCTTGTGTTGCAGCACATACGATACGTGTTTTTCCACCCAGTTAGTGACGTGAACGTCGCTGCACTGGCAAGTTTTATCTAGCAGCAGGTCGAAAAGTTAGACGACTTGCCATGAGCTCTTCCCCAAGGGGTTGCTGACTGGTCATGGTCAGCCTGTCGTGCAAATTGATCAACCACGCCAGCAAATCGTCTGTCAACCCCTTCTCGAGCTGTACCGGTTGCCAGTCGAGCTTGCCGTCGTACTCCATGACATACAGCAGCTTGAGACGTCCTCCGGGATCCGGCAAATTGCTTTGCACGAAGGTCTCGGATTTGGCCTGGGCCGTCAACGCTATAAAAGCTGCCCACAGAAACCACAGCGCACGAGGCATTGCAGCCGCTCAAGCGAGCAGATCTGCCTAGACGAATCCTAGATCTAGATCAGCTTACAGACAGAGGAGAGACTGCACAGCCGGGTTCTGGACCTACTGGAGGATGAACGACCCCGTAACGTAGCTAGTCGAGTACGCCGAATAAATAGTACGCCGGTGCAATACAATAAGCAAGTGGTAGATGCATTGGCAAGTGCATGTGCTACTAAAGGGTGAGAGCATGAGTGCTGACTGTACCTCCGGTTCTACGGACTTTCTTTCGGAATCTACGTACTTGTCCCACAGTACTATCACAGTATTTCTCAGACAGTAGTTGGTTTCACCACGACGTGCAGCACACCATTGATGATACATGGGCACGGTCACTGACTCTTCCACAAAACAGCGTAAACTATCGCGAGCTTGCAAGTGCATAATCACAAAATGCCCTTTCATGCCTCATGTTTGAAGACCAAGTTGGCTTCTCAAACCCAGATCTTCTAGATCGGCTCATCCAGATTTTAGGTGTGCATTGCTGGGCACATCTTATTGCAGCTTGAAAAGTTAAACTCAGCCTTGATTTTGATTATTAGACCCCAGCAAGTGGCAGATCTGCACTCTAGAGCACTTTTTCGCTGTACATAGCTGCATCAACTCACATGGCTTGCGCGTTGCAACTGGCAAGCCCGAATCCATCAAAGTAATCTACTTCTCCCTCTCTGAGCTCAGAAAAGAAAACACTACACTTTGTAGCGTCAATTTAACAAAAAGCCAACTACTATGCCGGGCTGCCCAGGCTCTTGACCTAGCTCACAGCACTTTGAAGAACGGGCTGTCTTCGTAGTGCCTGCAGGCTTGACCAACAAACATTATTGGCATTGCAGACTTCAAGCATAACAAGGTGTACTGATATGATATGCAATCAGTTTCATTCAAGAAGCTACAATGACTTGCTTCAGTCATGCCTTGATCAAGCTGTCTGTAAGGTCACCAATGGGGGCAATCATTGATGCCAGTGCAACTGGCCCAGTTGTGACATTGGAATGTTAGAAGAGTCGACGGGATTTTCCGGAGACAACACACATTTCATGAGTTGCAGCAGTCGGGCTTGGTTGATTGATTGCCTTTCTTGTACTGTAGTGGTGCCTTTACAACTTCTTATATGAATTCATGCTAAGCTTGCTGCAGGCCTGTCTTGACACATGACCAACAACCTGGCCTCCCCCCCCCCACCTCCCCCTCACTGAGGACACCAGATTCAGGCTGTGGGTGTAGGCAGACAGTCTAGTATGCCTATCACTACAACAACAGGTTGTAGTGATTGCCCTCAAAGTACAACAATCTCACAGGCCGTCGAGGCACCTTTGACTGTTTGGACACCTTGCTAAACTCCTCCCCATACCTGCAGGCTAGCTTTTGTAAGCAAGCAGAATATATCAGGGCCTGTTGTGTACTGCATGCAAGCTAGCATTGCAAGCGTAGCATGCTGCGCAGTGCACATGTGCAAGACACTGACACCACTGCCAGCCTTCTACTAATTGAATTCTGCGCATTCCTCAGGTATAACATCGCATGTGCTCAAGTGTTGCAGCGTCACGCTGTCTTGCTGTACTCGTACAGGAGGCTTCAAAGGTGCACAACATAGGTTGTGAAGGATACACATCAAGCCCACCTCTGAATGGGTATCACGCCTCCATCGCTCCTACATCAGGCAACACTGACTGAACTAATGCTGAGTTGTGATCTCTTGCTGTCACATTGCAAACAGGCTTGATTATGTAACGTGACCTTGACCTGTACACTTGCAGGTCCAGTGAGTATATGTGCACAACTAGACATCAAAGATTTCTGCAACTTGTCATGTGACATTAGCAGACTAACATTGAGCATTGAAATCTTCACTAATGATGTATCGACTGTAACACACAAGGTCGGAGACAAGGCGTACCTGCCACCTTCTTGAGCTGTCTTGTATACATAGATTGGGGTATGCAGCATTTTGCTCAAGACAAGTAGCTCCACCTCTCCGCCCCAGAAGTTTGCGCTGTTCAAGCGCTGGCAATACCTGCATCACAAATACATGCAGCTGTGCTGTCAAGCTCACATTCCAGCCATGAGCCGACAAGTCATCAGCTTACACCCAGCAGCAGCATTGCAGGCTGTGTGCGCAGGCAAGACTCTCTGCAACTGTATGCTGTGTGGATGCAAAAGATGACAAAACAATGTACATCTACATGCGGCTCAGGTCAGCTCTAGGTACAGATCATACACCGAGGTTCAGATTGTGCAGCCATCTGGAATTCCAGACAAAGCCACATGTCATAGCTTACCGGCCGATGGGACCTTCTGTAGCTTCCAATGAGAAGATAGCCTCCTTGAACTCCTTTTTGCGTTTCTCACCACGACACAAAGCATCTCTTACGGCTAGCCGCAACTCATCTGGCAAACCAACACTTGGGTGTCACGCTACATGCAACCATGCTACTGAAGTTTGCTTTGGGAATCAAGCACGCGCCCATGTAGGATAGCTGAAGCTTTTTATTTGCGATTGGGACAGAGCATGTTACCCCTTGAAACATCATTAAAGTTTTCCACCCACACGTGAGTGACCCTCTAGATGCACAGGTAAAAGAGGATTATACCTGCTTCCTTTGTCTCTGTGTCTCCAGACATGAAGATGCCCTTATTTCGCGACAGCCCCTGGGCCTGCAAAAGTGACAGGACGTCACGCTTTACGCGGAAGCACAGCAGCAACCTTGTCTGAACTGCAATCTACCATGGCTGGGTACATGTTGGCAGAAGTTTGTAGCATTCAGGACTGACCAGAGCCCTGAACATGCAGCGTCCATCCCCTTTTATTTTCAGTATTCGGTAGCCTTTCTCTTGCTTAGTGAGAGGTTCTGCTGCTCTGTATCATGGCAAGGGTTGCTGCAAGTTACAAAATATCCACAAAAGGCGAGTATTGTCAACATGCTTGTCACGAACCAGTTGGGCAGTACTGCGTGTACCTAGCTAACGTAAAGACAGGGCCTGGCTTAGACCTGGGCTGTACGCCGCTGGTTATCGAAGCAAAGCCTGGGTACGCTGGTCGCCTGAATGATAAAACGAATGCTGGTGCATCTGCGAAATAAAGCTGAAACCGTCACTCAGCTGCGCACAGTTGAGGATCTAGCAAAGTTGACCAAGGTTACGCAGGCATACCTGTCCCTGAGCTGCTGGCTTCTGCGGTGAGTCCAGTTATGGTCACAAATTGCACCATGTCTTAGATTGGTTGCAGTCGAGACCGACTGTGCTTGTATCAGCGAGTCTTGTAGTGTACTCTGTAGGCAGGCTTTGTGGTTTCGGAGGTAGGCGTAGGCTCGCTGGACTGTCCAGCCTGGACATAGATCACAGCAGGCTTTCGACTGACGACGCAGTGTCCTACAGGCAGTAGTTCTTCTCCGCAGCCACAACTTAGGCAGTGATGTTCTGTTGAGTGAAAGCTTTGTTTCTTTGCCCGGTTTTGTCGAGCCAGCTGAGGCATGCAGTCCTGTCAGCCACACACTCAACGGCACGGGTCGCGACTTGGCGCTTTGCCTCCGTCGGCTGTACACCAACTCAATAGAGCGCCATTTGTGTGCGTACACCATAAGCGACGCCGCCTGCATGCTGTCGCAACCAAGCTTCAGGTATGTCGTGTACAGCACCCCCAACAGTTCCAGTCACCAGAGTGACACAGCTGTGTGACTTGCAGGCAGCAACTTTACAAACTGACGAGATAACAGACAACGCCGGAAGCGAATGGGAAGTTGAATGGTTTGATGAGGCCACAGAGGCTGCAGAGCTGGTAAGACACCTGCCTGTCATAGGGACAGGTTTCATATGCTTGCTGACTTGGCCCCAATAGCCCCAATTGGAAAACCTTGGCAGCACCGGCCCTTCATGGGTAACATCACTTTTCCGGATCTGAGCACTGCAGTTTCTTGCAGAAGCCCGCTACCCTTCAAAACAAGCTGCCAGCAGAGGTGCGCTATTTTGACACAGCACAGATCTTTGTGAGAGGAGGAGACGGAGGCAAGGGGTGTGTAGCATTCAGGCGGGAGAAGTATGTACCTAAGGGTGAGCTTCACAATGTGATGATGCAGTTTTGTCTTTCTGTTGCATTGCACACACCAGACTTGGACATTCACAAGTCACTGCCTGGCATGTGCAATGCCTGTACTTCCAGCTGGCTAATGATAAGGCCAATGACAACAATTTGCCATGCCGATAGCGATATCCACATGTGTCTTGGTGTGCATATAACCACTGCCACATGTTCTGCAATCTCTCTCTCTCTACAATGTCCTGGGCCAGAGTTTGTTGTGCAGCACACATTTACAGATCACAGTTTGTACTGTATGCAGGAGGTCCAGCAGGCGGCAACGGTGGCAGTGGTGGCAATGTGTGGGTGCAGGCAGATGACAGCCTCAACTCCCTCACCACCTTCCGCAAGCAGGTGCACTACAGGGCTGACAATGGCCGCCCAGGAGGCGGCTCCAACATGACCGGAGCCAATGCTGAAGATCTCATCATCAAGGTCAGCCATGCATATCAACACAGAACCTTCTGCATGCGCTGTATCTTTGTTCCTGTCGCAAGTCTAATCACCTGCTGCTGCTGCTGCTTTGGTCAGCTTTCCTCTGCTGGGCTGTGCTTGGTTATCACAGAGAGGGTAGGCCAGCATTAGCTGCGGTTCAAAAGTCTGCAGTCTTACTTTGCTGTTGCCAGACTGTGTAGCAATGCATTAAATAAGAAAATAGGCTTTGCTGTTGCCAACCTGTATCCAAGGCACCGGCTGCAGCTCTGACAGGTTGCTAATGACTGTTGGCAATGTCACAGATAATGCAATTTGTACCATGTATGCCACCCCAGCGCACATGCAGGGGCAACCAGGATCTGTTGTTCTGATGAAACAGCCCTCAGTCTGCTTTGCAAGCTAGTCCTGGTCCTGAAAAACACGTCTGGTTGGTGGCACTGGGTATCAATACTAGCTGTTGTGGAGTGTAGGTACCTCCAGGGACAGTCATCAGGGCCAAGGGCGCTGAAGAAGAGGAGGTGCCCCTGGCAGAGGTGGTGCATAGCGGGGACAGGGCTCTGCTCATGACAGGAGGACGCGGCGGCCGCGGCAACGCCTCTTTCAAATCAGGCTGGAACAAGTCAGTTGAACTTGCTCTGTCCTGTGAGAACTTGTCACAGCTCGAAAGACTCTGCGTCACCAGCATTTGTCAGATACGCAACTGTATGTGAGCTGCTGTTGGTCTATGATGTTACTTCAGTCATGACTGGCCTAGTGTACAAGGCATATCCCAATGGGTGCCAGCGTAAATATACCTTCTTGCCAAGACTAAGGCCCTACCCTTTGAGGGGGCATTGGCTCTTGTATTGGTCTGTGACCCTGTTGTGGGGGACTCAAGCCAAGACCGTCTTGTCGGGCAGTTGCCAAGCCTTACTTCTGTCATCAACTGAAGCCTATGGTCACAATGTATTTCAGATTTTGACTGCTGCAGCATGCTTTGATGCAGGGCGCCACAGATAGCAGATCTGGGGGAGGAGGGCCGTGAGTCATGGCTGGAGCTGGAGCTGAAGCTGGTTGCTGATGTGGGAATCATTGGGGTGCCCAATGCTGGAAAGAGCACCCTGCTCTCCGTCATTACTGCTGGTTAGTTGCCTTTACTATGTTTACCAGCTTTGACTATGGACGATAAGATGACAAGATGAGTGTTCGTAGCAGTCCAGATGCATACTCACTTGCCTGTGTCATAGGCTCAATTAGCTAGAGCATGCTGTTTCTCTGATTGCACAGTTTGACCAGTACACTTGGCTGCTACATTCGTCTTGACTACTGCTCGTCTCACCAGCTGTGCCGTCAGTCAGGCTTCAACAAGTCATGCAGCTACATTTTGCACCGCTGACAAGTGCCTGTGGTGCATGCAGCCAAGCCAAAGGTGGCGGACTATCCCTTCACCACATTGGTGCCCAATCTAGGGGTGTGTGAGATGAACTACAGAACCACTGTCTTTGCAGACATACCAGGTGGGTGCCTTACTGTGCTCTTCCTGCTCACAAGTCTCAAGCTTGAGTCGTGAACAGTGCAATCAGCACAGGCCGTTTGTGTTTCGTGCATATTGATCACTCTGACACATGCTCATCTGTGCTGTATTATTACCTCCATTGATAGCTGTGTAGGACACTGCACAATGAGTTCAGTGTGACAGGCATGCTACTTACGCCATTATGTTGGTGGTCTGAGTGAGCCTGCTTTGCATGCAGGGCTGCTGGAGGGGGCACATGCAGGCAGAGGCCTGGGGCATGAGTTCCTGCGGCATTGCCAGCGAGCGCGCATCCTGGTGCATGTCATTGATGGCAGCAGCCCAGACCCTGTGGGGGACTATGCAGCTATTCAGACAGAGCTTCAGCTGTTTGCTGAGGACCTGGCCAGCAAGCCTCAGGCATGTGTGACTTTACTGCAACTTCATGTATCAGCTGCCTCTAGACTATGTGTGTCAGAACGGCCTTGGCGTCGTTTCTGCATGCTGCACCCCTGCATACAATGGACTGTCTGGCAACCTGTCTTTGGCCTGGCAGCAAGACTGCCCTTGATGGCTGCTGACGCCACTCTCATGGCAATGACTGTGTTTGTTTGCAGATTGTGGCCTACAACAAGATGGATGTGCCAGACTCGTCAGATTACTGGCAAGACATCAAGCACAGCCTGGAAGCAGCTGGCGTGCCATCAGAGCACATGTGTGCAATGAGTGCTGTGACAGGGCAAGGCGTCATAGACCTAGTCAAACTTGTGCACACTGCGCTGGATCAACTCCCAGCTGAGGTGACTCTCATGTGCATGCCTATTCCATTGCTTATCAACTGACCCAATGCTGCATGATCAAGTCCAACATCGGTTTTGGGTGATGGATGTGCAACAGCAGGCTTTGTCAGCATACATTCTAGACTGGTGCAGGCAACAGCTTCTTGCTCTTGGGGCTGCAAAAGTCAACTGACATTGCACCATGCGGTTTTCTAAAACTTACTTGGCAACATAACGTTTGTGCATGCGGCTCTCTTTGGTACGCATACAAACCTCACTGCTGACTCTGTTTGACTGCAGGAAACTGCTACCACAGCAGCTGTCAACCAGACTGAGCTGCCAAAGCGACACTCTGAAGCACGCATTGATGAATTCTCCATTGACTTTGAGTTGGAGTCTGGACAGCGTGTGTTCACAGTCACAGGAGAAGCGATCGAGCGGTTTGCCCAGATGACCAATTGGGATTACTATGAGGCAGCCAACAGGTTCCAGAAGGTTTTGGAAGCAGCAGGTGATTTAATAAGCAGCTGCAGCGCAGCATGCTACCTTGATGCTTTGGTCTGTCGCATCTTTGTGTCTTGTAACGCACATGCAAGGAGGTGCCATTGAGCGCCTTTGCTGATGACCATCAATCATAAGCTCTACATTGCTGCTACTCAACGCATGCCTGCTGTAAAGCGTCGTGGTGTCTGTGCTATTCATCCAAGCTGTGACCAGTTTTTAAGTTGAGTAGTGTACAGCATATTCTTGGCTGCTTGGTCATCAAAGCAGCGGGCTGTGCAAGGCAGCGCATGTAGTGACGTTTCATGCTGACCCCTCATATGGACTTGTGTGGTGCAGGCATCAACAAGGCATTGAAGAAACAGGGTGTGACAGAGGGCGATACTGTGCTGATTGGTGAGGCTGAGCTGGCCTGGTCAGACAATCAGTCTGAAGCTGCGCTGTATGAAGCCTGGCTATCAGACAGGAAGGCAAAGGGCAAAGTTGGTCAGGGACAAGCAAGGTGGCCTCATCAGGGAGGAGGATAAGGCACTCAACACCCATGCCTGTGCGTATATTCTAGCCATGGCTGTACTTTCCCGCTCAGATAGGGGAGTGAAACCCTTGAGCGTTCTTGGTCTCTACATCTGGCATGTTGACAAGACAGTATGCAGTGCACCAACTGCACAGTAGATACTTCTGTTATGCTCACAACAGCGGCAGGTTTGCAAAAATTACATCAGGTAGCCAGTGAGATTTTAAAGCTGACACCGAACTCTAGAATTTCGTAACAGCATGAACAGTGACTTGTGCGCCTGTATATGGCCAACATTGTGCGTTTATTGAATTGTGCAATTGGCTGGTTCAACAGCTTAGGCTTTGCCTTGCACGCATGTTATAAACCTCTTGTGGCGTCCTTGGCACGCAAGTCTCTGTATTGTAAGACCTGCTCAATGCGCCCTTCACAGAATTGGCATGATAGTATGCTAAGACTGAACCAAGACGCTGTCAGTCATATCATATGATATGTTATATAAACATTCTGGCACACACTGCCACACGAAGTCAGCAACAGTTTATGCACCATGATTGCACTACACAATGCATTGTTTGCATACAGACACTCTCTCTAACACGAGAGCAATGCCAACAGAAAGTTTGCCAAGTTTTAGTCTCCACAGTCAGGGACCCCAAACCTGCTTGCCTTGGATGTGGCGAATGGTTCCAAAACAGATTCTCAAGAGTGCACAGGTCGAGCCAGCCCAGCATAGAGCTTGAGTCAAAGCGAACATGCAAAGCGGGTTTTCTGATACATCTACACACAAGCCAATTCACAGCTATGACATCTCAGCAAATGTTTTGTGACGGTGCATGAAGTGATGCCTTCTGAGAACATAAGAGTGCTTGATGGCAGCTGGCAGCTGACGCCATCTGGTACACGTGGTGTGCAGTGCTAATTTATGATGTTCAGAAGCAACTCTTTACTTGACTTCAGTGATGCTTTCCTGCCTACTTTCACTGTCTTGACGTTTACTTTGCTCATCAGTGATATCTTCCACTTTGCCACTGTCTGACAAAAATAGCTGCGCCATTCTCTCCATTGCCTCGCATACATCTTCTGCCTCCTCATCCTCATACCTGCACCATTTGCTTGCCTGAGCTGGGACACAAACAGTGAAGAGCAACCATGGGCAACCAATGTGGCTAATGCCGATACAGTTTAGTTTCTGTTGCTTTGTTTGTTGCGTTTCCAGGGCATGCTCCACACAGGGACAAGCAGCACGCAGCCAATCAACACAGCATAGTGAAGACAGCTGATATGCTGACAAATGCAACCTGTGCCTTCTTTATGTACCACAATTGATTTGCATCAGCAAGCAGACTGCTGGACAATCTGGGCTCTCAGGCCAAAGGTGCCATAAGCGGCGTACCCTGTTTTCAGGGTGGAAGGCGCTTGTAACTCCCACAGGACAGATCTGCCTTCTTCTGTTTCAGCCTACAGGCGATCACACAATCATTTCCTACGCTGCACAGCTTTTGATTTGATAGAGCAATGCAGCAGTGAGACGACTGGTAGCAATGTCTGCAATGACCGTGTCAGCTCCCAGAGTGACACAGGTCCTTCTGCAAGATGCACACATTCACAGCAGCCATGATCACAGCTGTCAAGAGTTGCATGCAAGAACTGCGCTAGGAAAATTGGGCCAAGCCTTAATGTCATCACATCACATTTTCTGCCAGCAGTAGCTGTCAACAAGCTAAAGACAGTCTGTAAATGAGGCATATGTGCATGTCTTCCTTGAGTGTCTCCTGCTTGGTGACAGCTGCTGCTGGCAGTCCAGCTGCGGCGCTGATGTAAGGGCTGTTGTACAACCTTGAGCTGAACTCTCAAGCCTTGATGTCATGTTGGTATACTGTCTGCTCTGCAACTGTGAAAATTTCACAGGCACCGACTGGTACCAATTTAAATCACAACTCATGTCTGTCCCCAGCAATTGCCAACGCAGCAGTTGCTGAGAAAGCAATCATAACAGCATTGTAGTGAGGTGCAGGGGAAGGGCTCACCAGCATCAATATGGCTTCTGCAAGGGCACCTCTGGCAGTGTCATCTGCTTCCTTGGGCACTCCAACGCCACATAGCTGGCTCAAAATCTGCTCAAGTTGCGGCCGCCGGTCCAGGATCATCTTTAATGTACCATCTTGCTGCACCACAGTACGGCGTGTTCAGCAGAGCTTGCCTCTCTCTTCCACAAGAGCCAGAAGGGCCGATAGTCATGCACCTCATTGTGGTCATGGCCAGAGCACGGGGTCTGCCCAATAGTCTGCACTCATATTGCAGACTAGGCAGCATCAGGCATGCAGTTTGCCACAAAGCAGGATTTCCTATGCATTGGAAGCAAACTCACACCTCTGCAACAAGAGCTGTGGTTGCGATGGGGTTGGTGACATGCACTGTCACCCAGCATTGCTGCAGTCAGACCACAAGGCAGCAAGCTCTTTCTTACCTCTGCACTGAAGCAACAGTTTCTAAAGGCTGCAGCACAGCCCTGCCGGCGCAGCAGGTTGCTAGACTTGAGCTGTGCAACCAGGGCTTGTATGAAGCCTCTGCCGGGCTCCAGCAGCAATGCTCTGCCAGGTTTGAGGCGCGTCACATTGGTCAGGATGGCGGCTATGTGCTCCATCTTGTCTGCCTCCCCAGACTTTGATCCGGCCATAAACAGCTTCAACAGCACCGCCCTGCAGCAAAACTTGTCAGGGCAGACAATTGTGTCCTCCCTGTTGTTCGCTTGGAAACCTGAATGTATTTCAACAGTCAGCAAGCAAGACCTGCCAGAAAAGATGATTGTAAACATTATGAACCCCCACGGTGATAGGTGATGTGCATAGTGTCAGACACCGTGTGCAACATCATGCACCTTTGCAAAACTTTGAGTGATTTACATTTGATGTGTTGTAAAGGGGTTAGAGAGCACAAAGGCTTGAAAAATTGAGTGTCATGAATCTAGTGCAACGCATCCGATCAGATCCATGACTTCACTGGCAACAGCAGCACTCAATGCCTTGCACATGCTTCCTCCAGTTGAGTCATGCCAGCCTTGTACACTGTCACCAAAACATGCTCTGGATCACACGGCGCCTGGTCATAAACGCCAATCTATGTCATGCAGGTCAGCAGAGCTGAGATGAACACAGAGCACCGCTTGAAGCTGGCGAGAGCACAACACCTTCTAACCAGACACGGCGTTTCTTTTGCTCATATGCGGCAACCAAGCAGTAAGGAATTCACAACTGAATTGGGAACACTCAGCAGGTTGCAGTACCTACATATTGAAGCCTTCCCGGACTCCCTGCCCAAGCTGAAGCAGCTGCTCTGACCCCTTCTCTATAGTTGTCACATTAGCTAGCAGCATGATCAGCAGATTGTCATTTTGACAGGCCCCATCTGTGACGTCATCAACCGCTCTTGCCACAACATTCAGGTCAAGAAGGCGCTCCATCACAGCTGTATCCTGTAAGGGAAACAACAAATTAGACAGCAGACGTACAGCTGCTGGACATGCATCACATTTAAGTTGTGTTCCCTCTAAAATGATACCTGGCATAGGTTCACAAGTGATGTGACAGCAGACTGCTGAATGTTGTCCTGGTCAGATATTAGTTTCAGAAGCTCTGGCAGTAGCTGCTGTGCACAGTGTGATAGTCTGACCACCCCTGCAGTGTCGCCTGTGAGACCCTTGATCAAATCAACGGCCATCTGACGCACCTAAAAATGTGACAGTGGTTTGTGTGCACATTCTTGGCAAGTCTGAGAGCGCAAAACAGCCGTCAGCTACTTTGGCCAAGTTCAAAATTACCTCACGGCGATCATTTCGCAAGAAGCTAATCAACTCGTCAAGGCCGTCATCGGCGGTCATTCTCTTGCACGCCGAAAGAAATTGGCCGCCCAGCGCCTCCGATTTGCCTTCCTTCCTTCCTTCCGAAACCGTTTCTCCGAAACACTGGACCCTAGCATGCCAGTCCATGCTGTGGTTCAAACCCTAAGACTTTATCCATCGCCACTGCAAGGACACGGCTGCAGACAACAACTTCCCCGTCGTCAGCGCCGAAGCATTATGGCAGCCTTTGGCTGTCTACAACACGCATCAGTGTCAGGCCGCCCGCACACATCAAGTTGCCGTGCAAGCAGGCTCCATTCAGCTAGCCACCTGCAAGCTCCTTTCCTTGCCAGACATGCAGCTGTTAAAGCAGGCTCGAGGTCGTCAAAATGTTGCACAGTACAAGCCGCGGCCACTTTAGAGCTTCCTACTCTTCCAGCTGAGGAAGAAAGCACCCAAAATCCCGCGCCAGCCTCAGCCCCACCTCAGACTCAGTCAGCAAGCAGGAAGAAGTCTCGCAGATATCGTGACATGGCCGGTCGAGTACCAGACAAACTTACGCTGAGCGGCCCCACAGAGGCTATTTCGTTAGCTCTTGGTACAGCCTCGTTGGAGTTCACAGAAACCTGTGAGGTCCATATTAAGCTAAACATAGACCCAAAGTATGCTGATCAGCAGCTTCGAGCCACTGTCAATCTGCCAAAGGGCACAGGCAAGGAGCTTCGAGTAGCTGTGCTCTGCCAAGGAGACAATGTTGCCATTGCCAAGGAAGCTGGCGCAGACCACGTTGGGTCAGATGACCTCATACAAGAGATGAGCGGAGGCATGCTTGACTTTG
>JAABUP010001354.1_pt1 | contig 51269 bp, 57 predicted proteins | sample 5559201 | NCBI WGS metagenome assembly JAABUP01 (sample SAMN10711887, study PRJNA513373) | rock metagenome | isolation source: Antarctica rocks | place: Antarctica | reverse complement strand
TGTACCTGTACCTGTACCTGTACCTGTACCTGTACCTGTACCTGTACCTGTACCTGTACCTGTACCTGTACCTGTACCTGTACCTGTACCTGTACCTGTACCTGTACCTGTACCTGCAACTGTAACTGTACCTGTACCTGTACCTGTAACTGTACCCGTACCTGTACCTGTACCTGTGATGCCAAAGAGTTTAGGAAAACATACCTATCAAGATGGCTGCAACAGCTAAAAAGGTCTGACAGGCATCCTGCCCACATGAATGAGTGGACATACATCCCTGTAAGCAGTGCTCCAATACCAACATCTTTTTGCATGCATTCAAGTCCAGGAGGAACACTTTGAAGGCCAAAATTGACAGCAAGTGTCTAAATGCCTTTGTAGCAGCAGACTAATTGTTTTGCATTGCTTGTATGCAGGGCTGAGACAGATGCAGTGCTGGTGAGTGCTGGTGTGCACTGGCAGCCCTTCTCTGACCTGGCCCTTGCTGAGCTGCCCCACGTGGCCACTGCCCAGGACTGGAGCTTGCCAGAGCATGACATCACAGACAGACGGGATCTACGTGGCTCAGAATACTTCACCTGCAGTATAGACCCTCCAGGTCAGTACACTGGCTTTTAGTGGTAAGTGCTGACTTGCAGGCAAACCAGGTGTAGGCACACTAGGCGAGCCAATGTGAGCTTTGCTATGCTAGTGACAACCACCTGATGCTATCAGCTAAGATGTCTTCAATCGTGGCTAGTTGCTTTTTAAAATTGGATGAAGTTAGGTGTGCTGTGCTTAGATCAGCAAGTTGCTAGCTTGCGGCTGCGCCTTTGGGTGGCCTTGGGTTGAGATGCTTATGGCTGTGGATTTGCATGCTTTGTGGAGCACTGTTGCAGCTGCTGTGTTGTTGAACAGCACACCAGCGGCAAGCAGCACATGCATGCTGTCAGGCGCTCTACATGGCAACTGTTCGGTGACTACTAAACAAATTTTTGATACAACCAGCATGCTGTAAGGCGCTATACACGGCAGTTTCATGCACAACATGTACATTACACGGTGCTCTGTACGGCAATTGCAGTCATGACATGCATGCTGTGGCATTACATGGCAGTTGCTGAACAGATTCGGACTTCAATGCCAGTCTCTGCAAGTATTCCAGATGTACTTGTTCGGAAATTTCATTTATGGCTGCATGCTAAACGGCGCTCTACATGGCAGTTTGAGTGGCATTGCCACTCAATGCAACTGTTGTGATTGTCTACTTATGCACGCCGTGCTTCAGGCTGCACTGATGTTGATGATGCCCTGAGTGCAAGGCAGCTGCCAAACGGCCAGATTGAGGTTGGAGTACACATTGCAGATGTCAGCTACTTTGTCAAGAAGGTGAAGCGCTCTCCTTGTTGTGCCGTGACATGCAGTGCATTTGCACAATATGGTGCTTGTTGCCCTGGTAATTCATGTTGTCTCGTCGGCACTTGCCCTATGAACATTCACATACTGAAAGGAGTTTCAGCAGGACGTGAAATGATGCCGCCAACAACATAGAAAGCTCCCACCGTCGCGACACAGCCTGTTGGACATGACACCCTTGCAATAACTAGAAACAGTGAACGCCATTTTTGCTGTACAGTATCTCAGAGCATTCAGATGCAAGTGTTGTTCTTTCTGAGGTGTTATGGTATGCTCATGGTCATGGCCATGACATTGCAGCAGTGGTGAGTGCAGCCAGGCTTTCTAGATGGGGAAGCCTATGCCAGAGGCACAACAGTGTACCTCCAAGACAGGAGGCTGGACATGCTGCCCTCGCTGCTGAGTGAGCATCTCTGCTCCCTGAGAGCAGGACTGGACCGCTGTGCTGTCACTGTTCTGTGGACTCTCAATGCTGATCTGAAAGTGGAGTCAATCTGGTTTGGGCGCAGTGTGATCAGGTGTGCAGCTGTCAGTGTTCTGTGGACTCCAAATGCTGATATAAGTGTGGAGTCAATCTGGTTTGGGCGCAGCATCATCAGGCGTGCGGCTGTAAGGTCTATCCGTGCCTTATATGCTGCAGTATTTGTATCAAATCCTGTATGTCTCAGAAACAAGCTGACACTACGCTGCATGCCATGCCCTCTAACACAGGATGTTTTTGCAGGCAACATGCCATCTGCATTTGCAGCATCTGTTGCTGTCTGCAGCTGCAATGCGAATACACAAGTTATGCAAGTACCTCTTCTGTGCACAACTCAGGCTAGGTACATAAAGTGTACCACATGCATTGTACCTGTCTGCTCACGTCTGCTGTTGTCAAGGCAGAAAGACTTCTCAGTGTTTGCATAGCTTTTGTTGACTAAAAGCCGAGCAGACACTGGAAAGCTTTTCTGCCTTGACAACAGCAGGTGAGCAACAGCACAATAGCATCAGTTTGTGGAGTGATGCTCCAGGGTATGTTATAATTTGTGCATCTTGGGTTTCCATCCTGGATCAGCTGCACAGCTTGTGAGCCAACATCAATTTTATTTTTACTGTTTGTTTGTTTGTTTATTTGTTTGTTTGTTTGTTTGTTTGTTTGTTTGTTTGTTTGTTTGTTTGTTTGTTTGTTTGTTTGTTTGTTTGTTTTGTTTGTTTTATTAACTCACAGACCAAATGCATCTCAGGTCACGGTATCAGCTGACATACCAGCAAGCTCAAGATCTGCTGGATGGCAGATCCCCAATGACAGGTCCCAGGGACATGGCAGTTGATCCCAGGGACCATGCTGAGCTGAGAAGCAGGCTGCAGATGTTGGACAAGCTGACCAACAAACTGAGAGCAGCAAGAGTACAGGTAAGCAAGCTCAGACATCTCCACTGTGCAGGAATGTTTCTAAAAAGGTCCCGAGGCAGTTCTGAGGTCATTTCCCTGTTGTAGAACAGAAATTCCTCAGGAAGTAGTGGCATTCTGGCATTCTGTACCTCCAAGAGCTGCTCAGTCTAAGCTGCCTCGGCATGAATAACTTGAACATCAGCAGGAAGTGGTATTGACTCACACATTGTCTTTTGGCTGAGCTGGTGCACAGTCCTGCGCTGAACTGTAAATGCATTGAAGTCTGACTTCAGTGAGTTCAGCAGCACATCTTGATTCAATGGCTGAATCAGTATACAGATGCACATCATGAGGATGTTTTATATTTTGTGGATCACATTTTTGGCTGCAAGCCTATAAGGAACGGTGGGTCTTTGGTCTTAGTCATCAGTTGTCTGTCCGTCGCCACTTTAGACTCCTTCAACAACAACAAGAATGCAGCACGGGTGATGGGTTCGGCGACAATGTAGTAGCTGTGACGATTCAGAAGCGCTAGCTTTGCTGCTGCTGACAGCTTTACATATACCATCGCTAACAAACCGAGACGCAACAAGCGTCGCCGGCACGGAAACTTCACTCCAGAAGAGGCTGAAGAGCCAGTCATTGACTCTATTACACTCGCCCTAACAGTAGCGGGCTTGCAGCCATTTTCCTAGCTCCGAAGGGGCTTTACTTGTCATCCATTGTCAAGTGCTGCTGTTGAAGCGACTAGCTTCGCATCATCCATGCTATGTTGCACAGAATAGGCATGCACAAGCATACTGTAAAAGTTTCAGTTGATGGCAGCTCCATGGTCCTGAATGTGTTCAATCATGTATCTGTTCTCATGCCTTTGATGTCTGCTTTGATGCAGAGTGGTGCGCTTGAGTTAGAGGGCGGCGAGTTGAGCTTTGAGGCAGGGTCAGATGGGCGCCCAAAAAAGGTGGAGGGGAAGACCCCCCTGCCCATGATGGCAGTGGTGGCTGAGATGATGATCTTTGCTAATGCAGCCGTGGCTCACCGCATTGCTGGGGCCTTTCCTGGAGCTGCCCTGCTGCGGCGCCATGCCCCTCCTCGCCCTGAGGGCTTTGAGCAGGCAGCCGTCATTCCCATTGCTTCTTCTTCTTCACTTTCTGCTACTCTTCTTCTTCCTTTTTTGGGTCTCCTCCCTGGCCGTCTTGCCTGCATATCTTATGTATGTATGTTTAAGCTACTTGATTGAATGTCCTTGTTGTGATGCGTCATGTCATGATCATGCTCCATTTGTGTATGCATAGACAAATAGACCATGGTCATGGCATGACGCATCACACCAAGGACACTCACACCATGAAGCACCTTGAGTGCATAACATTCCTAGACACTGCACGCTGCAGATGAACAACACCTAGTCTGACCTGCAGCTCATTTGTTGATGCATGTGCAGGTCAGGGAGCTGTGCGAGGCTGCTGGTGTAACCCTGAACGTGTCATCCAACAGGGCGCTGGCAACTTCTCTGGAAGCTGCCTGCTCGGCTTCTCCGCAGGCAGCTTCCTTGATCAAGTCCCTGGCCACAAGAGCAATGTCTGAGGCTGAGTACTGCTCCACAGGTCAGCTGTAGACTGTGATCAAACCTTGCATGTCTTGCAATGGTTGCATGGGCATGTGCTGCCCACAGCTGTATGGTATGTGGTGCAGTTTGAGCTGTGCTTGCTGTTGATGTCATGTGACTGTGACATGCTGCAGTATGGTCATTCTGACTTTCCACTTCGTACTTGTTATGTATGCACCAGCTCACGCAAGGGGTTGCCTGTGCCTGGGAGATCAAGTGCATGCTTTGACATTGTGTTGATCACAAGGGGTGCAGAGTCAAATGCGGTCACAGCCAAACTTCTCAGCAAGCTTGCACACCCATCCTAGCACATAGCAGGTAAAGTTGAATGTGGATATGACAATGCTGATGACAACGCTGATGTCTGTGTGTCATGTGGTGTTGCAGGGGACATAAGACCAGGGGGAGGCGGCATGTCGCATTTTGGGTTGGCTCTGGAAGAATACACCCATTTCACATCCCCTATCAGGCGTTATGCTGACATAGTCGTACACCGTCAGCTGTTACACGCAGTACAGTTAGATGGTGATCAGGCCATGCAGCTCAGCCTCCAGGGTTCTGAGTCTGTCAGGGCGAAGCCTGTCATGAGTCATGCTGAGCTGGCGAGCGCAGCTGGGATTATGAATGAGAGGCACAGGGCATCTAAACGGGCGCAGAAGGAGTGCTCAGATCTGTACCTGTTGTTGCTGCTTCACAGGTGGGTTGCAAAAAAACAATAGCATGCTGTGATGCACTGGGCTGAACACACGACATATGCATGCAAAGTGCGTAGTGGCTACTCTAGATCCTTCAGACATCTTGCAGATGCTTGCATAAGCTTTCGCTGTGGCATGTACTCAGAAATGTCTTGCTCACACCACAGTGTATGTTACCAGTGCACTGCGCATAAAACATATAAGCAATGCCGGGCCCAGCTCTTCACCAACCTAAGCTCTACATACACCAGCCAGAGGGTTTGGAGAAAGTCCTCGTCCTGCACGTGTCACATGTTATGCATGACTCAGGCAGGCATCTGTCCCTACGTTCTCCTGATCTCAGCAAAGTGTGCAATTTACAAATTTTTCACAATTTTTCACAACGTTCACAAATGATCCTGCTTGATTGCAACACACAACTCGTTGAAAAATTGTCCTGCTTGATTGCAGCGAGCCGCACATTGAGGCGGCAGTGGTGTATGGTGTGAGGCCCACCAGTCTGCTGGTGTTTGTGCCCAAGTTCCACGTGAAGGGCTCTGTGCACCTGACAGACAGGGCAGGCCTGGTGAGGCTGCCCCTCACAGCCCCTGGTCAGAATGCAGATGATGCGTTTGCTGTCAGTGAACGGCGTCGGTACCGTTTGGAGACAGGTATCATTAGTGTCAGAGCACTTTGCTGGGCCTGATCTCTATCTTGTGTATATGCTCAGTGGGGCATGGATGCAATGTATATCCATCACACAGCAGCCAGGTGACTGCTGAAATATTGCAATGCATGGCGCATTAAGCAGCGTCGAGTACCCTTGCATTGACGGCCATTTCCTGCATCTGCAGCCTACTCAGCAAGCCTGGTTCTGACCGTGTGTGAGCACATGCATGCTCACGACATCAAGCATGCCTGAGGACACAGGCATGCCCTCAGGACAACCTACATTGTCAGATAGGTGGGTGCGCAACATACAACATAGAGCATATAGGTTTTTCAACCAACAGGCTGTTGAATAGATGGTTGTCAAGCTCTGTAAGGAAGTCTGAGTCTCTGCTTGCTACTTGACAGGGGACAACTGTGCTAGCATAGTGAATGTAGCCTCAGGGCAAGTGACCTTCAAGGCAGAGCCCATGGATAAGATCTGGGTGGAGCTAGCCGCAAGTGGCTCAACAGCTCATGGCCCCACGTTGCGCATCAGGCTGGTATCAGATCACCATCCAGCTGTGCAAGCTGCCAGTCGGGCTGTGCAAGCTGCCAGTCAGGCTGTGCAAGCTGCCAGTGAAGCTGACTATGCTCGAAGGGCTCAAAGGGCAGAAAGGGTTCCTGGTGGGCAGCCTGCGGCAGAAGCATCAGGGGATCAGCAGGCAAGTTGGCTTTCAGCCTCTGCCGCACTCGCCTTAATTGCAAATTTGTTATCTTTGTGATGTATCAAATAAGGGCTACCATGTGGGAGACGGCTTTGCTGACAGCAAGTATGCTGAGCCCAAAGCTTGCATGCATACAGGATGGTGAGTCATTGGCAGGGAGAGGGCAGACACCACAGGGCAGTTCAGTCAAGGACAAGGATGACTCAGCTGACAGGCAGTTGCCTGGTGCTGCTGAGCAGCAAAAGGCAGGCCGCAAAGGGAGAAAGGCTGCAGCTGAGGCAACAACTATTGCTGCAGTACTTGCCATCCATGGTGATCTGCACAGCAATCACCACATGGGCGGCTTGGATGACTGTGCTAGTGATACTGATGTCTCGGCATATGCAACGCAATGCTGTCCCGCACAGCTTGTCAACTGTGAGGCTTGTCCTGGAGTTGACTTGTCAACAGAGACAGACAAGGCCAGCCTGCTGCATACACTGTGGTTATTACAGCTGAAAGCTGGGAAGCTGTCGGCTCGTGCCAATGCAGCTGTGACAGATTCCCTGCGCATGACAAGGTTGCAGACAAGGTTGAAAGAGCTGTCATTAGAAACCGTTCACCTGCAGAAACAATTTCAAGACATGACATGTGCATTGTTCACATGATCATGTGATGTGTACAAAAGATGCCTTTCTCGTGTGACTTGCGCATGCGCAATGTGAGAAATTTTTGTTTATCAGGCAAGAAGATGTCCTCTGCAGTGGGAAGGCTACCTCGCACTCCCCACACACTGGAACCCGTTGCGGTTGCGCTTCCAAGCTCCTTCCAAATACTTTATCTTCCCTATCATGTGAAAACGGTTTTGGCTTAATCATTTCTGGCTCTATGCATACCAACCCCTAGTTTGGAAAATGATCTTGAAATCTGTTGCAGCATGTCATGGCTTTCCCCATTTTCTTGACAGTGTTTCGGCCCTGGTCAGTATCCACTCAGCACAGGAAGCGTACACAGCATACACAGCAAGCGTAACCCAGGCCTTAAGCTGATCTGTACGCCATTGCACCTTTGCTGATTCCTGGTCGCTGAGCGTGGACCTAAGGAGAAGGCTGGTTTCGGAGCATTGACCGGTATGCACATGCTTTAAGAATTAGTCATACCTTCTGCATCAAGATTTAGTAGGACCGGCTGTGCAAAGGTGCTGGTACAGGTCATCTTACAGCTGCCTCGAGACGCAGGGCACCCGAAAACGGTATGCTGACTCTGACACAGTTTGCGTCCAGCGCCGTTCGTACGGCGGTGCCGAGGAAAGTCTCTTTGGCCTCACAGCGTCGCTCGGTCCTGAACCTCCCATCTTTGCCGATCAAGCGAGCACGGGCCGATGCAGGCACTTGTCAGCTGGTAAAGAACCACATGAGAAATACCATCTGTCGATCGCACGCTGTCTATGCCGGTTTGGCGAAGGTCGAGGGCGAGGTATGACAAGAGCTCTGCCGTTCGCTCAGCACGATCACGAGGTCGTCGAAGCACAAGCTTTGACTTTGGCACTCGCAGATCCGGATAGCTTTCATTGGTGCTGGTGGCATCAACTTCGGATCACCAGAAGGGCCATGGAATCACAGTTCTCGCCTGCAGCTCCTGCCGGATGTCACGTTTTCAGCCATAGTAGACCCTAACAACAAGCTAGCTCAGGAACGGATCGACACTCTACAAAAAGGTGACAGCGCCTGAGTGCTCGAGCAGTACTCTGAGTCAACCGCGCGGCATCTCTCCCTGATCAGCAAAGGATCCTTTGCACTTGCAGGGGAGCATGGGGACAAATGGAAGGACACCAAGGTGTTCACCACATATCGGGAGATGTTAGAGGACTCATCTGCAAAGCCCACTGCAGCCTTCATCGGCTTGCCTCCCATGTACCACGGTGCTCTGGAAGATCCAAATGCAAACATTGAGGTACTTCCTCCATGTTTTCAGCTGACTTGTGCTTACATTTTGCCCTTGTGTGCTATTGAAAGCACTTGAGTGCAACAGCACTCATTGCATTAGCATTGGTACATATGTAACGCTGAGCAATTCAACTGTCAGGCTGCATCAAGGCGGCTCCAGATACTCTCATATCAAGGTCTGTCAAGGCTAGCTGCCAAGATCCATGAATATGGAACAAACTCACCACTTGCACTTGCTTTCCCTTGGCACCCAAAGCATGCAAGAGCATACTGCTCTGCCCCCAGTTGACGTGCTTTCAGCAAGCGTGTGAAGTAGCCCTGAAGCAAATGCCTTACGTGCAGTTGGAGATGGCCAAGGCAGGGGTGAACTTGTTTGTGGAGAAGCCCCTGAGCGTGCGGCCCGCTGCTGAAGTTGCCCAGCTTGCACATGAGCTGAAGCACATCCAGGAACAGAACAAGTGACTTCACAGCCCCTCACACAAAAGCCAAGCTCCTCCACACATGCTGGCCGTGTGTCATGATCATGATGCACTTGCATGCTAGGCTGCTCTCAATCATGGGCTTCGTAGGCCTGATGCAGCTGTCCCTGTGACTCAAGCCTTGGCCCTGTGCTTTAAGCAGCCGGCTACCCATGTTGCACACTGTTCATGTAGCCCTCACCAGCGCCTGTCGCAGCAGCCCGCCAGCAAAAACCTTGGGGTGCCTTGCTACATGCGCGTCAACATGTGATTTGATGTGCAGTGTTGTCATAGCTGTGGGGTACATGTTCCGTTACTCTGCCATGGCTCAAGCTGCCAAGAAGATTTTGAAGGAGCACAATGCCACTCCCCTGGCAGTCATTGCCAGATATGCTTGCGGCTACTCTGATATCAAGAAGAAGGACTGGTCAGTATTCTGATTATCTCTCTGACTGTGCATGATGCAACAATCATGCAAGCTTCACTGCTCATAACGCATCAAGTGTTTGCTGCTTCTTGCTGGCCAAACTTGCATTGCCAAACATGCATTGCCAAACATGCAGTGCCAAGTATGCAGTGCCAACTATGCAGTGCCGAACATGCATTGCCAAACATGCAATGCCAAATACGCACCAGGTTACACCACAATGGACTGGTAAGTGTGTTCGTCTGGGTACCCACTGCTCACATGCTCACTTCTCATCAGGCACTTGTCCAGACACTCCACAGGTCGTGGGGGCACCCTCTGTGGCATTGGCTGAGCGCATGCCCTTACACTTTCAGTAACAGCCCACTTGTCTGTGTTTGCAAGCCAATGTGTATGATGAATTACACCTGGCTCCACGCCCCAGACTAAACAACAATAAGTGGTATAAGCACTGCTGCTGATTTTGCACAGCATCCAGCCGATGCATCTGTCTGATGATATAACACAGCGGCTTCAGACGATGTCCTCCCTGTGATACATGCCTAGAGAACACTCTGGTGCACTTTATAGTAAAAGCTGCATGTACTTTACATACATTGACCAAATGGAGCAACTGTTGTGCCTCACTCATCAGGTGGGACGTTAGTCTGTGTGGAGGCCCCATTGTGGAGCAGGCTACACATTTTGTGGACCTCATGCGCTTCTTTGCTGGTGAGATTATCGAAGACTCGGTGAAGGCCGTGGCCGTTGGACCGCAGCAGAAGCTTTCAGACATGCCTGAGCCGCCCCTAGCTGAAGCTGAGGTGACCTACAACATCTTCACAATGTAGAAACGCAATCTTACATTCCCCAGACGTTTTTGTGTTTAGATTTCTAGTGTATGGATGACGATCTTGAATTCAACTAGACATTTTGGGATTGAAAAGAGCTGACCAGTCTTGATGTCAGTTTTCAGAACCTGCTGCTGAGCCAAGAATTAGACTGGAGGCAAAGCACTCTGTATAAACGCTGTCTCTGTGTGGAAGTGTTGACCTGCTGAGATCTGCGACTCAAGCACACACTAGGTGTTGAGGTCTTGACACAAGGTCATGCCTGCTCAGAGCCTGAGCATGGAGTGGTGAGCACTGAGTCGTACGATATCAAAGACATGCATATGCAAGTGAGCCGCACCTCAGAGGGCATGTTGAGTACAGTACATCATGTGACACTCCAGCTGTGGGGTAGCGAGTTCAGTCTTTGGCTTGTGTGTAGGTACCAATGGAGCGGCGCATCAACAGAGTGACTGCAGCAGTGTGGCATTTCTCCAGTGGGGCAGTCGGCTCCCTCACGCACTCCCTGGTGCTTCATACCAGTCACTATCAGACAGGTCAGCCTCCTCACACCTCACCTCATGCCTCTTGGCAGCTCAATGCTCGACACTCAGCTTATGCCTCTTGGGTAGGTCAATGTTTAGCTCTAAAGCTCTAGAGCTACTAGCTCATGCATCTTGGCAGCTCAGTTCTCACGCCTCATGCCTTGTGGCAGCTCCATGCTCCAACCCTGGCTCCTCAGAGCTCGGCTCACACCTCTCAGCAGGTCCATGCTCAGAGCTCGGCTCATGCCTCTCAGCAGCTCCATGCTCAGAGCTCGGCCCATGCCTCTCAGCAGCTCCATGCTCAGAGCTCTGCTCATTTCTCTTGAGCAGCTCAATGTTCACACGCTCTTCTACCAACTTAACTTAGCATTCCATTCACGGTTTTGAAAGTTCAAAGTCACGATCTGTTCACCATTTTCAGGCCGTGCTAAAATTGAAAAGTTGCAGGGTAGAATGTATGCTGTAGGGTTTTTATGAGCTAGTACGAAATGAGAGATTTGATGCATGTATTGAAAGGCTGATGCACTTCTCTGCATGGCAGAACTGGAGATTCTGGCAGATGGCTTGCACCTGATACTGATTGACCCCTACAATGAGCCCAAGCTGAAGGTCCGGTACCCCCACTCAGCAACATATGAAGAGGTACGCCGTGCGCTTGAAGGTGTCTGTGTGTGTATGTGCGTGTACGGTTATGCTGTATGTGCCCGTTTCTATTCTGTTGCTTACGCCCAAACCTGGCTCAGACTTATCCTCAAGGCTGTATCAAGGCCACTTTCATGCACAGCTGGTATGTCTTTCGCAGTCACTGCTGGAGTTTGTGTCATGGCTGAGCAAATGAAGTTGCCATCTGTACTGCAAGCATGCTATAGCTGAAGCTGAATGGCCGAAATTTTCAGAGTGACTGAAGTGTGACAATGCTGAGTCATCTCAGCATACATTCTGTCAGTTGAAGAGACCCTGCAGGTGCCAAATCAAACCAAAAACAACCTGATCAAGTGCTGAGACCAGGCCCTTGACCAAAGTGTCTTCTGGCCTAATTGTCTGGATTTTGCATCCACATAATGCCTCCATGTTACAGTGCATGCAGCCTGATGCTGTTGTCTGTCTTGCAGGTGCCCTTAGATGACAGGGACGTGTACTTGATTGAGGCGGAAGCGTTCGTCAATGCCATCAAGAGCGGCAACACTGATGAGATCCAGAGCCTGTATGAGGACTCTGCTTTGTCATATCAGGCAACACAATGGATCACTGCTGCATCTTCGCAAAACATACATGAGAAGTCAGACCCCAATGCTTGAGGCCAACCCCTAGTTGACCTTGCTCCAAGGGGTGTGTGCTTTGGAAGGGTTGCTTGGTACACAGCAGGCCTGAGCTAATTTGCATACATACATATTCATGGATATTCTGTCAGTCACTAATTTCTGAAGCCTCAAGTGGCAGCATGTGTTTGTGGCAAGTATTGCGTGTATTGTGCAGTCTGAGGTCTTTCTGATCATGGTTTCGTGTCTGGTTCTGTGTCATCATAGAAATCTGTTCTGATGTTTCAACACTACCTTTTTGTTGTTGAGTTGCCCAGTCTTGCCCGGTCAAGATGTCAAACACAGCACTGCGTTTCCTGATTCTACCCTTCTGGCAGCCAGCACTGATTCAGAGCATAGGAAGAGATCCCACAAGTGAGATGATTACTATTTGAGCACCAGAAGAGTTTGCAACAATTCCTTCAGTCAGACTCGGACCTGTACAGAAGGAGTTGCAGTATTTGTGCAAAACTTTCAAAGCAATGCACGTGCTGACAAACATACACACGGCAGAAGCACACAGGTTCTTGGCTCAGGACTACACTTCAGACATTGCACTTGTATGTGTGCGGGCATGACCAGCATGATCAATCCTAGACTACGAGTGTCGTATTGCAGGGGTCCCGCTGCAGGACTCCTTTTTCAACTACGCCTCATGCGTAAACAACCAACGTGAAGCTCAATGCAATGCCTCAAAAATTGCATGTTCTCAGCATGCATATACCACCTGAGCTCCTTGCCCATTTCATGCGCACCCAAAGGGCAAATGCAATGCATATGTCATATACAAGACCAGACTTACGCCGTGTGCATGGCTAGGCAGCTTCTTCAGAACAGTGTTGTCCAAAGCATCTACATAACACGTGCCAGTCTGTGGGGCCAAGCTGCTTTGGTGGCTTCAGGCCACCAGCGATGCTCAGTTTCAGCTTCGAGACCCAATCTATTGAGGAAACAATATCTAAGACAGAGCCAACCATACGTGTATATATTTGCCCAACAGACCATTGGTATAAATTTCCAGTGCTGATGCAAAGCTGAATGGTAGAATCACCCTAAGAGGACAGTTATTCATGAGTCAGAAGTCAGCAAGGTACTTGTATATGTGTGCTTCCAAGTGGGATGTCCATGACTTAGCTGTCATGAAATGCCTGTAGACAGCTGCACTGTCTGGCTGGTCCCATCCATCCGAAAATCCAGAAAGGTGCAGTGAAGCTCATACTGATATATTATCAGCTAAAAGGGAGACGACAAGTCAATTTGCACTTGCAGAGGGCAGACCTGCAGCAGCTGCTTCCTCTCAAGCCAGGTCAGAGCAGGTGCATGTATAGTATGTAGCTGTCATGAGGTGCTTGAGTTATAGCTTAGCCAGCTGTTCTGAGCGATCAGCAGCAGTCAAAACAGCATTGATGAATGCAGCTCGCACGCCAGCCTTCTCTAGTGCATGCACTGCATGAATTGTGGTGCCTGCAGCAGTAGCATCACAGCTCATTTCCTGAACATACACACCAGCTCTGCCAACTTTGCATCCAAGCTGGGCAGTTGGCGTAGTCACAGAGTGCATCACAAGTGTTAAGGGAAGCATGCATTATTTGCCACACCAACATAATGCGCAGTCAGGTGAGTGCGCACAGGCAGGCAGGCGCTGCCTTCATACAGCACCAGCACATTGCAGCACTGCAGTGTAGGGACAAGCACACAGCAGTGCTCAAATACCTGCTGGTGAGGTGACCATGTCTTTGAGCTGTCCAGGGTGTTTGCCGGTTTCTAGCACCATCTTGGCAGCCCCCAGCACAGTCTGTGCTGCCAGCTTCTGGGATACATCCCTAGGGAGCCCTGCTTTAACCCCACCATCGGCCAGGGCCTCAATCATGATGAAGACGTATGCTGGTCCACTGCCACTCACTCCAGTGACAGCATTGATTAGGTTCTCAGGGACTGGTGCACAGTATCCTACTGCATTGAAAAGTGCTGAGACTAGTTCGCTGTCCTCCTTTGTGGCTTTCTCGCCAAGGGCAATGGCTGATGCAACCTCTCCCACAAAGACAGGGGTGTTGGGCATGACCCTTACCACGCGGGCCTCCTTGCCTGCTGCTTCCTACATGGTCAAAAGGGTTTTGCAAGACAGATGCGAGTGCTGTGTGCACAAGCAGCCGGGAGGACGTGAGGAATGCCTTGCCTGTAACACGTTCAGAGGGATGCCGGCTGCAATAGAGACTATAAGATGCCTGTCTGTGAGGTGCTGCTTGAACTGCTTAATGACCAGAGAGACGTACTGTGGCTTAACGGATATGAAGACGATTTCGGTGTTTTTCACGACCTGCAGATAGCAGTGTGAATTTGGTGCGCACTCCATTTCACGCAAGAAAGGATACCACCGTTCGCAGATCGCAAGACGGCCGACCTCTGCATTTGACTCGGTAGCATTCGCGCCAAAGTCTGCGAAAAGCTTCCTGCGTTGTTCACTGATGTCAGTGGCCCATATGTCCTTGGCTTCAACCTTCTGCTTTGAGATAAAGCCTTGTGCTAGTGCTTCTGCCATGTTGCCTGCTCCGATAAATCCGATCCTTTTGCCGATACTACTGGACGAAGGCATTTTGGTGACTTGCCCAGATTTAGACAGTGGCTGCGGTGCGGCAACTTCAGCCTGTGCGCACGTAACACTTGTCGTTGAACACAAGTCAAAGCGGCTGACCTAGCAGAGCAGAGTTGACTGCCCGATTAGTAATGGTCATGTCCTAGTTTAGCCAATTTGATTTGACAATGACTGCACCACAACTTGCCTGGCCAGGCGTTACTTTGTTCGTACTGCCGTACTGTGGTACGCACTGTGATCGTCTTCGGTACTCGAAACATCATGCGGTGTGTGAAGGTTGTCCATCAGCTTAGCTTGCAATTTTGGGACAGGTCTATCTGAAGGCTGTGTTGTGTGCACAACTGCACAATAAACTTTGACCTAGCGAGCTCCTGCAGCTTGCCAGGTTCCGGCACTGCGATATGAGCTCAGTATCGCCAGACAATACGTCCCGCGCGATGTCGACCGGAGAAACCACTGGTCGCGCTTCACCTGCTCCAGAAGTTGCTGCATGCCCAACTGCAACTGTTGAAATTTCCTCTACTCGTCGAAAAGGCTCGCTGGTACAAGAAGTTATGCTGCTGTTATTCTTTCTGATATCTCGCACTTCACTTTGACTGCAGTGTTTCTTGTGTCGTAGTCTGGTGACGTGGAGGATCTTGAGGACCTCTCAGAGGACACTGTCGTTCAAGTGCGAAATTGTCTGCTTTGCGAGCTGCTGCTGAAGCGTGTTCGCATGGAAGCTAAGTGTCCGTGCGCCTGCAGTGTGAGAGGCTCATAGATCAGTCGTCCAAAGCCCTCAAGAAATGTGAGAGTGCAGAAGAGCAAAGCACTTATCTCTGCAAGCGCAGCAGAGCATTTGCAAGGTGTGCTTGGCTTGAACTGCTGTTGTTTCTTGACTATCCTTTATTAGTTTCAATCTTTGTGATGACCAGAAACCTGTGCATGGTGCAGACTGAGCAAGTATCTTCGAGCAATCCCAGCAGCACAGTCAGAAAGGCAACAGCTGTCAGGCTTAGACCCCTTCCACCTTGCTCATCTTGCTCTGAATGATGCCTGCAAGGCAGCAGAGTTTGCACCATCAGCTAGGGCGTACGAGCTTCAGGTGAATGACATTTGCTGCTGCATTACTCACCTTTCAGCTCCAAGTAGCAGCATACTTTGCATTTCCACTTTGCAGTCTGCTCAACTCCTTGCACTCACATCTTTCAAGCTTGTCTGCCTTCATAGCAAATCATCAAACCTCGCTTGCTGGCCAGGATGCACCTCTGTCGCAGACAGTGTTGTAAACTGCGTGCATAGCTGCAACATGTCAAGCCTTACATGGCATTGTGTCTGTGCAGCATGAGGTATTTGTGTTGTCAACAGCATGCAAGGTGACAGACAGGGCACTGTTGGCCAGCCACTGCTGTTTCATGTTGCCAAATGAGGTTGTTGCATTGTGTCTGTTCAGGGTGCAGCACACCTTCTACTAGAGGCATACAGAGCAGCAGAGTCTGCGTTCTTAGCTGGCTTGGGCATTGAGCCCACTGATCAGGCACTAACTGACGGCCTCAAGTTCACCCACAAAGCCATTTCTGAGGCAGACAAAGCTGAAGGAAATCCACACAAGCGGTAAGAATGCAGCTCACAACCATATGCAAAGAAATGTAAGCGTGCTTGTTGCCAGCTGGTTGTCAGTGCCTTGCCTATGCTGTGTGAAATTGCCAAACATGATCAGTCCTATTGTATGATTATGGTATAACAGCAACAATTGACTGCTTTGTGCCATAGCTGAGCCTTGCAGTCTATGAGGCGTCGGCACATTTGCTGAGTCACTTGCAATGCACATCCAGAGATGTACTAAAGGGGGATTGACTTACATACTATTGATTTCCCTGGCTGATCGGCATTTTGTCAAACGCATACCTTAAAATTTCTGGTCGTTACACCTGAATTGCACAGGCCGAGAGTTGCAGAGAGGGTGGACGAGTTTGAGTGTATACTGTGTCTGAAACTGCTGTACCAGCCGGTGACTACTCCATGTGGCCACACATTTTGCCGGGACTGCTTCTTGAGGGCTGGGGACCACAGCAATAAGTGCCCCATGTGCCGTACGGTAAGCTCTCATATCATTCTCATTCGTTTGTGTGGCCCACTTTTGGAGTTGAATGCTGACACAAGTGCTGCAATTGCCGTGCAGTCATTCATGGCATGGTCTGGCATGTCTGTTGTCATCTGCATGTTTGACACCATGGTTGGCGGCCATGAACGCATTGTCACCAACCTTTCCACATCTCTCCCGTTTTGCCTTGTTGGAAGACACCATGATGCATTGGCAGCAACAATAAGCCTAGCTCATCGCTGATGTTCTGCTTGCGAGAACACACCTGGTCAGCGTTTAAGGATCCCTGCAGGGGTAAAGGGCAGCGACATGAACATGAGATGCAGCATCTGGTGTTCCACAGTCTTCATGGAACTTGACCCTGCATCAGTACTTTGGCTCAGGGAGTCTTGCTATGCCTGCAGGTGCTGCATGTAGGCAGGAAACTGCCCATCACCATCACTCTTCAGAATATCATTGAGAAGAGCTTCCCAGAAGAGTATGCTCTGAGGAAGGCTGAGGTGGCAGCCCAAGAACAGGGGCACCAGCCGGGGGGCCCGGAGACCCCCCTTCCCCTTTTTGTCATGAGCTGCATGATGCCAGGTGGGTGTACCTTCTGTCCATCTGTACGTATGTGTGACGGTCTGTGCACATAAGATTTTGCACTTCATGTAGCTGTGAGGCACCTTATGTAGAGGGTGCAGTACTTTTCTTGGCATAAGTGTCTCAATCAACCTCTTACTTGAAGCTGAATGCAGTGAAATAAGTGCCAAGTCACATAGCAAAGTTTGCTCATGCACATGCAAGTGCCACATCAACACTCTCACTTTGCCACTGGATTCTTTCTTTGTGCCACAACCTCCATGCTGTTGGTGTAATGCTGTTAGTCTATCATCAAACCAATTTGCAGCCACTACAGTACTATCATGTTCACACTGCCGAAATCTCAGAAGCAACAAAAGCAAGCTCAGACAAGCAATGAATGTAGGGGAGAAAATGGAGCTGAACATCTTTGAGCCGCGTTACCGGCTGCTGGTACGGCGCTGCATGGAGGGCAACCGCCGCTTTGGCATGGCCACTGTCAACCAGCGCAGCCAGCTCAGTGCTGTCGCCTGCCAGTGTGAAATCTTGGAGTGCCTGCCGCTGCCTGATGGGTAAGCCCACTCTGACTGTCTTCTGTGATGTGCAATTGAGATAGGGAGAGACTGCCTTGGTCTGCAGTATTGTTTCGTATCATTTACAGACATACACAGCTCATGACAGCCAGCGTGTCTTTGGCATCTCTTTCTGCACAGGAAACAGAAGGCAATCAGAGAGTCCTACTTTTGGACTGTTGAGAACAAGACGACAGCTGGAATGTGTTCATCTGAGTCGTACATCTTTTTCTGCACAGGCGGTTCTACCTGGAGATAGAGGGCAAGCAGAGGTTCAAGGTGGTGGAGTGCTGGGAGCAGGATGGCTACAGGGTAGCACGCCCTGAGTACTTCACAGACAGCCTCCCGCCGACAGCCTCTGAGGCCCAAGTCAGCCTTCATGCCTTGTGCCAGTCTGTGGACCAGCTTGCGAATGTGTGGCTGGACAAAGTCAGGTACTATGCTCAAGATGTTGTCCTTGTTTGGGTGCTCTTCATGGCTGTGTTGCTGACATTCAGCCGGCCATCAATTTTGTCTGCAGGTTGTGTACAAAATCTCCACCGTATGGCTTGGAACAGTGACGCTCCAAACACAGCTGCTCTGATATTTAGAGTGGCATTTTGCTGTGAATGCAATTCAAGCAATTCTGCTCTTGAGGCAGCGCATACAGAGCATCTGTCGTGGCAAAGCTGCTGCCAATCTTGTGCGCCTGTAATGTGCGCTTGCCAGAATCCTCTCTTGGACTTGTACAACAGAGAGTTATTGCAACTTTGCTTGTACTGTTGATCCAGGGCCATTGCTGTGGGAAATAGCCATTCTAGATTTGCAGAGCTGGTCGCAAGAGCTGGGGACAGACCATCATCCTCGGATGCTGAGAAATTCAGCTTCTGGGTTGCAAACTTGATCCCTTTGAACCCCAGTGACAAATACAGGCTACTCAGCATGACATCTAGTGCTGACAGGCTGAAGTTTGAGCACGATATGCTGAGAGGAGGCGTGCCAGGAGGGTGCTGTATCATGTGATTTTTTTTGCAAGATAGATTGTTTTTGCTGATCACCACAGACTTCAGACTGCGACTGAAGCTTATGTGTTTGCAAGTCTCACACCCGTTTGCAATAATATAGCTTTTCCAGCACCATATACTGGAGCCTTGGGAATACTGGAGCCTTGGGATTCTGTTTTGAACCTTGCTTAGGGATTAGCAATACGGACACATCTGTCTCGGAGTCTAGGCATAATTGTACTTTGTAGCATGTTGTGGCTTGCATATGTCACTCAACTTATGAGAGGCAGGCAGTCGGTCCTAATTTCATGATTTCTGGTGGGTTCTGGCTCTACAGGCTTGCATTTTGTACTATGTATCTGTGTTTCTGCTAATATTCTTGTCGGAAATTGCAGCCTTACTACCCTATTTCGCAGCTACACACTATTCTCCATGTTCTTTCTTTCTGTAATTTTGTCCTGCATCACGGCGTTTCAGTGCAGCTGCTGCAGCATAAGTCATCTAGGTGGCTCCGCACACCTAAACACTAAGTTTTAAAGCAAAAGCTTTTACACCGTTTCAGATTTCAAATGCTCATTTTAAATCTGAAAGTGGTTAAAGCAAAAGCTGACGCAGAGGGCTTGTCTCATCCCATACCCTAGATTGCATTGCCGCTTCCGAAGTTCGTACATAAAGACTCCAGTCAGCTATTTGAGGCATCTTTGCGCTTGGGGCAATGTCGCAGTTCATGAGGTCAAACCGAGACGCGACTATTGCCGGTTGAAAACTATTTCCAATCCCCCGCTTCCTCTTGCTTCGGCAAGGTTAGCGAATTTCTGAACGGAGGGCCCTTCGGGTGTACCCCTCCAACTACAAATCAAATTGTATCACAACACGCACTCAAATATATTGCAGTCACCTAGTGACAGCGTGCTCGGTCTTAAAACTGGTTGCACATGCATATGTCACCAGCACTGCAATTGCTACAATGGTCCAAGCAGATGCAAACACACTAGCAAACCGCTTTTGACAGAGTACAGATTTGGCAATTGATATGATGCAACAATTTGTACCACCAAGACAACCCTCTTTTGAAACAACAGATTGGCAGTCCAGCGTAGGCAAACAAAATCACAGTGCTACTTGAGTGCATTGTGCATCCAGCTTTGACTCTTCTGGATGCAGACTCTACAAATCAGTGCATCCTTGGGCACATGGTTTAAGTTGTACAGTTCAGCTAACAGTATATGATACCAAGATGCTGCTGTGTATGTCACTACGCCATCATCAAAATGGTATTGCTTATGCATTTTTGAGCCTAAGAGCACAGCTGCATATATAACAGGCTGGGATGCCTGAGATGCCTTGCTGCACAAACAGAGAAGACGAGCCTGATGCTATAAGAACTGTGATATCAAGGCAGCAGCACAATTGGCTTCTGGAGGGCAGCATCAAAACATCAGTATTGCGCCACACACACACACACACACACACACACACACACACACACACACACACACACACACACACACAGAGTGACTGCAATGCGCACTCAACCGCGATCCCTGAGCTTCTGCTCATGCACCAGCTTTTGAAATCTTACGTAGTGCCAGATAAACCATAGCAGCAGCAACTGCGATTAGGCACCATGATGCACTTCTGCCGTATTGGTATCAACTGAACTGACAACAGGCAAACAATTATTGTCAAAATTCTGTTTACAGAACCCAAGTCATGAGAAAGTTGTGGGTGGGGGCTTGATGAGGGAGGACTTGTAGCGGCCACTGCGTTGCTCCCTATAGCTGTCAAATGCATTAGCAGGCTGCTCCTCAGCAGCACCGTGGAAGCCAAGACCTGCGTTCCCAAATCCTAAACCGCCGCCACCTGCAGTGAAGTGCAAAACCTACCATCAACTGGCTGCTCATGTAGAAAAGAAAAGAAAAGACTACGTCTCTCAGCGTCAATTTAACGAGAAGCCAAGTGTTATACCGGGCTGCCCAGGGGCTGCTCATGTAGTAATGATGACTGCATCTGTTGGTGGACAGTACAAACACAAGGATGGCTATGCAAACATTGGAATCCAGCTGCACACAGTGTCAAGCTAGATTGCAATTGAGAGATGGCCAATAATCCTAACTGATGTCATGTGCAGCGCTAATTGCAACAGATGCACGTTCCTCAGCCTCAAGATGCAGCACTTGCAGGCATGACAACCACATTTGGGATGCTTCACCTGATCCCTGAAAGGAGCCGTCTGAAGGCATGACTGGAACTTCTGCCCTGGGGTCAAATGGCTTGCGGGGCTTGTCCTCGTCCAACTCCTCCTTGAGGGCCCTTCTGGGCTTGCCCCCATCAGTGCGCTGCACTCCTGGCCGCCAGTCCTGAAACACACCGTCAAGACTTACCAAACTGGATGAATCAGCTGATGAAAGAAAAGACAGTTCAATATTAATCAAGGGACAGATAAATAACAGACATGACGTCAACTTAGGCTGTGACTGTGGGATAAATGATGCTGGCTTTGAGACCGCTCACCACCTGTGCAATCTTGGTTCAAGCACAGTGTTGACCAAGAAGCATTGATGACCAGGGTGACTGCAGCAGGGTGTAAGGGGTTGGTGACCTAAGAAAAGGCTGAAGCAGTGTCAGCAGCAACAGTGAAGAGCGTCTCATTCAATGTGTCTGAGCAGAGCATGCAGCCTTTGTTCACGAACACCAATGCTTGTGAACATCATCAAAGTCACACCAAAAAACTCATCTGCTGCTGTTACCTGAAGCTCGGCATAGAATCTGTCAATTCTAGACTGCAAGTAGGAATCTGGCTCTGACGTAGATGGCAACCCAGCCTGGTCAATGTCAAGGGGGCTCAGGGGGGAGTATGGGGGGTCAGTCTTCAGCTTCTCGGCCACTAGCTGAGGTATGAGACCTGGTGGGAAGGACATGGGGTCTGTCTGGGGCTTGGCGGGAACAGCTGGTGCTGCCGCCGCAAAATCAGGTGGCGGTGCATGCATGTCTGCACCACAATGTTGATTTTACAGCTGCTACCTGTGCTTATGATATCATACAACACAAGCCAAGAATGTTACAGGCTCTGCCATGAGCTAAACTCAACCACCTGTGATGCACCTTCAAGGTATCTAGGCATTGACACATGCAAACTTTCACTTATGGTTCACTGACGGTTGTGCATGCTGGCAGAAGCTTTGTACTCAAGGCAACCTTGTAGTATGAAGGTATGCTAACAGAAGGTATGCTAACAGTAGGTTAACCTGCCACCAGGCAATAATGTCAACGGCATACCTATTACAGGCAGCATTGGCACATTCTGGAATGGCCCTGCTTGATGCTGGCCCTGCATCCCAGGGGGTACCCCTTGTGCCCCAGCCCCAGGAGGGGGGTACCACGCACCGCCACCCGTATGCTGCTGTGTGTGCAGCTGAGGCATCATGTGCTGCTGATGTTGCATCTGAGGGGGAGGCATGTACTGCTGTCCTGGCATCATGCCTGCATGCAGTGCCAATGCCAAACGTAGAACATCAGACAAGCTGTGAGGTAGCTGTACAACTCACAATGCAGCAACAACATATACATGAAAGTGTACATGAAAGCGTATATATGCCTGACTGTGGACAGTGCGCTCATGGAATAGAATTGGGATCTAGCCATATCATGCACTGACGCATTTCATGCACTGACCTGTGCAGAAGTATCCCAGCGTCGTGCAGAATTGAAGTGAATGAGGTGCTTCTGGGTCAAAACACAGCACATCTCCAGGATGTATTGACGATTGGGGCCCTGTCACATGTCTGACTTGAATGCGCATGTGTTCTTCTACACAGCAAAATCTCACCTGGCATCTGCTGATTCATAGGCATGCTCCCCATGCCTGGTTGGGGGTACTGAGCATAGCCAGGGGCCTGCCCAGGCATGCCCCAAGGTTGCTGCTGCTGTGTTGAGTCAGACTGCCAAGGTGTGCTTGCTGGCATGCTGTGCATCGCCATGCTGCCAGGTGGCACATTGAAACTAGGCACTCCAAAGCTAGTGCTGGGCGTGCTGTGCACGCTTTGCATTCCCAGACTGCCTGGATGTTGCTGATAGGTCTGACTGAAGCCCGACTGCTGCATCTGTGGGTCGTGGTACACAGGCTGTGACACTGGTGGCTGCTGTTGGTATGCTGCCTGGGACAGAGAGGACAGCTGCTGAGCTGCTTGCATGAACTGAGTCACAATTGGGCCGGTGCTGGAGGCTGCAGGGGCAGCTGGCGCCGGCTGATCCCATTTCCTCTTTGCTGATCTTGCTGTCTGCAAGGAGGTGAGCAGTGCACTTGTGTGTAGCTGTTGCAGCCAAGTGTATGCAAGCACCAAGTAGCCTTGTCAATGTGCACAGGTGCAGCATGGGCAATTGCAGGATCACAGAACTGAAGCTTTATCAGCAACAGAATGTCAGCAGCCACTTCATAGAAGTTCTGCAGTGTGCAAGCCATACTGGGTGCAGCCAATGCGAACCTGTTTTGGAGCTGGAGCTTGCAGCATAGCATTTGGGTCCCCAGACAGCAGTGCAGCCTCAAGCTGTTGCATGGTGTCCTTGTCATACAGCTTGCGGTCAGACCAGAAGGTCAAGATCTTCAACAAACGCTCCTTCACCTGCAGCAAGCTCAGAACTGGGAACATGTTGAGCTCGACAGACATCATCAGTTGACTTTGTCCAATCAATACATTCAAAACCCAAAGCAGACCGCAAGACAGCTGTTCCTTGCGCATAGTACCTTTGTACCATCTTAATCAGTGGCATCAATTTGCACATAACAGGGCAAGAGTGTCAAGGAATGGTGATTTAAGGGGAGACCTGATCAGTGCGGCCCCCTGTGGAGAAGGCCATGCCAAGAATGCCGGGTAGCCAGGGCTTGAAAGCTTGTGCGACTTCATCGACATCAGCAGCACTGCCTGGCGGCCGCTGTGATAGCCTGTCAGCATCAAAGCGCATATGTGAGCAGCAGACACACTGCCAGAACTAGGCCTTGTACAGAGAGCTACTCAGGTTGTATGTATCTGATGCTATGGCAAGACATTTGTCTCATGGACGAATGCATGAGCATGACAGCACTTCACCAGGATGCCTTGCAGACAGACAGGTGGAAGGTGACACAGCAAGCCCAAGGCTCAGTGCCCTACAGAAAGCCATCTTGAGCAAGAAGGCATGATGTACATGCTGAACAGCATCCAGATGCAGATGGCAATTGCAAATTAAGCTGCTCATGTCAGGAGGTTCTGTAGCTTGCGGCTGTCAGATGATGAGCTGTGCAAATGCAGTGCGCAATGAGCTGCAAATGCAATGCGCCATGCAGATCATTACAGACTGAATCAGGCGTAAAGACTTGTCATGGCAATAGATTGAACCAGCAGCACACCTCTTCAGCAAGATGTCATTGGCTAAGTACAGCACATGCAGCTGCTTGTCATAGTCTGGCATGTTGCGCACATGCAAGGCAAGAGCAGCTGCCATGCCTGGTGCATACGGCAGACATGCCATGAACCACTGTTGGCTTTGCTTGATGGATTCCTGCATCATCACACGACATGCAGCGAAGGTGGCTGCTGAGGACGACCTGTTAGGATGTTGCCAGTACACACATTTGATTTGGCTGACATGATGCTTCAACTGCGCTCAAGATGCTGTAGCTTTGCTGAATCTGAGACCATCAGACCAACCTTGGAACCAGAAAGAGCTGCCAAAACTTGCGAAAACCCATCCCGGACCTCAGGGCTGCAAGTTGCCAGGGCTTGCTGCAGCATTGCCTCCACATCTTGAATAGGTGCAGCTTGAGCCTCATATGCTGGCTGTGCTGTTTGCTGATTTGCTGGCTGTGCAGCCGGCAGGGCCTGGTCAACTGGCAGGTTGTGGCAGCTGCAGAACAGGATCCAGCGATAGTAATCAGAGCCTTCTCCTCCGAACAGAAACTGGTACTCAGGATTGTCTTTTTGTTTCACTTTGATCAATTCTACGAAACTGGCTCCGTTTTTGGCTGCAAACTGAGCAAGCTTCTGAATGACATCTGCACGTTTTGAGTCGCGTGGCGGGCTACAGAAAGGCGGTGGTGGATCCCACGGGCTGAAGAACTGTGCTGCAACACTTGTCGCTTCAGTCATGGTCCCTGACGCAGCAGATCAGCCAAGCAGAGACAGCAGATCACCACTGTAAGTCAACTGTAACAAGCTGTAAGAATACAATGAACCGTTTCGTCTTCCAGTACCCTTTCAGTTTTATGATCCCAGCAATCAAGGCTGAGGCTGACAATTGTGAGTTCTCATTGTGCAATGTTCAGGCGTCGATATTGACGAGACCGCACAATGCTAGATGTTGTGGGGAAGCTTGATGCACCAAAGTCTTGCTGCGCCTGCCGCTTACACAAACGGTCGGCCTTCCGTTTAACCAGGCCTGCTCGTGCACCACGGTGCAGGCAGAAGACAACAAGAACGCGTGCTGCTGGAGATAATAGCGAACAGGATGGTGGATCTGACAAGGACAATCGCAAGTCAAAGAAAACAGCCGTCCTCGACGACTTCAATCCTGTCAAGCTTGGCAGAAGATCAAGGAGTGCCTTGAACGAGCTGTTGGCCGTAGCAGAAAAGGCTGACAAACGCACGCAGTCTACTACAGCCGCACAAACCGCCACAGACGTCGACCCAGGCATCGGTGCAGTCAATCCGATCAAACTTGGTCGGAAGTCTCGAGCTGTCTTGGACAACCTTTGGGGGCAGTTCACCAGTGTCACCTCTCCCACTCGTAGCTTGCCGGTGACTGAAGAATACTCTTCAGCCGGAGAGGGTCTGACAGAGTTTGAGACCCCGCAAGCAGCTTTTACGACTGTGCTGGTTGTTGGGGCAACAGGCAGAATAGGCAGAGTGTTGCTTCGCAAGCTCTTACTGCGAGGCTACAAGGTGAAAGCCTTGATACGGCAACATGCCACAGAAGACGAGGAAGAGGCACAGCGACCTGCAGGCATTCCTCAATCTGTTGAGATTGTCTACGGCGATGTGTCAGACTATGCATCCTGCAGAGCAGCTGCTAAGGGAGTTGACAAGGTACTGCAGCCGGGCTTTGTGTCGCATGCTTTTGGCTTCTTGCAAGCATCCACGGTGCTGCTTTGGCAAGCTGCTTGACCTCGAGTGGTGCTCAATGTGTCATTGTTTCGTCCACAGATCATTTATGCTGCTAAGTCCAGAAGCACATACAATGTGGAGCTCAAGAAGGTTGAGGAGACTGGTCCCTTCAACCTGGCAAAAGCCTTCATGGTGAGTGCACTGGCTCATCAGTGGCAGGCTGTTGTCAGTTGTCACGATGCAAATGATTGTGTTGCATTATCCAAGGTCAAATCCAGCCACCCTTTATTTTGTTGAGTCATGTGCCCTGATGCCCTGAATACACACTACCCTGCTTTTGCCAAGGAACTGGTTCAGGGTCAAATTGTGCTGATCTGGCTGCCGCAGAATTGATTGCACACTGGTCTCTACTGAGACCTTTTTCTGTCAGTGAGCAATCTGTTTACATTGCTGACGATTCTCTGCTGATGTATCACAGGATGTCCAGAACAGGCAGGCACAGAAAGACAATCTTTTGCCAGCTGTTGCAAAGCGTAGTATAGCAGATTTTGGCAATGGCATGGATCATGCGACTTGGAAGGTGACAAGAGTAGGTGCAGAAGAAAGCGCTACTTCTAAAGTGTTTGATCAGGGCCAGAACAAGGCCACAACATCTGTGAACAAACATGGCAACTTCAGATTCAAAGGTATTGCAATCAAGTCACTTGCAAAAGCTTGTGCTACCCTGTTGAAACCCCTTCAGCATCTCGACCAATCATGCTGTTGTGTGTGCACTTGGGCCAGTTTGCATTGGACTCAGATACATGCAGCATGCACAGCGCAGCAAGCTTTCAGCAAGCAAACTGGCCTCTACAAATACCAGAGCATACTTGTCATCCAGATATACGATTTCTTGTGGCTCCTTGCAGCATGTATTGCTTTCATTGGATTCCTCTTCTTGCCTGGTGTCTTGCTAAACTTCTAAGTCTTCCATTTGTCTCCTTTAGTACTGCATTCCCTAGACATCTTGGTTTTTTGCATCCTTCTCCTCAAACAATTGCCTGTCAATGTAAATGACACTGTACATGTCTGGACAGGGCAAATTTATGCCAGAAATGGGATAGCAGAGGCAGCTTCACCGCTTGTGGAAGAGCAAGCAGAGGAGCTGGCAGATTGTGAGGGCTTGGTGGTGCGAGTTAGGGGCGACGGCCAAGTCTACACCCTTGTCCTGACAACAGGTGCTCTTCAGCTTTGGTGCTTTGCTTTGAACCTTGATGCTTGGCTTTGTGTGAGCATGCTGTGACCCATAGTTGATGTTGACAGCTTTCCAGCTTGGCATGCAAGACACATGCATTACTAAGTACAGCAAACAGGGTCAGCTGGACGCAAAGCCTGCTGGCTACGGGCTATGTCAACGGGCATGTGCATCAACCATTGTACGCTGTCAACACCAACCGTGTAATACTTTGAGCAGCAAATTCAACTCAATACCCTGCATCTTGTTCTGTGGGGCATGCAGCACAGCAGCTACAACTCAGCATGCTTCAAGTGCACATATGGTCTTCCTGCATTGTGCAGCAAAGAATTGCTGATGTGTCTACTTGCGAGAGAGCTGCTCTGCACTTTGTGTTGACGGTGCGTTGCCAGGCTTTCAACTCTCCTTTTGTTTGTGCATGCAGGCACGGGCGCCGCATACATTTTCAGATTCCCCACCAGAAAGGGATATGCAAACACACGAATGCCGTTCAACGCCTTCAGACCCCTCACACCTGGCGAGCCTCCATTGGATGCCAACACCCTCAATCTGGCTCAGATTGCAATACGATTTGAGGTTGGCGGCAGGTATGACTGATTCGTCACATTCAATGTGCATAGATCCTGTCCCTTAACTACATCCTGGGACTGCAAACGAATGCAGCCACCCCCAGCATCGCTGCATCAAACCCTGTATGCTGTTGCTGCTGCTGCCAAGGCTAGTGCTAGTGCTATCTGTACTAAGGTCGACGCATGCTCTGTGACAGCAAAAGTGGTCATGTGCAGGAACATGCCGTTGAACACTGCCAGAGGAAGCAGGCAAATGTTGGTTGATGATGAAACTCGTGATAACAGTTTTGACATGGAGGTGGATTGGATCAGGGTGAGTTATCGCTCATTGTCAAATTCTGTTGGATTTGGGAAATCTGGTGGTCTTGCATAGCATATTATGCACATAGAAGGCACACATGGGTGCTTGAATGCACATGAATCCCTCTGCAATGATGTGAGCATTGCCTAACAATGACATGTTGCTTGCACCAAGCTTGTTAGGTCCAGATCAGCACATCGAACTCCAGCTTCCTCTCAAAGCTATGCATTCTTCAGTGTGGGGTAGATTCTCACATGCTTCAGATCACACTTGGCATTAATCACATCTTGATTTGTCAGCTGCATAATCTGGGGCCATATCTAAGTCGTCCCTGTGGAAGTATAGTGCTACAGACGTGCATCACTGCATCACTGCTACAGATAAGGCGGTGGACAGCTCACAACTCAAAACTCCTCCAGCCCCTGCTTGCTTGTGACTATTGCAATGGTGACTTATTTGCTAGCATGCATACCTCTCATATTGTCACAAAGCTGCTCATGTGGTGCAGGCCTTGCCAGGTGGTGATGAGACTGACTTCATCATGGTTGGATGTGCTGGCATACCACAGTCCATTACTGACATAGCCCAGCATGAAAAGATGATGGCCGCAAAACGACGAGGTAATGCTCTTGCATAGGGTAAATGCATTGCATCGTATGTAACAACTGCAGCTTTTTGTGACTACGTCTTTGCATCTGTGTATGATGCGATATGTGTGATGTGACATCTGGGCACTGTCACAGAGCAGATATCAGATCTGAACGCAAGCTCTGCTTTTCTTGCAGCCTTACATCGCACTCGCTGGGTTGCTGTGATGACCCAGGTGAATTGAGATACTGCAGAACAGCATGTGACAGGATTGTATGTGCTGCAATCTGTCAATAGAGCAGTTTCAAAAGCGTGCACACAGCTGCCTGCTGCAGTTAGTTGTCGCAAGGTCATTTACGTACCTGCTGTTGTGTCCAGGGGAGAATGTGCTGAAGAACACAGGGCTGGGCTACACAGTCATCAGGGCAGGGCCCCTCCTGGAAGAGCCTGGCGGGTATAAAGCCCTCATATTTGATCAGGTATGAACACACAGCTGATCTTTTGCTTGCTACATCAGGCAGCGTCATGCATGCATATTCTGACAGCAGGTGCTGTGTTGGGTAGGCTTATCCTGTTTTGCTTCGGCAAAGGGGCTTTGCGGGTCTCTCAATTTCTAATATGTTGCAGTTGACATATTTGACATTGAAAATACTTGAAGCAAAGTGTTGAGATGCATTCAAGAGACATGTGACCACAAAACTCTGCGTTCTTTGCTGGCGTAGTCACTGTACATGCTTTCAAGAGCGCAAACGCGCTGTCAATTACAGCTTGTGTGATTGCAGGGCAACCGCATTACTCAGGGCATCAGTTGTGCAGATGTGGCAGATGTGTGCGTCAAGTCGTTGCACGACACTGCAGCACGTAACAAAACCTTTGAAGTGTGCTATGAGTACACGCCAGAGAAAGGTCTCGAGATGTACGAGCTGGTGGCCCATCTTCCGGACAAGTCAAACAATTATTTGGGACCTGCACTTGCTGGCTTGCAAAAGAATACGTAACAATCGCATGAGCACACGTGAGCACATGGTCATTCTCAACTTCCTGACGTACTCTTGCATGCAATGTTTCTGATGTTTTCTTCAGTCTTTCTGAGAGTCACTGAGCCGTATGTTGTGGTGTTCCTGACAAAATCAAGAGGGCAAAGTTTGTGCTGGCATATGTTCATCATGATCATGCAAGACCAGCCTTCTTGGACATGCACTATCTGCTTCATGTTCTTGCTTTCTACCTTTGTGTGATAGGCTTGCATGGATTGACATGACCGTGAAGTGATCTATATGCTAAGCTAGCATCTCTGAGCGACTGTGTGTAAAGAGCTTGCATACCCCTACGTAGTACACTGCTGTGTAGTATAGATGCTTGCTGGCGAGGCTGCTTGCATCTTGCCTGACTGTATCTGCAGTGCTGCATGCAGTACTGCTCATAGCCAAGTTGCGCAATTGCATGCAGTCCAGCGTTGCACCTTGAATGTGCTACTCTACAATGATAGCTACCTGTGCCATGCACTTAAGGTAGATGTGATACAACGTATGGCCACCCATGGCATCAGAAAGTGCTGTACAGTGGCATTAGGTGACTGTAACTTTCAGGTGAGCTGAGTATTGCTCACAGTAATGCTTTGTCTTGTCACTCACATAAAAGACGCCTGCATGTGCACACACCCTCACGTCTGTGTGCCTATGTGAGAAAATCGTGCGGGCACAGCATCATAAACCCATTGACTCAGCACCTCAGAGGTGCTCTGGCAGAACTCACTGCATATGCACACACAACTTGTCTTAGCATGCATAAGGTGTCATTTCATGCAGAAGTTTGAAATACCTGATGCTGGAAAACTGTACTTGCATGGTGTTGATGTGGTGACCATGGTATTAGACTTGTCAGGGCATATCTCGGTGGTGTATGTGCATGGTGAGGACGCCACAAACAGGTGGTGTGTATCACCATGGTAAGAAAAGGCAATGCTTGATGATGGTGGGATCATGATGTCCTGCAAAGTACATGCATGTATCATTAATCAGAGGGCATGTTGACCACTCAAGCGCAATCAATGTACATAAGAGCATCTGTGACGTGTTTTTGGCACCCCATATGCAGCTTAGGTCTGTTGCGGAAACGCTCAGGCATGTTGCACGAGTGCCTGACAATGTGGATACAGGCTCTGCCAGGCAAGTGCACAAATGAACAAATGTTTGGCTTGGTCTTACCTTGAATGTGCAGTCCATTTTGGTACTGTTGCTTGCCATTGCGCCACTGCCACACTTGCCACAGTTTGGGGCCACTTCAGAGGATGATGATGTGCCAATCAGCCTGCAATATCAGATTGCAGCCCAAGGCGTCAGGATGCTGCTATAGACACTGCCTAGTGCTGTCCTTGCACGCTGAGACCAGGGAGAGCTGAAGACGATTCCAGTAAGATATGGGTGAGCAGGGACAACCAAGACTTGTCACTGTCACACGTATGACAGAGCTAGGGAAGCTTAAGCAGAACCTTACGTGCAAGGCCTGCCCCAGTCAAAGGCTAACTGGCCTGCAAGAGCGACTTTGTCTTCGATGTTCACGTTTCAACAACGAAGGCAGACATGCCGAAAAGACAATCAATACCCAGCATACCTGCTGTAGGCTGTGTCTGTATGATCACAAGCAACACCGTCAGCAATAACGCCGACCACCCGGTGCAGCTCTACGTGCACAGCCTTCCATGACTCTGTGTCAAAGAGCAGATGGTAACAAGGTTCTCGTCTGCCCGGGACACCGAAGCTGAAAGCACAGAACGAGTTGAGGCTCTTCAACTTCGGTAGGCGGCCACCCTCAACAGCCGCAGATGGCAGAGTCTGCACCCTTTCGTCGCAAGGGTGCAACTAACGCCGAGGTGACGATCCAGCGACTTTCTAACAGCCAGATTCGCGACACGCGTTGGACACCTGTTGCTCTGCCGGGCGAAGATCACGTGTTGGCGTTGCGGCTTAGACAGAGGGCGTTCTCGAGGGCATCGGCTTGTCCACGGCATGATTGGTCCAAGAATTTTGAGCCAAGCGAAGATGCTGTGGCGATCAAGCCTCAGCAGGGTCGCAGTCACAGGCAGTTGATGCGGTGATTGTCTGCGTCCTTTGTGGTGGCAGTGCAACTTGCAAAGGAGCTAGCCGCAGCTCCAGATACGTAGCTCTGCACCCACCGTGCAAGGCTATGCTGTCAGATCTGTTAACGGCTGGACGACCGCTGTCTTGTTAGCGATGCTCCTGGCGCAGACACAGACCGCTGAAGGTAGGTGAATGGCTATCTCACGAGTTCTTTAACAATACCAATACATAACTAAAAGCACCCAGGCTTGTGTTGCAGGCCAGCTGGTGACTGCTTCTGATAAGTATGCTGAAGTACCTGTTTGCCACTGTAGGTTGGTTGGCACCGCAGCAGCCAGTGAACTTGTCCCGAGTTGCGGAAAATGTGGCAGTGGCGCCATGGCAAGCAATGCTACAAAGACAACATGCACATTCAAGGTGATCTAGTGAAACTGGATATCCCAATCATGTTTCCAGGCCAATACTGGCCCTGTCAGGACATTCCATGACATGTGTTGTAACCTGGAACGCAGCCTGTGCAATGTGTCCTGCTTGTAGAAGCAAACTGACATGCACAGCAAGCCTTCCCGTAAATGATGTGTGGTGGCATGAGTTGTCTGTGCACTGTCCTGAGCCTGTCAATCATTCAGTACCCACCATAAGTCAACAGCGCATCTGGAGCTCCGGCTGTGGGGCAGCAAACGATCAGAGTGCTTGATATGCACATCTTTTGGTCATCACAAAGCTTGTTGGACATGATAGTGCCACCTACAGTGCCTTGCTTGTGTAGGACGTTGTAATACCACCTTCCTCAAGCATTGCCTTTTCCTACAATGGCGACAGTCACCACTTGTACACAGCTCCCGTTCCCTGTACTTACACGACAGAGATATGCGCTGACAAGAACGCCTCGGCCTTCACAACAGCTTCTCGGTGCACCCACACTTTCCCAGCATCAGGTAGGGGTCTTTATGTGCATATTGTCCTGAATTCCAAAGGTTATCTGCATGGCTTTCAAAGCATGTTCACTGATGCATAATTTGAAGTTCCCATGCCTCTGACATATCACACAAATACTTACTCTGCTGTGTCATCTGTAGGGGTGTTCTATGTGAGTGACAAGACAAAGCATTATTGCGAAGACTACTCAGCTCAACTGAAGGTCACAGTAAGCTGACACGTGGCCTCACCAAGGCAGGCAAAGAACACACCTAAAGTGAAATGTGTGAAAAGAAGCGAGCGCAGGGTTCAGCTAAAGCTCTATAAAGTTGCTGGTGCTTGCATGTTCATGCATAATTGCTCCCAAAGGAATGAATGAATGAGCAAGTATTGGGAACAATTGAGCAAGTCATTGTAACAGATGTTGGTGGTATTGACTAGTTGGCACTGCAGTGTACAGCACAGCAAGAGCAGCTGCGAGTCACGTCATAAGTCACAAGAAAACACAAAAGGCTGGGATGTTCCAACTATAGCAGTCAAGTGACAGTGGTGAGCTCATTACATTTGAACTGAACATGCCAGGAAAAGCAGATCTAGACCCAAACAAGCACCTGGAATTTCAGTCTGCCTGCATGTTTGTGGGTGAGCCCATGTCAGCTTCATCCTGCAGGGGCTGCACATAAAGTCCATGCACACCTGCATTTGAAACCCACATCTGAGTGGACAAAGCTGAATTCGGCTGGAGATATGCACAATGCTCAATGAGGAGCTGCCAAAACGTTGCTAGCATTCATGGGCACAATATTATGACAACATTCAGATGCAGAATCCAACTACTGAGATGGACAGACCTCTTAACATTAGATTGACGAGGATGAAGAAGCAGCTGTGCAGACATGCAATGCTAAGCAGAGCAAGCAAGGTTACCTCTTGCAAAAGCACCTTGCATGAGCTGCTTAGCAGCAGCATCCAGGCTCGCTGCTTGATCAACCACAAAATCCATGACTCCCTCCGGTGGAAACGCCTCCGTCACATTGCAGTCTTGACTGTGATAGCATGTCTGAGCAGCATTGCAGAGATCTGTTTGCCGAAGAAACGAGCTAATCTGGTCATCTGATTGCTGCTGACTGTGTTGCGCCAGCAGGTTCCAGTCTGTTGCTGCAGATAGCTTCTGCCATGCATCCTGAAATTCCTTCCTGGCAGGATCAGTAAACGCCTCACAAAATTGCACTGTACAGTGCAATATCAACAACAGACATGACAGCACACTGTTTGAGTGTGAGTGGGTCTATATGCTTTGGTATCTGTATAAAAACCGCAGCTATTCACAGCTGCAACAAATTGTGGCTACAGCTACCTATCCAAATAGCTGCAGCAAAGGCAACAGTTGTCACCAGATGACACCAAGAACAACAGCAGCAAGGTGCACACAGAAGTCGCCTCTTGTAGAGCAATGCAGATGCTCTACAGCTGTTCATGTACATACACTAGTCTTTCATTGGTCTCACCTGTAGGCTTGCTGCCTATCAACGGGCCGGAGGTGGCCCAGCAGAAGGAAGACGTAGCAGACTTGACTGGGAGGTGTTTCATCTGAAAGGCAGGCTGTCAGAAGGTGACTCAGGGGATGGACAACTTCAGATCCCATTCCAAGGGCTTCCTGCAAAGATACAAACTTCAGCCCCCTGGTAAATGTGTCTCATACTCATGACACTTGGCAACAGCACCTCCCATGAACCTGCTTGGATTGATGCAATTGCTGGATGCACAGCTCAGCTGAAGGCCAGCTAGGAACAGTCTGTGCAGTCATGTTCTGTCAACAACAAAATGACGACCCATGTCAAGGACCAACTTGATTTAGGGCTCAGTGATGTTGTGAAGGCTACCATGCAAAGATAGACATCTGCAAGTCAATATCTGAACTTGAAGCAGGATGATCTTGGTTTGAGCATGTAAGGCCACCGTGCAAAGATGGACATCTGCAAGGCAATACCTGGACTTGGAGCATGATGATCTTGGTGTGAGCATGGTTGACATAGTCTACATCTTCTTGACTGGGCGCAAGGATGGGTCCCTTCACAGCCGCCAGCCTTGTGAGCTTGGCAATGCAAGCTGCCAGATGCACTGTTGCTGAGTCACCCTGCAGATCATGCACATGCTCCACACAGACTGCTGGACAGACAAGCTGCGACAGCCTGTGAAGGGTGGCAAGGTCCAGCATTTCTGAGTCAACCTGCCAGCTGTACACTGATGTGATGCAGCTGCTCAACTTGTGACTACGACATAAGCATAGGATGAAGCAGACAGAGGTGGACAGAGATCAAGGCTGCATGGGCTATTTTGCTATGCAGCATGAGCATATTGCAACTTGCAGACTACATTTCCCAGCAGCACTGTGACCTGCATTTTTGATACCACGCACACATCTTGCAACAAAGCACTGCAATCTCAACATCAAGCATGACACCTTGCCCAAAGACACATCTTTCAACTCATTGGCTGGGAACTAAAGTTGCCAATTGTATCTGGGCAAAAGTCCTGACCTCATTGTTGTTGGTCACATCAGCCAGTGTTCTGGAGGCAGCCGCATACTCCTTCCGCCTGAGCTCATGCAGCCATGTGAGACGTCGCAGGGATGCAGCTCTGGTGTGGTTGGAGCCCACTGAAGCCAAGCGCTTCTGCAGCCACTGGGTGAGGTCCTGGTTGAACTGGTCAGGGAAGGACAGCAGGCGCTCATGCTCACCTTCTGTGAAGAGTCTGTTTGCAAGCAGCAGATACACACAATCAGCAGTTGTGAATGAGGCAGTCGTAGGAAAGCTGAAGCAAAGCACCATGACACTGTCTTGTACCAGCTGCTGCTGATGAATGCAGACACTGCCACAAGCCATGACACTGTGTTGCAGCAGACTTGCATAACACACAACAAGGGAAAGGCCATTGCATTGCAAGCACCAATGAGAGTAAAGTGCATTTAACGGCATGCACCGAACCCAAGATGAACAAGCAAGCTGACTTGATCAATGCATGATAGATTGCCTAAGAAGCTTTGTTTGGTCAACGGGCATTATCCACCTGCCCACCCTAGGTTTGGTTTCAATGATGTTGCATCAGGTGACTGGAAACACTGTCGTATCAGTGAGCCTTACAAGGATGCACAAGACAGGCTGCTCTGGACAGACAAGACTTGTCCTGCACATATCTAGCTTGTCATGAGCCAAAAAATGGCACTATTTTTCATTATTCACGGATGAAAGCAATGCTAAGAACACAAAAAGCAATATCCAGCAGGCTTACCTGTCAAACACATATGCCACAGCAGACTGTTCAAGATCCAGATGATTTCCAGAATCTGTTACACGGTGTCTCATCATGATGCTGTGCAGCTTGAAGTCATCCCCTTGCAGCTGGCACACTTCAAACAGCTGGGCATAAGCTCTGTGAGCGTCTGCTAGCTCCTCTACGCGCTGCACCAGCAATGTGCCACCTCCCTCCTCACCTGTCACACAACAGCAACTTGGGCAAAAATGCCACAGAGAATTCTGCAGATTTGCACAAGAAAGCTCCACAGCTTACACAGCATGTAAACAGAGCCCCTCTTCCCCCCAACACACACATACGCACAGATGGATGCACGCATGGACAGACACATGCACACACGCTTGCACGCACGCAAGAGAGGTGCTGTGTGTGAATGACAACACATGTGTACAAGCTAGTGCACAGCTTTACTGGAAGTCAACTTGGGGGTTTCACATGCAGCTTATGCCCAGGAGCACACATGAACAGATGTGGAGCGCATGATTTCAGCAACAGCAGCACCTACCTAGGCTCTGAGCAATGTCAAGCAGCAGCTGCAAGTACTTGTGCCTAGCTTGCTCATAGTCCTGCTTCAGAGCTTGCAGCGTGGCAGCAGCTTGGCAAGAGTCCATGGCCTGTGTGAAGGAAACCAGCACGGTCTCTGTCATGGTTAGCAGCCACTTGATGCTCTTCTCAAAGTGTGCTGGATCTCCTCCTTGCAGTAGCTGTGCCAACCTGCGTCATGATTCCATGGAATTTCATGTGGTGTCATGAAACGTATGAGTGACTGCCTGGCATCACTCGTAACCCCATACGTGGTGTCATGGAGTGCACAGATCAATGAACAGCGCTCAAACACACAGACAACACCTTGCTATGTTGCAGATGACACCTCACACCCCTCATCAAACAAGTCGCAATGTATGAGTGACTACACACCATCACCCACAAACCCATACACACGGTGTCATGGAGTTACGAGTGATGCTTTGCAGTCACTCATACATTGCGACTAGTTTGATGAGGGGTGTGAGGCGTCATCTGCAACACAGCAAGGCGTTGTCTGTGTGTTTGAGCACAGTTCAAAGACCTGTGCACCTGTACAGGAGGCTTACATTGCTGTCACCAGCAGCAGGATAGCATGAGACATGCACACCAGCGTGTTGTGGCAAAGTCACCAGCTCACCAGGGCAGATCAGTTTGTGCGCACTGCGATTACCAACATGCTCATGCATGCAAAAGCACTCAAAACCCCCTATGAAGGCCAAGCATCATGGCTATTCAAGCATGAAATGGTATGGTTGATCTTAGAGATGCATCTGATCTTTGACATGCAAACTTGAGCTGCCTCGGCTGAGCAGGTGTGTCAGCTAGGAGTCTCAATCAAGTGTGCACAACAGCTGCACATGCATTGCGCATCATTCGTGAGAATCATGAACACAATGATATAAGCACCCAGCATGACATGCTTGAGACAGGGCTGAGCAGCTGTCCCCGGGCTTGCTGAAATGCTGAAAGTAGCAATTCTAGCCTGGAGGGTTATTTGAGGCAAAAATTGGGGCAAGGAAGCATTGGGGACTGCCAGTATTGGGAACTGGACTGCAAGTGGAGGGTGTACCTGACAAGGGTATCTGCTAGGGCCTGTAGAGCTGTGCGTACAGTGAGGCCAGCTGACCACCAAGGAGTGTCGGCTGACACACGGAACATATCTCTCTGGTATGCTTGGATCAGCTCCTGATGCCTTGCATGCGTCTTGTTCAGCACATTCTGCAGAGCAAGCGATAGTCAGGTTGAAGCATGCCTACTGTCATTGATCTGGACTATGGCAGTGCAAAGAGAAAGGTGCTGCTATCCTGTCTGATGTCAGTAGGGGGTGGATGTTGTGAACAGGACCAGCTTGTGTATAGAGGCAGGACTATGGCATTGCACGTGCATTGCAGGATTGCTCCGGACTGTGTAAGGGCAGGTGCTTAGCAGTGTACAGATGCATTGCTATACTATGCACAGAAGCACACGATGTTGGCCTACAATGGAGGTATACTGGTGTATTGGGCAAAGCAGGTTTGGACAGCTTGAACCAGCCCTGTCTACCTCTGATGAAGCTATGCTGAAAAACGACACTTGCACAATGATAACAGTACGCCATACATAGCTGTGCCTAAGACTGCAGCAGCCATGACAGAGAAGTCACCTTCCAGAGCTGATGCAAGGCACACACAGGCAGTGTTGGTGAGGACTTAGCTAGTTGATGTTTGGCTGTTGGGTAATAAATTTGCACGTTTCTTTGTGTGGACAGCAGCCAGGGGCAGACCTGAACAGCTTGGGCCAGCTCCAAAGCTTGCTCCAGTTGTGTACTGGCAGTGTCAGCATATGCGCTGGTCTCCAAGCCTGCCAGCTGATTGCTGACTGCCTCAAAAAACGCCTCGGCCGAAGCGGATGGGCAAGAGTAGAAGATCTCCTGTTCAGATCGCTGTTCCACAGGTGCTGACACCTGCACCAGGCATAGCTGGCTTACCTCCTGGGAAGCAGTTGACTTTTAGTACGCAAAAAGCAGGCAGGTTGCACAATGACTGCAACGCCCTTCCAGCAGCATAAATGGCAGCAAGTGACCAGCTGTGATGATTATAGTTGGACCCATTTCGCGATTGAAATGAATGACTGACATGAAATCAGAAGAGTCGACAGCCTGCAGACATGGATGTGCAGACGTCAAGAGACAATAAGGGAATGTGCGCCTTGCAAGACTTACTGGTGCAGCACACAAGCGTCCAGCATCAAAGATCACATCCTGCAACAAGGTCATACGCTCCATCTGGCTGTCCTCCCGCTGCTCATTCTCATACTCCCGCACCGCTGACACAGCCTCTAGCTTTTCTGCAGACTCAAACAGTACCCTGCAGAAAGAAAAGAAGAAAGAAAATTTTATGCTTTCAGCGATCATAACGGGAGCCTCTTAAGGCGTCAGCCCGGATATATACAGCAGATATACACACAGCCTCAAGATGCAAAACATATTGCATGTGCTGAGCAGCATCTTGGACAGCAATGGCACAAAGTTGAGCTTGAACCAAGCTTTGCTTGATAAGCTCACCTTATTGCAGCAATAGCAGCATGAAGCAAGTGTGTCAGCAGCAGCAGCAAATGCTACTGCACCATGCCGCAATGCTGTGTGATAAGGGGATGTCACCTTAATGCCTCTGGGTCCAAAACACGCAGCACATCAATCTCTTCCAGTGTAGTTAGGAAGGTTTGGTGGAAAACTTCCTTGTCACATAGCTGCTGCAGATAGTCTGCAGCCACGGCTCTGCCCCACTGCTTTGGCAGCACATCAATGACCCTGCAAAACGTATGATGACGCTCATGAAGCTTGAAAAGGATGCTCAAAACTTTTTGGCACCAGTAGCAAGCACACAGCGTGTGTGCAACGTGACTCATGGCCGATGTTGTGGGTTGCCGCCTGTGAGGCAGCTTGAGCACCAATTGTCAGGCTTTGTGCAGGAGTCTCTACAACACAGTCTGAGAAGCAGAGAAAAGAAAACAAGCACCCCAGCTGCAAGAGTGGCATGGCATTTTAAAATACCCAAGAAGGCCTTCCAATGAACCGCAGTCAGCAGTTGGAACAAGCTTAGAACATGAGCTTGACATGTTGTGACATGTGAACTGATAGGCTGCTGTCATGCAATGTGGTCCAGCAGCATCAGCTTGTCCATAATGTAACTGAGACAATTGACACTTTGCAAGATGCTTCAACACCATGGCTGACAGTCAGAGGAGAGCATCCCACATACAGAATCTATGACGTGTTTCAAAAGATGTTGATTGTGACCCAAGCTGACTGGCCCTATGAGATACTTACATGCCAACCTGTCTGTGCCTCACGCCTGCAGTCTGTATGAGTCAGCAGTATGAAAGGCAGTGGGATAGGTGATGGTCATATGGGTGACAGTTGTATGACTCAACTATAACAACAATGTACCTGGCACTGAAGACAGCAATGACGTTGGCAGCGCCAGGGGGTTCCTGCAGGCATGGGACCATCCTAGCAAGCTGCTGAATGCTGTGCTGCCTTGCATGGTCCTGTGCTGGGGTGTAGACTGCTGTCTGCAGTAGCTGGAATACCTCATCTTGGGGAACAGCCTGAGGCGTGCCTGATGGTTTGGCTTGACTTGAGCCTGCAAATACAGTCTAATCTTGACTGCAAGGCAAAACCTGCTTGCATGCATTGCATTCAGAGAAACCCCTGGCAGGCCTGTTCTCATGCAGGTAGATCAGGGCTAGCTGGTCTGTCTGGCAGGCTCTGTGCAGCTGGGCTGACTCCACAGTTTGCAGAATGATACATACCAACACGAAGTCTCTGCAAAATGGTTGGACCTGAACTGCACGATCTTTAGCAGGCAATGGCACAGGAGGCAAGACAAATGCAGTGGCTGCCGCTTGTGGCAACATGCAGCTGTGGATTGCTACACACACAGAGAGCTATGTAGCACTGTACACATCTGACTTGTGGGAAAGATACCTGGTGCATGCATGAATGCATGAATGTTGCATGCATGCATGCATGAATGCACCAATGCATTAGTGAAAGGTTGGATGGACCAGTGGAAAAGGGCATGAATGGACAAATAGGTCCATGCATGTGCAGTGGCCTGCCTGTGAGGTGAGACAGAGCCTGGCTGACAGCAGGCCTTCTTGATGCTGTTGGGGACTGTGCAGTAACAGCTACTGAGTGTGCAGGCTGCACTAGATCCATGGCCACTTGCACGACCTTGGTCGATGTCAAGATCAGCCAGTGAGGGGACTTAGCGTCAGCAGCAACGGCTGCGCTCAACACTGTCTCATCAAGAACTTGCCGCACCAGCCCTGAGCAATCAGCAGTGTGTGTCAAGAGTTTGGCTGCAGACTGTCTGACAAGACAAGCTGTGGCGCAGTCGGGCACACAATCAGGCAGGCACCAAGCTGAACTTGATGCATTTGTCAAGTGCACAGGCACAATCAACACCTGATTAGCAGTAGGGCTAATTGGCACAGCTGCAGATGTCTAGCAGGTCAAGAAGTCATGCAGTGCATATCTGTTAAACAGTCTCAATATAGCTGTATGACAGCGTATTGGACAAGGTATGATGTCCTGGAATGCATCAGGGTGACTCTGCAGAAGACAGCCTCTGCAGTCGTGCATGCCACATTCTGGGTTCACCTGTCTCTACTGTCCATTTGTAAGCACTGCCCCTCTCCCTCCAGATCAGCACTTGCAGTTTCTGGCCACAGCAGCATTGCCACTTGGCTCTCTCTTCTGTGGCACTCTCTGCAGTTGGCTCTGCCTTGCTCACATCTAGAATGTGAGTGCTGAGTTCTTCTGGCTTGAACATAGGGCTGATTGATAGTAGCTGTAGTGCCAGTGTGCCGTCAGGAGCACTAGCTAGAACAGCAAGGTTGTGCCTGCTGCCCTTCATGGACACTGCAGACAAGCTGCAGAGTGATAGCTGGGCTGTGGCCTGAGCCTGCTTCTGCATGCTGCTCAGCACAGGATGTGACCAAAGGACTTGTGCTGTACTTCCTGGAGGCGTGGCCATCTGCAGAGAGCAATGGTAAAATGAGCATGCACAGCAGGCAACCAGCTATAAAGCGAGTTGTGCCAAACAGCATGCCTGCACACGTACCACTTGAGACAAAGATTGATGGAATGCCAAAAAAATTGGGCAGATGTATAGTGAGCAAAAAATGCGTAACAAAACAACATACCTGCCAGCACTCAAGTGATGTGTTTGTCAATGTCAAAATTTGGACACTTTGTCCATATGATATGATCTGCAATGCATGGATTGCATTCTTGGCCACTGACGCCACACGCGATCCCCAAAAGTTGGTCAGTGATCCCATGAGGCCCGTCTGCATGCAGCAGGCACAATATACCCGTATGTCATCTGTGTATGGCAGCAAAAGTTCATGAGCCTCCTGACTTATGCCCTGCCATTTCACAGCATACAGCAAGCTGGCACATTTGTGAAAAGCAGAGTAGAGTTACCTCTGCCTGCTGAAGGGGAATCACAGAAAGTGCCTGGATTTGAGCAGCATGGGCTTGTGCTACACAGTCAACCCTGTATAGCCTGCCATCTGCTGTTCCACAGACTATGATGAAGGTTTGACTGGGCAGGATGATGCTGACCATGCAGGTCACTTCCTGACTGATCCGCGCTTGCAAAAGACCACTGCTTCTGCTCACAGTTGGCCAAACAGACAAGTTCCCGTCTAATGTACACACTGCAGCCGCAACACCTCCAGCCTGCAGCAGAGGTCGATCATTGTCCCTGCCAGTTTCTAGACACCGTTCATGTCGTATTCCAAGCTGAGGATTGCATCAGCCACCTGCAGAGCAGCCACGGACACTGCAGCATGTGGGGCGGGGTATGACAGGCTGGCAGTTGAGGGGGAGCTCATGCTTTCCGCTGCCCATACTACAAGCTTTGCGTTAGCAAACAACCAGCACAAACTCCCTGCACCATCGAAACCTGCGATGGCGTGCCTGGCTGCAAGATGTCGTGCCTGTGCCGGTATGCTTATAGTCTCCTTTAAATTCATATTCCAGCAAGACACAAGTAGACGTGTGAGGCTAGTGAGTTCATTGCTGCATAACATCGACATCCATTGAGCCCATTGACATTGCACGCACGCACGCACCTACAGACATGTCACGGAGCGCGTTCCGGCCTTACGCAGGAGCCTGTTTCCAGCACTTTCAAAGTTCCCTCGTGCCTAGTCACGTTTTGAAATTGGCTCCCACGAGCCTTCGTGCCAGCTTCCTATTGGTTGCGAAAGTACTGCTTTTAAGTACTGCTTGCATTGCCGCCCTTAGCAAGAGTACAAGACTGAAGGCCGACATTCTGTTGCTTCTCGCTCACTAACTTTCATCAAACCAACTTGCTTCTGTCACCTTTAGTCCCTCTATCACCTACATCCATCATGTCTGACAAGAGCTACGTCGACCAGGCCAAGGACGCCGCCAGCGCTGCTGGTATGTTTGCTGATTGCTCAGTCTTGATTGGCTTCAAGCGCCGCAACTGGTGGCAAGGCCATGAGTGCTTAATTCTTTGGGGATCTGTCTACAGGTGACAAGATCAACCAGGCTGCACGCAGTGTGTCTGACACCGTCTCCGGAAAGGTACTTCCTGAACTGAACTGATTACCCTCTGATGGGCCGAAGCAACTTTGTTCGTCGGCCCTCGCTGTGCAGCAGCGTTGCACCTCGCCGCGAATCATCACTAACAGTCGGTTCTCTGCACAGACCGAGGAGGCCAAGCACGAGGCCAACAAGAACACCGGATCCGGCGAGTCTTTGGGAGACAAGGCATCTCACGTCGGCAACGTTGCCAGCAACAAGGTGAACTTTCTAGGCTATGCTGATGGTGTAGTCGGCCTTTTGCTTCACAGTCTTGAATTGTATGTTTGCAACTATATAGTACTATCTGAGATGGTGGTGCACTGTGGTATTGTTGGGCTTGCTGCTAAATGTATTCTGAGTCGGTGCTGTCATGCAGGCCTCTGAGACCAAGCACAGCGCACAGAAGGCTGCTGAGAAATAGGCAACTCTGGTGAAATGAATTCTGAGAAATAGAAGGCAGTCTTGCGCTTCTGTTTTAGATAAAGATTTGTAAACAACGTCTGCAAAACAAGTGGCGCTCTTCCATTGCATTTGCAGTCTTGCACAGTGTTGCAGGTCTTTTGTCCTTGCTTAATGCATGCATACTGTATAGGTTGTAGTACCAAACCGGACAACGATGCTCAGTACTGAATGCAGCGACATGCATGAATATATGTAATGAGGCTTCCCGGTCATAGGATTCATACCACTAAGTACATCAGTCTTCCTGTATGTGCCTACCAAGCTGTAGAAAATGTGTCTATCTGCCCTCTCCAAACCCATTGGCAGGCAATGCCATTCTTGAGTAAATTGCTTGCATGTGCATGCAGAGAATCTGAGGAAAAGTTTAGATTGTAGTCTGCCGCTGGTTGTTGATGCAATGTGCAGAATGGTGCATAGCACCGCCATTGTAGCCATGAGGGCAACATCAACCATGTGACCTTGACATCACCAGGAAAGTGTGCTGCTAAATGCTTACATAGAGATCCATACTGTCCCCCATGGTGATGTACATAGCAACTGACCTCATGGCATACCAGCAAGGACTTAGGGGACCGTCCTTTCACATGCACAAACAGCTGCAGTACTGAAATGGCATTTGGCTTGATCATTGAAAGCTACCCCTGCCTGACTGCCTGATGTTGTTTTGCTTTCCCATACTTGTCATACCAGACATTGCTGCGGGAGCTTTTAGCTTTTGCTTCTGCACCAGCAACATCAGGTTGTCCATACTTTGACCAGCTAAAACATGTAGGATCTGGTGGTGCTTTCAGAGCTGCAGTGAGGCTGTTGGCTGTCTTGCTTGGTAGTTGCCACAGCTTTGGGTGCCCTCGCATCTGCTGAGGGACTACAAGGCGCTTGGGATTTTCACACAGAAAGCAGAATGGAGAGCCAATTTCTTGCTTGATGGTATCTGGCAGTGTCTGCCAAGATTCCATATCATCTGCCTATAGAAGCAGACAGCAAAAGGGCTGATATGCTGCAGGCTTGTGAAAGTTGTGCTGATTCGTGATGAACCTGCTGCAAGGTCGGCCAGGGGAACTTACGGAGTAACAAGCTACCACCTCAAGACAGCCAAGCAGTACGCTGGTGGGGTAAGTTTTTGGGACGTTGGGTGAGATGTCTGTGCCTTCTTGTTCATGAATCTGTCTGTAGAAGGATTGCATTTCCTGCAGGGGTGAGTCAGACGCCTATGAACCATGCATGCTGTGACACTGATCCTACTAGGATATTTGTGCTTGGCAGATGACTGCACCTCTATCTCTTGTGCTGTTGCCTGCTTACTAGTGGAGTGAATCCAGAGCTGTCCAGTATGCTCAGTAGGCCAACCACGACCCTCGATGCGTTTTAAGCCATACACAAGCAGAGATGCCCATGGCTGATGCATAGACAGCACAGTAAGAGGACAAGACCGCGATCCTGACATATCAGTTAGAGGCAAATTGTGTTGAATCTGTAAGAGGTCTGTGGACCCTTTGAGACTGTTTGATCTGCCTGACTGTATTTGTGAAGCGAGTCCTGTTACTGCTGAATTGGTGCAAGACTGGCTGTGACAGCTTTTCCACTAATCACACCCGCCCTGTAGGTGGTCAAGGTGTTCTACATCGAGGGTATGACGAGTTCATCAAGCTTTGCGTGAGGATTTGGCAGAGACCTGGCAACAGGCCCCGTTGCGTAGACCCAGATCTGGATTCCACGATTTTTGCTTCTCGATGACTCTGCTTGGAAAGTTTGCAAGATCGAGACAGATGACAAGCTCAACCTCAACATGCACACAACACTGGGCAAACCACGCGTTGGCGTTGCAAGGGAGCGTTACGGCATAGGTTCCGGCATATAAACCGGATAAGGCTCATGATACCGGCGGCAACCCTGAAATGCAGATGCAATTTCTGACATATGGGGTGCTGGAAAAGAGGGGTCAGGCAGTCGCGACCCCCGACTCCCTTGAGAAATTTGCCGACAACCCCAGAACCCACCCTTCCTTGTTTCGCCACATCAACTTCCGAGATAGACGTTGCAGCTGACTTTCGCTAACGCCGGTCGATCAAAATGCAGACCTTCAGCCAGAGTTTCGTTCGTGGGACACCAGTGCACGCCAATGCACGATGCAGCAGACCAAGGCGCGGACGAGCGCAGCACACCAGAGCAACTGTTGCTACAGAACCTCGCACACAGCTCAAGACCGATAAGTCCGAGAAGGTACATTGTGGCATTCAATAGGCACATACTAGCGTGGGGGAATTGTGACGATGCTGCAAATGTCGCTTCGCTACGCAGATCTTCAAGGAGGCACAAACGATGTTGCCTGGCGGAGTCAACTCCCCAGTTAGAGCTTTCAAGTCAGTGGGTGGACAGCCTATCATATTCGAGAGTGTCAAAGGCAGCAAATGCTACGACGTTGACGGAAATGAGTACATTGACTATGTCGGAAGCTGGGGTCCCGCAATCGTGGGTCATGCAAACGATGAAGTCAATGCTGCTCTGAAAGCACAAGTGGACAAGGGCACCTCGTTCGGGGCACCCTGTGAGCTAGAGGTATCTCTTCATGCTCGATCTGCCGGAGATGCCCTTGAACAGGGCTGTGTGAACAAGCCATGTCATGAAATATGCCGTACTGTAGTTACTTGCTGCTTGTACTCCTCCTAGCATTGCTGATTTGACACTAATTTCCCTTCCTGAGCCACTTCTCATGCAAACAAGACATGGCCTTCTTAGCCAGCCACAGTGTTGTGCCAAGTGTCATGGCAAACATTGGTATCATCAAGCTGGGTGCAGTTCTAGCATGTAACATGACCTTCTATGCGTTGTGCAGAACAAGCTGGCCAGAGTAGTCATTGACAGAGTGCCATGCTTGGAGATGGTACGTTTTGTCAACTCTGGGACAGAAGCTTGTCTGTCTGTGCTCCGTCTGATGCGTGCCTTCACTGGCAGAAACAAGGTGAGACATTGTCAAGGTTGCTTAGTGATGTGCTTGGATGTTGCACATGGCAAAGTAGCAGATGTTCACAAAACCGCCTTCAGTATTGCTTGTGGCCATGGGCTCCAGAAGCCGTATGCTGAGTGTATTGAAAGTTGTCAACACACCTGCTTGCTTTGATCTTCTGCTTGATAGCTGTTGGTGCACTGTGAGCGCTGCAGCATAACCTTAATGTTGCCGCACAAGATGCATCCTGATGTGATTGTGAAGCTTGGCAGATCTCAAGGATGCCTCATGTTGGCTATCAAGTAATCAACTCAAGCAATACACAGGGACAAGCTTACATTGCTGTATACTACAGTCTCTGTAGGCACTCTTTTGCAAGCTCGCAGATTCCACGGTTTGGCTGCAAACAAACACTGCAACACAACATCTGATCTTGTTGTTGAAGTATCCTCTTGAACTATGTTGCTACTAGCTTTTGTATTTTGCAGCTCTTGAAGTTTTCTGGCTGCTACCATGGACACGCAGACTCCTTCCTAGTGCAAGCAGGCTCTGGAGTGGCTACTCTGGGTCTGCCAGACTCACCTGGAGTGCCAGCTGCCTCCACAGGTACATGCACTTTCTACTCTTTCTTCCACTGGGTCTTCCTGTTGGTCATCGAAGGCATAAAGTCCTTCGTTTTTTGACAGCATGTTACATTGCCTGTGCTGGATTAGCAGAGCATTTTGGTGTTTTACTTTGGTTGTTTCTGTTGAGAAGCTGTCTTTTTGCAATTATCAACTCACACTGGTCAAACATGCCTGTGCTTGCCAAGGTAAACCCAGCAATGTAGCAGCAACTCATTGTTGCTCAGTCCAATTTACAAAGCTGGGTTGCTTCAGTTCACAAACATGACACACATGTGTATAGATTCTCACTTGACATGGCGAAGACCATGCACAGTAACATGTGTGTTGCCTGCAGCTGCTACTCTGACTGCTCAGTACAACAACTTAGACAGCGTCAGGGAGGTTTTTGCCGCAAACAAGGGTGAGATTGCTGGAGTCATCTTGGAGCCTGTCGTTGGCAATTCTGGGTACATTGCACCAACTAAGGATTTCCTCAAGGTGACTGTGCAACCTGCATTGTTCCCAATGCTGTGCTATGATTGACTGCGGTGTACTCTTGTCGGCTGCCCCTGCTTGGCTATGCTGCCGCACATATCATGGTTCATTTGTTGTGCAAATACTGTTTGCTATTTGTTATGGATTTGCAACTAGATCAACACGCACGACATTGCAATGATGTGCCCAAGAAGGACTGTTGCATGACTCAGCAGCCAGTGTCCACCAGTGCTGCAAATACCAGAATTCTATTTGGCTTTTATTGGTGATGCCGCCCAATCAGAGCTTGGAGATGAACAACGTCAGCTGCGTCCACAGACAACTCAACAACACCACACTTGCTGAGGATTGAGGCACACGCAGGGCATTCAAGACATTGCACGTGAGGACGGAGCTTTGCTGTGCTTTGATGAGGTCATGACAGGCTTCAGGATAGCCAAGGGCTGCGCCCAAGAGTACTTTGGCGTCACCCCTGACCTGACCACACTAGGCAAGGTCATTGGTGGTGGACTGCCTGTGGGAGCATATGGTGGACGTGCTGACATCATGAAGATGGTGGCACCTGCTGGACCCATGTACCAGGTACAGCATGCTATACACTCTGTCAAGTGTTTGTGCCACGCTGCATGTGTTACAAGCACAGAGTCTGGTCATGGTTGACAGTGGCGCGTTGACTCCACCACACCAATGTTTAGACATCAGCATGCTGTCCTTGGTCATGTCTCAGACATCACATCACATCAAGCAGAGGAAGATGCTAGAGAGTGCAATCAAGATCCGCAAGTGCATCACAGCCTTCTGTGAACATGCACCAGCAAATGAAGCCACTTGCATGTGTGACTCAGCATGCAATAATCTTTTTCATTTGGTGATCATGCAGGCTGGAACTTTGTCAGGCAACCCTCTGGCAATGACAGCTGGTCTGAAGACCCTGGAGATCCTGGACCGACCTGGCGCCTATGAGCATCTGGAGAAGGTCACTGGTAGGTTGATTGAGGGCATTCTGCAAGCAGGCAGGGATGCAGGACACGCCGTCACTGGAGGTCACATCTCAGGTAAATTGGGAATCAGTAGTCCTGGATCTGCACATTACTGTATTGGGTTTGTAGATGTGTTGGTTCTGAGTATGCAAAGTGTCTGACAGCTTGCAGTACTGCATCCTCTTGTGAATTGATTGCTCTGCAAGGATACAGGATCACAAATTTGTGCACATCCTCATGAAATGTGTTCAGGTCAACCCTGACTCGTGACTTGCCACACACAATTAGTGTTTGCTGACTACTATTCCTTTGGGATGCATGACAGGGTGCAAAGACTGCGTAGTTCTGTGTGACCAGCCTTGCCAATTGCTGGGCAGCTGTAGGTATTGGACATATAGCAGATAAGCCTTGCAGTGACACTGCAAATGTCTCTGACAACTGATCTTGACCAGATTATGAGCTGTCTGCCACCTGCAGGCATGTATGGCTTCTTCTTCACAGATGGCGAGGTGAAAAACTTTGAGGATGCTGCAAAGCAGGATACAGCCAAGTTTGGTCGATGGCACCGTGGCATGCTTGAGCATGGCATCTACCTGGCACCATCTGCCTATGAGGCTGGCTTCACATCTCTAGCTCACACAGAAGAAGATATTGACAAGACCATTCAGGCTGCACGGGAAGTGATGCAGTCCATCTGAGCAACCAATAGAATGGGAGCAGCCCAAAGGGTAGACCTTGTCAGATTCGCTGTTGTGTCTCATCCTTTCACGGGGTTATGTTGTTAATTTTCAGTATGCTCAGGTAGCTTTCAACGTCTCTGGCTAGGCTGTCTGCCACTGTGCCCTCTGGGTAGCAATGCAAAGAGCGCTTTTAAACTTCTGTTGAATACTGCATGTTTTTGCTTAATTTGGCTTTCATCTGTGCCTCTGGCTGATTAGTTTTGCCCAGACAGTATGCAGCTTGAATTCAATCCTCGTCTCCTGCTAGCTAGTCTAGTTAGCGCTAACAGCGCAAGACAACACTCATTAGAACCCATGTCACTTCTGGCAAAGCGCTGAAACTCAATGTAAACTTCATGGCTCATCAAAACAGTACCCCTGCTTATGTCCCTGTTTCAAATTGCCAGTGGGCTCTGCTATTTGTTAATGCTGCAGTGGGCTCTATTGTTTGTTAACACTGCATGCTGTTGGTGTGAATCTCAGCTGCGGCTACGGCTTCAATCTCTGTACTGGTTGTTGAGCTGTTTCCCTGGCTGCTTGTTACAATCGACAAGCTGCAGCCGCTCATTCAGACCAGTAGGCTAGTGGGCTGCAATGACAGACGTGCTGCAGTACACGTGCCAAGCAACAAGGACACGTCAGGCACAACGATTACGCATGAAGATACTACCACCAGTTCAAAAGTTTGTCCCAGCGCGGTATAAAGAGGCGATCTTGCTTTCAAGCACTCACTGACTGCCTGCCTTGCCTTGCTTCGGTTTCGGTGGCATCTCACCGCGCTTTGCAAGGGCGTTGTCTGTTGACCACTGCGCCTTGACGCTTGTAGAGGCGGCAGCTTCATTCAGTGATAGTCTTTGCCAGGTAAACAGTACCGCTGAAACCTGCCTGGACAGCCTGTTACCTCCTTGTGCTCTGCGCTCGGCTCTGTCCTGTGTTGTTGCCTGCATTTGGCCCGCATAGCCTGTCACGCTTGCTTGACGTTCATCCAGCTTGCTAAGTTTGACTGCGGTGCTGTGCTGCACAGGATGGCTAGCTCGCGTATTCAGCGGAGCCTGCTGTGTTTTGTGCTGCTGCTAACTGCGGCTACATCAGCAAGCGCGCAAGTGCCAAGCGCTTCTGACTATCTGGCTCCTATCCCCGCTCCTGCCAACGCTCCTTGCGAGTACACCGCCCCTGACTGCATGGACGTCTGCGGCTGTGACGACACTGGGATCGAATTGGCCTGCAGACTCAGCTCCCCCATCGGAGAGTATCTCAGGTGCGCAGATCACAGGCGTCCTGTCAGATGGCACCCTGTTCCTGTGCTTGCAGAGCTCACCATCTTACAGTTAGCTATTTGGAGTGCAGGGCTAATTGCAAGAAGACTTGTGGCATTTGTGGTCCTCTAGCACCTGCGCCATCACAGCCATACCAGCTACCAACATCATATGGCTCTTCTTCAGGCAGCTACGCTTGCACTGATGTGGCTCCACCTCAGAGTCCCTTCACTTGTGCACAGCAGGTAAGGTCTTTGCACAGAAAGTTTTGCTGTCAATGCTTCTGAGTGCTTATATGTAACTTGACAGTCTTGGTGAACTGCAGAAAGCATTTGGAAAATGCACTGCTGCATTCATCACAGATGCAGCACCTGGGGCGCCTCTTGGTTACTGTCAGGTATGTGCTATGCTATGTTGCTGCTGCTGCTGCTGCTGCTGCTGCTGTTGACATAATGCCTGTGCTGAGTACACTCTGCATGTGCAGATCACCTGTGGAAGGTGCCCCGGCTTTGCACCGTCCATCACCACTGTGGTGTCTGGTGTTAGCCCAGTATCTGCCCCTGCACCATCAGTGTCAAGTCCAGTAAGCACACCCACAACCCCTTCAACCGGCAGTGTCACAACAACAGCGCCTACTGTCTTGTCACCACCAGCAGTCACACCCACAGTTCCCTCTGCTAGTCCTGTCGCAGCTGGTAGTCCTGGATTTGTGTCTCCAGCAGTCCCAAACAGCCCGGCTATCTCTGGCACCCCCACCAGTCCAGCTACCAGCCCTGCTCACACAAGTCCTCAGGCCTCTACCTCTCCGACCGAGCCCTCATTCCCTCAGTCAAGCCCACAGGCTTCATCTCCTACCACAACCATCCCGCTTTCACCTGTGCTCTCCCCTCCACCACCACCCCCGCAG
>JAABUP010001353.1_pt1 | contig 51321 bp, 41 predicted proteins | sample 5559201 | NCBI WGS metagenome assembly JAABUP01 (sample SAMN10711887, study PRJNA513373) | rock metagenome | isolation source: Antarctica rocks | place: Antarctica | reverse complement strand
CCCACTCCCAGTAACTTCTCCATGTCTGATTTTGCCCAGATGCGGCGGGACCGATGGCGGCCGGGAAAGCATTATTCAGCTGCACTGAGACCCTTAGAACTCCTTTCGAAGCTTCTTGAGCCTTCTCAATTTCCTGCTTGACTGCGTTTTCCTTTGGTTTGAATGATAAAATGATACGGAAGCGTTCCGCAATGGCATCAAGTCGCCGCATGGTCTCTTCAGGGTCCAGTACGATAAGCTTTGTCAGCATGAGATTGCATAAAACACGGATGTCGTGCTCATCTCCGAGGCCAGCGATGACGCGATCGAAGAAGTCGACTATGTTAATGCGAGAGAAGGCAGTCTCCATAAGTGCGTAAAGAGTCTCGTACGAGCTCTGTGATTATGATTAGTATGTTCCCACGAACCTTCATTGCAATGCTTTGAAGAGCTCACCTTGCGGACTTCAAGCCCATCGTCGACTTTGTGCTTGAAGGGACCCATCTGAACCTCGCGCACGAGTTCAGGCCGGACAACTGATTCTTTCATCACTAAAGGCAGTAACTGGTACAAGTGAGGTAGAATGATATCTGGCTTGTTGTGCGTAGCCGAATTCAAAGCAGTCAATGCTAGGCGGCGGTTTTCCAAATCCGAATCGTTCAGCATGGTTGTGAGTGTGCCGATGACTACCGGCTTCAAAACAGAATCGAAAGTCTCGTCGCTGTCTGCAAAAGTGTACCGCATAGCTTGAATGACCATTCCCCGTACTGTAGCATTAGGGTCTCTGAGATAGTTCTAAAGGAAAGGTTGTTAGCAGAGAACGATACGGCTTTTCAAGATCACCCACCTGCAACAGCGGAAGATAGGTCTTAGGATCAAGCATTGCGAGTCTGCCAAGGCATTCAGCGCCTACTGCCTTGTTGTCTTCTGTCTGCGAAGCGGCTATCAGCTCTTCCCAAAGCTGCTGTGAGAATCGAGCCACGCTTGCTCGCGCGTCACCGGCAGACTGCAATATCTCCTTAACAGAGTGGAGTAACAAATACTGCGAGTTGCTTCCATCATCGATGGCGGAGAGAATGACAGGAAGGAAATTGGCGACATTACCAGCCCCTGCACGTCCGAGTGCAACGGCAGCGGCGAGCGGTACGTGATCAGATTTCGACTTGAAATGAGACATGAATAGCGAGGGCTGCAACGGATAAGACAAGCCCATGCGCAAGCCAGCTTCCCCTAATATAGATAGCGCAAGACATTTGCGCTGATCATCTTGCGCGGTCTGAAGCTCAGCAGCAAAATCATCAATGCCGACGCCGACCGAAGAGCCACCAGAGACCAGGAGGGTTCCAATCGCTTTGCCGACAACTGTAGGGTCTCCAGTAACCCCGACATCTTTAAGCAAGCCTTGCATGAGAGGTTTTCCAACACCCTGCTCTCCGATAGTCCTGAGCAAGATGAGGAATGCATCTAGAACAGCCCCACCCAATGGTGCAAGTATTATTGTACATAAAGCGGTGTTCATCTCGTCATTGACAACTTTCCTTGCATTACCTTGAACTAGCCTCGCCAGAATAATGAGAGCCAGACCAAGAAGGTGGAGATCACTGGCATTCAGGACTGGCGAGAGTACGTCAACCAAGGCTTGCGTCGTCTTGTCATCCAGGTTAGCATGTCCGGCTGGATTTACGACCAAATTCTTCAAAGCCCCTAGACTTGCACCTCTCAGTGTTCGGTCTGCTTTGCGTAGCTGCGCACCAAGCTCTAGGGACACACTGCGAACCCACACCGACTTAAAGTCTTTCTTATCCAATGCCAGGGCAGCCACAGTGTCAATGGCTCGGACTGCGGATAGGCGAGTGGTCTCGTTGTTCAGACGGTCGTGGAGAACGTCCAAGGCAGCTAATCTCTTCGATGATGAAACAAGCTTAGCCCCTTCCTGTCCAGAAGTACGTGCAAGTAGGACACCCAGAGCATGGATCGCTCGCTGTCGAACCTCAACATCAGCGTCGTTGGCAGTGACTCTATCCACGATCACATGATAAAGATTTTCCAGATGCGCCTGATGCTTTTGATCTGCGACAGGAGATCGCGGTGGTGTCAGGGCTTTGACCAGTTGCTCGGCCGCACCAAGCGCTTCGCTTGAGACTTTGTAATATTTGTCTCGGACTGCACTGACTACACCAGGTACGACTTTTCCAGCATACGGCAATAGAACGCTCGACGCATGCGTCTCAGCAATGGCGCCCACTAGGGCCAGCGCCTCCGTTCTGAGAGTACTGCCTGTTGCAGAACCGCCTGCTCCAGACGAGGCTGCAGTGGGCGCACCAGCAAGCGTGTTCGATGTTTTGATAGCGTCAATCAGAGGGTCGATGATTTGATTGAGATATTCGGAAAGACCGCCATGCTGGACCCGAACAACATCCTTCAACAGAGAGACGGCAGCTTGCTTCGTAGAATTGGAGCTTCCCTTTAGAAGCTTCGCGATCCCATCGAGAAGAACAGGGCTTAGCTTCGCAAGATCGGCCCTAGGACCGGAAATTGGGGAGGGAGGCGTTACTGGAGAAGTGACGCCAGTGGAAAGCGAGACGGCAGCCTGCGTGTCAAACATGCTTGCATCGCTACCGCCTCGTCTTCGCTTGCGGGACTGAGGTATACTGAAAGCCATATGATTGCCGTCATCGATGAAGCTACTTGTGGAGAGATCCAGGCTCTCCCCAGTCTTGCGAACTAGAGTGCCGAGCGTTGTTAAGACTTCCAGCCTCACGTTTTCTTCCCGCTCCTTGAAGCGCCTAACAAGCACCGGGGCTATCCTCTGATACAAGGTTCCGTCCTCTAAGAGATCACCGCTGCCTCTTGTAGATATGATCGTGTAGAGGACTTTCGCAGCACAGCGTCGTACCTTCCAGCTCACATCATCATCCTCACTGAGTCCTTCTTCTTCCTCAAAATCCTCATCTACCTCATTATCGAAGCCATCTGTTCCAGCCTCGTCGTCTTCCGCACTCTGAGTTCCGCCCATCTCTTCGTCGTCTTCGTTAGCTATGTTGGGATCATGTTTAACATAGCGGAGCGCAGCGTTGATTGACTCCTGTGTGTAGGGACGCATATCATTGCTACACGAGGCAAGGAACCCTTCTAGAGCCACCAAGGCGGCCTCTCGGAGTTCCTCTACCTGTGGATTTGGCTCGCCATCTTCGGCAATGTCTTCCATAGCCTCGTCTAGCTCTTGCTCGCTAAGAGCACTCAGCACGAAGGGTGCAATAGTCTTCAAGTAAGGACCAAATCTCTGGGGGACCGACCTCGCCAGGGAACCAACTGTTGTAATAAGCAGCCGGCGCTTGACCAACGTCAAGTGTGAGCTTCGGAAGCTCTCGATGAGCTCAGAGACGAAGGAGCTGAGTAGTCCATCGGAGAAGTAGGCTGCAAGAATGGAGATCGCTACCACAGCTTTCTTTTTCACTACGGAACCCGTCTTGTTGTATTCCAGAATATCTGATAGCGCCTTCTGGAGGGCACGAATCTCTACATCCTGGAGCATGGGTCCAAAGCATCTGGCAACCTCTGTAAGGACGTCAATTGCATCGCTATCTACCCCATTCTCAGAATCAGCCTGAAGCATACCGCGTGGCGGCTCGGGCTGATTTTTAAGGCCATGTGGAATCACAACGTAGCCGACCAGGCGAGGAATGAGGACCTTGCTTATGGCAGAATATGCGTCCTGGCTTGCTTTTGAGGGAGGTAGCCCATGTACCGGGCGCGGAAAGCTAGTGACAACCGTTCGGAGTGCAGTGGCAGGTATGGAGTTGTCAACGGAGTTCTGGGTGGTAAGATTCGACAGCTTCTCAATTAAAGGAGCTAGTATCTCTGCAGGAACTTTGAGAACCAATGGCCCTAGGCTTTAACCAGTTAAAAGTCAATCCCATTCGGTACTATGTGAGCTAAGGCGGACTTGAGGTGCAATAATACCATTTGATTGCGAGGTTCTGTACCTCTCCATTCTGGTCGTCTAAAGTCTTCAGAAGACCATCGACAGTCCTGGCACAGGTGTTGTAGTCGTTCTGAAGAAAACCTTGATGACCGGCATTGAGGATATTGAAGAGATCGTTGAGTGACATATAACGGAAGTCGGAGTCTGCATCGTGAAGCTTAGGCAAGAGTGCAGCCACGCTCTGTGAGGTAGGGTTCTGGGGGATGACGCTCGTCATGGTAGTAGTGGCGGGCAGGATCTTGAGGTTGTCGAGATTGAAGAAGACACAGGTATCTCATAAGGAGCGTAAAGGTGACATGGATAGACTGATTTTCTCCATGTGTGTCTGTGGAAAGTTGGCCAGGTCATTCTAGATAACTGCGGGAAATCAACACTCAGCTTACCATGCCTACTTGTTTTACTACACCATACACCGTGGGAATGAGACAAAGGTAGATCATGAAACGGAACAAGTTTCCATGGCTCTGCCTCTCCAGCTTTTAGCACAATCCAAGAGTAAGATGATGTGATGCTTCGTACTTTGAAAAGTATGGAGGGGCACGAAGTGCATTCACGCAGAAATGGTGCTGCTCAAGCTCTAGCTCCATAGCTCCTCCACTTTGATCGGTAGTGTGCCGAGACAGCCCAACCTCTTCGTTCTTTCAACCAGTGAAGCTCTGTTCCAGTACAGGCTTCGTGTGTGGTCTGTCAGTGAAGTCATCTTCTTTAATGTGCCAATTGGAGCACTGCTGGACTAATACTTCTACTTTAGTTGTCAGAATATGGTTTTACCCAGAGCCGCTGTCCTCCGAGCAGCGCTGAGGTCTTCAGCTGCGAGACCTTCTCGACCGACAACGCGCGTAAGCCTATGCCGGCAGATGGGCCGAAGGAGCTACGCCAGCCATGGTGGACATGAGACGAAGAAGTCTAGTAGTGACTTGCCATGGTTAGTGAAGGCGTTCTTCCTGCCTTAGACCGGCTGTGGAGCACTTGTATGGTTTCAATTGGCGGTTTGACAATTGAGCTGATATAATCGTACCGTAGGCTCATTGGCGCTGTCACGGTCACAATACCCTCGTGCGCGTATCTTCTAAAACCCAACCCAAACAAGGATCACGGCCACGGGCATGGAGATGGAGAGCACGGTGCCCCTGCAGAGCACGAGGAGAATAAGGAGCAGCCTGAGAGTGAGGGTGAGGGAGAAGAATCTACCAAGGAGGGAGGCGAAGACGACAATGACGAGGGCAAACCGGAGGACTCCGAAGGAAAGGAAGAGCCCCCGGCGGACGGCGAAGACGATGCAACCGATGGAGGCGATGGTAAATCCAATGATTCAGACAGTGGTGAGCCAGAAAAGCAGGACACCCCCGATACCTCCGACGATGAGTCTTCGATGAACGTGCCCCATGAGACAGAAAGTGGCGGTGACGTGGAAGGAGTCCAGTTCAAGGGAGCTACTAAGGACGGCGCCAAGGGGGACACTAGGAAGCATCTCCCAGATTCTAAGGGAGGAACAAAGAAGAGGATTGAAAGTGATTACGGGGTGCGACAAGGCACAAGCGACGAACAACCCGAGAGAGATGCTGAAGGAAGCAAAAAGGACAAGGTCGGTATTCTTTCATCCTGCATCGGTAGCATACCTTGGTAGCTCTCATTATTGGGGTTGTCTTCTCTGCATTCAGAGATTTCGCTCTGGTTGGGCTGATCACTTGGAACGTTTGCTGAGTAAACCAGGCCGCCGCTTCCAAACCAGCTTTGAGCAAGAATCAGCAATCCGGAAAGCAGGAAGGGCTCGCAAACACCGACACGAAGCACTCCACCGATATAACCAACAATCCGGAGAAGAGCACTAAGGGTGAGGGCACTCCAGAAACATCCAAGTCAAAGGGTACCGTGGATCCTTCGCGGCCTCAGGTAAAACTCCACACATCTCCAGGGTGTAGCGCTTTTCGCTGACCAAGATAACAGAAATAAGAAAGTGAAAGCTTAGATCCCTCGACCTAGTGGTTACCGTGTTGTCATTAGGTCGTGCACTGTAGCTGCAGATCAACATTGAGGGGCTTGTCGTCATGTTGATAGTGTAGAGTTGCAAAGAATTTCATCGTGCTTTTCAATCTCTGATGGATCTGGTAGGATCTTGTAGGCTAGGGCAATACACCTTCACGTCTTGATCGCACCATCATTTTGTAATCAATTAATCCTCTACCCTACTACCCAGCACCACGCGAAAGCCTTGCTCCTGAATGGAAAGTTGATTTTCTCAGCAGCACTGATCGTAGCCTCCAACACTGACATCCAAGCATCTAGTAATAAGTCGATATAAAACGCTGCAATGATGTTTGGGTACTTTTACTGCAGTTATAAAGCTAGGCCACGATGAGATGCTAAGGTATTTTCACCCTTTTGGATAATAGAAACTTCAACTTACATGCACTGTACCCTACTCGTGCTTCGTACGTCATAATGTACTAGATTACATCACTGAAGCTACAAGAGTGCCTATCTTACAGTTGTGTCCTCCGCCCAATAAGGTTGTATTGCATACGGAGCAGCTGTGAGGTAGAGCAGCTGTGTGATCGCGCGCCTGTCATCTCAGCGCTTACCCATACGGTCGGGAACGGCCAGAATTGACCAATCGATGGTCGTCACAACGCGCCGGTAAGGTAGCGGTGCGGCTGTGAGCAGTGAGCGATGATGTCTCCATACGACGAGGGCGGAGGTCTTGCTACTTGGGCCATCCCATGTCAGTGTTTCTTGTCTACACACCATCTTCTGGATCTTTCGCAGCATTCCAACAGCGGAGCATGAGCGGAAGCACGACCATTTATTGCTGATATCATGCAAGCATAGTACCTACGGTGCTTTCATCCGAACTTGGTGTTACTCTCCTAGCTAATGGATACCGTTTAAGGTGATCACAATCGCCGTTCTTGACCACAAGACTGCGCGCGATCTCGGGGAACCCTCTGAGTTCTTTCACGATGGATGCGATTCAGCCACAACAGCAGCTGCACTACCACAACGGACAGTCCTATCATAACACATCCGACGATGGGTCGCGACGACGAGAGGATCAAAGAACCGTGGAAACCCCAGCCCGCAACCCAAGATACTCCTATATGGACACCCCGACTGAATATCACACGCCAGTCTTCCCCTCATTCTCACGGCCTTCGGAGTCTACTATACCGCAATCGCCTGCCTCTGAGCATCAGCCTACAAACCCGCAAGATCCTCCGTATTCACCCTACCCCGTTGAGAAACCTACAGTAGAACGAGCTGCATCTCCGTACGGCTTCCCACCTCCTCAGGAACCACACCCCGCACAATTTGCCCCTTACGCCGACTCATCGTTGCCAAGTACCCTGCCGAGAGCCTCGAAGACTCTTAACGATCCTCTATCGCCGAGTCCAACCCCGGTGAAGAGTCACTTGGAGGCTCCGCAATCAGTGCTGACCGTTGCAAATGGTACGAATCGTGGTCCTGCTCCTTCAGCCACCCACGCAGGCCTGCAGTCTGCGACAACGGCGACAACACAGGAGCCGCGATGGGATTCGCCTGCATCCCAAAACACGCCCATCTACAACCCAGATTCCATGAGTGGCCCCAACGGTGTAACAGCTGCCAGCCATCAACCTGGACAGTCGGTGCATCCCAACATGGAATTGAACGATGGCCAGTGGAAACACGACCTGTGCGGGTGTGAAGCATCGATATGCGCGCTTGGGATCTGCTGTCCGTGCGTACTATATGGCAGAACGGAATATCGACTGTCTCAACGTTCGGCGAAAAAGGACCCCACCGACCTACTGGGCTATAGCGCTTGCAATGGCCCGTGCGGTCTGATGGCCGTAGCGTGCGGGTTCCAATGTATGTCTACAGCTCTTGTGTGAGCCCGATCTCTCATCGTTGACTGTGGAATAGGGGTTCTGGCTGCAATACAACATACACGGATCCGAAAAGCGTTCTCTCTGCAAGGGACCATAGGTGCCGACTGCGTTACATCCATCTGTTGTTGCTGCTGCGTCCTGATGCAGAACGAGCGCGAGGTTCGAGATCGGGAAGAATTGTTAAGGAGGCACGCGGGGCCCGCTACTGGCGCCGGTACTGTGGCCTATGTGGCGTCCGCGTCCATGACATATGCGCCCCCGCCACGATGATAGCCTAATCTTCTCTATGCCATCACTCGCATGGTGCGCCGCTTACGAGGGGGTTCCCGCGAGCAATCGTACTAACGACCTCGAAGCTTGAGCTGGACCTCAAGCATGTCGAACTTCGACATTAGGCGCTGATGGATGTTTTCATATCCTGTTCTACTAACGGAGGATACCAGGTTGCACTGCACATAAGCAGTGGAGCCTAAGTCAACATCATTGTTTCCCAGCAAGGAATCTGGACATCTTCAGAGAATGCGTTTCGTTCTGTACCATACTACCATGATCTCTGCAGCTACAAGTACTGGGCAATACCGTAGTCATACATAAGCCTCTCTTCTTCCGCTGGTGTTCAAGTATGTGCCTGCCGAGTTGCGATCTTTATCATGCTGCAGCCACCGGCAACAATAAAGTGTTCACTTCACATCTGTAGAGACACCTGTTAAGAAAAAGGAAGACTATATACCCTGTGCTTACTAAGCAGCACGAGGCCACAGTGACCGGCACCATGGTATGACGATGGTAAATCCGTAACAGTTGCAGCCCTCAAAAAAGAAAAGACAGCGCCCCTCGCTGCTACTGCTATCAGTGGCCACTAGCTACGTCCTATAGACGTCTCGCATGCCCTATCCCATTGCAATCCACCCTCACTGACCTCATGTGTAGCCGCTGTAGGTGTGGATTGGACGCGTCAAAACGGGCCGTCAAATAGTCGTGGAAACGAGGGGTATTGGTAGGTTGTAGGAATGTCGAATCGAACGTCGATTTGAACGTTGAATAGGCCGTGCAACAGGACGAGAACAGGCCGTCGAATAGCCGTTGAATCGCCGCAGGAAAAGGAGGCAAATAGGCCGTCCAATAGCCGTACAAAAGGAACTTCGAAAGAACGAGGATACAGACTGTCGGATAGCCGTACGAAAAGGATGTAGAAACGGCTGTCATATAGGGACGCGTAATCGTGAGGTATAGTAGCCGCCACGGTCGTAAGGAGAGGAGGTTGCACAGCTGTGTAAGGCAGGAATAAAACTACCTGTGTAACATAGAGTGAACAGCTGGAGCTGCCGTGGGTGTGTTTTTAGCCGCGCGAGGGTATGGGGTCGTCACTGGGCTGACGTTCTTCTCCACTTCCGTCCTTGTCGACACTGCTGGGGCTGACGTTACTGCTGGATTTGATAGGCCCTGCAATCCTTGGATGATCGGGATCCACATCAGGAGGCATGCCGAATGTTTCTCCAAACTTCGTCACGGGCACAAAGGACGTGCCGCCGGACCAAGTACCCATGCCTGCTTCTTCATACGCCAGTCGTTGAAGCTGCAATTTTTCGTCAAGGGCCCATTGGACACGTTGATAATCGCGAAGATTCCATTTCCGCTGCATAAACCCAATAAGGGTATCGAGAACGAGGCTCGTGATGATGATGAGGCCGCCTATGACCAGGATGATGACAATGCCGAGAGTAGAGAAGTTCATGGCATTGCTAGTGGAGCGAACTTGCTGATTGTTGCACATCATCTGCGAGATTGAATCCGTGGGTTTACTGATATACGCTCCCTCGACAACATTCGGTGGTCCTGTGGCATACTGCACAACTGACTGCTGCAGCTTGGCGAGCCCCGTTGCAAACCAAGATTCAACCTCGATCATCCACTGATTGTTCGGCAGCGGACCGGACTGGATGTCGCTTACAGACTCTTGGGCGCGTAGGGCTGCAGGGCCGCGGCCATGGATACCTTTAAAAGTCTTGTTAGTGGTTGGAATTTCTTGATCGGGTATGGAACTGGAGGCAACCTTACTGAAAGACATTGTCTCGAAGAGAAAGTCGAGTGACAGGCGGGAAATGATCAGAGATTGGACGGCGTTCAGTTCGATACTTGCGGTCGTTTCGACTGCGGTGTAGTAGGATTGAAGATCGGTACATCTTTGATTGTTAGGGTTGCAGAATTGATACTGGTCAATGCATGCCAATGGGCTAACAACTGGATGCAAGAGATCAGAGGCGGAATATGTACAGGTGTGACAGACATCAGTACTTACAGTAATCGGAACTATAATAAGTGACATTTTTACCGTTATCAATGACCGTTAATTCTTCAGTGGTAGCTGTGAAGATTGGATCGTAGACAGGGTTCAAGTATAAAAGGCTGTTGGCCGACAGAAACATGATTGATACATCAGCATCATCTCGAGACACAGCGTGGACAGGAGTCCAGGAGTTATTAAGACCGCTATTGTACAAGGAGGAGCTGCGCACGGTCAGCATGATACTACACCTTCAACATGTCAAGGGGGCTATTGAATGTCAAATGCAGCTGTCTCTCCGTTCTTGATACACAAGCAATACGTCGACTCATATTGTCGTTTCATTGTGAAAGTAATAAAAGGAGGGTTTTGCAGACAGTGATGATCATAACGACTTAAAGCATCCTCGGCAGGGAACGCTCAATGGACTGTGGACACGCCCTATAGTCGCACGATAGACGAAAAGTGATGACAGTCACTTGAGACTCACCTGATTTCATAACCATAGCCAGTAGTAGCGGCATGTCTATTGTAATAGTAAGTAAAATTGCTGCCGGCTGCTGGTCCAAAATTGTAGAAGTCGAGGGTGTCGCCAGGCTGGCCCTCGAATTTACCCAAATTCGTGAGATTCACTGCGTCCGTGTAATTCAACGAGGTGATATAGCCTTTGTCTTTGATAGGAGCGCAGGTGGTCTTTCGGCGGTAAGTGATCCTGTCCTTTGCTTGAGTGTTGATGCCAAGGGTGTCGTGCGATGAGATGTTGCCTGTATCCATAGACAAAGCGGCCGTTTTTGAGAACAGGCACATGCCGGAAGCGAATGGACATGTATCGTTTTGATTCATCGTGTATGTGATTTGCTGCTTGCTGTATTGATTGCACTGAAGTGTGTCTGGTTGGGAACCATAGCAGGCCCGAGCATAGCCTGCAGCAGCGATGGTATCGTTCAGTGTTTTGTGAAGACCTGCAAAGATCGCGGTTGTACTATTCAGAGTCCAATTCCCACAATTATCGCTCCTTATCAAGACCGCGTCGCCGGCAGCTTTAGAGACCTCAGAAGAGAAAACGCCCGCCACAGCGAATGCTATTAGATTAGCCAGTGCTAGAAGTGCGAGTGGCAGAGATCTCCAGAACGGCCGCTTCGTCAATCTCCGCCAGACGTAAAGTAGTTGGAGGAGTTGCCACGAAGCTGCGCCAGGTGCACCGCTATTCCGAAGAATGACTTGCTGTTGATGATGCAGCCCATCGCGAGGGTCTTGACTGGTGCGCAATTGATGAATGGTGAAGCTGAGGATTTTCCAAACTGCTGCACCAGTTGTGGCAACGAAGATGGCAAGGAAGGCCGTGAAGAGAGAACCATTACGGGAGGAAAGGGTTATGGTCGATCCGACGATGGCACCATGGCTCCAGTTGATCCATGCGCCATGGTAAACGTACGCACCGGCTTGCTGAGACATTGCAGATGTGCGGCGGACAGGAGTGACGGGTGAACAGATTCAAGCATATCTCAGGTGCCAGAGACCAGGCTGCGAGAGCTGAACTGGTAGATATATGACATGAGTACCAGATTGTCCGGCCCCCACCCTCATCACACTAGTAGATACGGCAGTACAGGGGCAGTACCGCCCCCTTCATTCTTCACGCTTGAGCTGTCGCGGGTCTTGCTCATTACTGGCTGAGTTGTGACATGACACGGCATGCCTGAGCTGGGATGCACAGAGTCAGGAACACCTGTACTCGTAGATATTGGTAGGTCAGTGAAACGCCGGTAGTCTATAAGAAGGGTTTAATTTTTAGCCCGCGGAAACAACGTATGATAACAGTCGTTAACAGCCCACAAGAGCTGCAAACAATACTCAGATACATGTATGCTGGTTCAGTCAGAATCTTAAGCTGTTGTTGCACTTGTTCAAATAGTGATTCTTATCAAGGTGGAGGATAGAAGGTCTCGCTTATAATTCCATGTGGCTTTGCTGCGGAGATTTAAAAGGCAATTTAATTCGATTTAGCCACCTTACAGAACAACCATGGTGCTGTATTATTATTACTCTCATTCATCAACGATACACTGATGTTGACACTGTCACAGGGCGGAGACATTGTTAGTTTTGCAGCGTTGTCGCTTATGGTCCGCCCGGACTCTATGTACGAAGTACGAAGTACTTCATTGACTGTCAAACTTGACAAAGATCATGTAACTCAAGAACCTTCAAGAATACAGCACTCAAGACTGGGTCAGCACACTTTGTGAAGTGTTAGTGAAGGTCTGTGGGCTTGGGATACGCTTTTTGTAATGCTTCGCCGCAAACTAGCATTCAGCCCGCTGCACCCTTTACACCTTCGTGCATGGAAAGTACATGTAGGTAGCCATTTCCCCACCCTCCAGGCTAATAATAGCTGCTCTTGGACAGGGAGATTCGCACACCAGTCTGGCTGAAGACGCCACCTCCAGGCAGCGCAGCGCTTAGGGGAAACCCTACGGTACATATGACGAAATGCCAACTGGGCGTGTTTCAGGGCTCTGCGGTAATGCGCAGTGCTTGTGGCACTATGAGGGCTTGGATAGATGGAGGCCTGAACCGCGATATTGTTATATATCTATGGACTCTGGCCAAGGCCAAACCACAAGACGACTAAGGACGCCAGATCGTAAGTGATCGCTCGAACCCAAGCCAAGGAAGGCATTCTAGACGGTGGACCCATCTTCACGAACCTAACAATGCTTACTCCACCTACCATCGACAGTCTCGTCAGCAATTCTATCCTGGACCGCCGTACATGCATCGCTGTCAACAAGAAGGGCTTACCATGTGGAAATCGCATTGCTCAAAAGAACGTCGAGGACGCTCTGATATATGCCAAATATGCATCGGCTTTTCATCACGGTACACCAGACTTGGAGTGGCTAGCTGGTCTCCTTCTCTGCCGACACAGCCATCAGAAGCGAATAGATGAAATCTCGGAAATCTGGCAAAGCCAAGCACGGCACTACTCAGCACATGAGAGTACTGCGGGGAGGAGAGCTTCAGAGGAAGACTGTGACCTGGCTGACAAGGACCTCAAGAAGAGAAGTCTAAGAGATAGTCATCAACCCGTACCAACGATCAAGACCAACGTCCAAACTCGTTCGATGACCAACAGAAACTCTTGCAAGAAATCCGAAAATATCGAGAACTCTTCCGAGTTTGTCGATCTCAGGAAAACACGGCGTCATCTGCCAGCCGTCAACGCTGATATTTTTAAGATCATTCTCAATCAGCGGAAACCGAGTAACCGCCTCAGCAAGCGCGACATGAAGACCGGCTACATCTATGCCTTTACTCGGTCTTCAAGTCCTGGTTATGTGAAAATTGGGCTGACCACAAGGGCTGTGGATGCGCGCCTCCGAGAGTGGCAGAGAAATTGCAACTATGCTCCACATCAAGAGACACATGGCGAGGGACGGATGATTCCTTTTGTGTATCAAATAGAAAGGCTAATCCTGGCTGAGCTAGCTCTTCATCGGCGGAAAGAGTCGGTCTGCAATGGTGGGGCCGGGTGTTACAGTGCGCACCACGAATGGGTTGAAGTGGGAGTCGATCTGGCGCTTGAAGTCATTGACCGCTGGTGTTCGTGGGCTGAGAAACGACCATACGACGATCATGGAGTGCTCCGGAAGGAGTGGAAAGACCATACTAAGGTGTCTGTACGGGCTGCGTTGGTCGATGAGCAAGAGCAAGGCAACCGCTGGCAGGAGTGGATGGACAGTCTACCCAAGAGTTCGCCAGCCTGTCCAGCGGATGAACCGTTGGCGATTCCTATGAAGAGCCAGCAACAGCCAACCAAGCTCGACAAGCATACGGCAGATGGAAGACCAATAGACTTGACGTCGGCCCGGTCTCACTCAGATGTGCAGTCAGTCAAGCCTTGGTCTTCCAAGCCGCATTTAACCTCGGACTTAACTGTCCGCAAAAGTACGACAATGGACTCGTTTGCTTCATCTGGATTATTTACCCTTGTTGCAGCGTAACCGACAGCAAAGGCGTTACCTCGATGGATTTTCCTCTTTCTGCTCCTGCTTTACCAAGTACTTGATACCCTTCCTCTTTCGGCTAATAATCGCTCTGCGTTCTCTCGTTTATTGTTTTTGCAGATCTATGTGCACTGTTTCCGCAATCTTATTCAGCGAAGGGAGTTTGGATGATACCTATATCAGTATCTCATTCTGATTTGAACGGCTTCCACCAACGGAGATCAATCAGTATATCGAAGTTTAGTAAGGAAGACTATTTCGCTGTCAGGCCGATGATCCAGCACCACTATAGTACTGTCAATAGTAGAATCGAATGTACCACATTGTGGCGGCAGTCTAGGCATGGTTAAGCTGGTGCTGTGAAGCGCTTTCTCGAGTGTTAGGTATACAATGCGAACATGCTAGCTATGACCCCGCGACCGCCTCTGGTGCATCTGCTTTCGGTACATCTGCCGGCGATTCTGTAAATACCGTCGGATCCGCCGCAGCGTATCTATTCTTCTTCAGATCATCATGCACCACGCTCACAGGCCAAGTCTCAGCGAACTGAGCATCCAATATGTTTGCCCACAGTATCCTCACGCCCTCCGTGCTACCCATCTCCTGCGCTTCCGTCACCGTCTGACTAGCAACTCCCTTCTCTGCTGGCGGTGATCCATCAGTCTTTGTTTTCCTCTTCGCTACAGCCTTTTCTGCTGGTTTGGGCGCAACCTCCTGCTGCTTCAGGACCGCTGCTATATCCGCTACACTATTCGCTTTTTGATCCATCAGCTTCTTCCCCCTCTTCTTCTTCCCAAGTAATGTGCCCTTATTCTTCCCTTCCACCTGCTTGATGAGTTCCAACGGATAGGCTGTCTCGTGCAGCTTGCGGAATTCTCGTAGTTTTCGATAAGCAGTGAGACCTTGGAAGGAAGAAGGGAAGGAGATGGTTGCTAGTGGGAGCCAGAGGTCTTTGCGGAGGGCGGCTGGGACGGTCTTTTTGCCCAGGAAGGGAAGTTGGCGGAGGGAGTCGTTGTTCTGTCACCAAAGATTAGTGTTGAGAAAAACTCAAGCAAAACAGTATGCGCAGGTAGCGTACATTCAGCGCCCTTGTTAAGGAGTAGACCACCTGGTTGGTACGAATGTTGTTGTATACGAAGATGTGGTGGCCATGCTGGATGGCGCGGGGAGCCAGATGAGCCATTGTTGAGGGCTCTTGACTAAGGGGAGTGATTGGATATCACCGACGCTGGTGAATGCATCGTTTGCTATCTTTGAAGTTCGAGGTCTAAATAACAATCGCCAAACTTCAAACAACCAGCCGAGTTCTACATCATCGTCGCTTTGCTCTACGTATGCACTTGTACACTTTAGGTCGCAGAAATTTGTGCAGGCACTACACATGTGGTTCAAGCGTGTAGCTGGTGATGACTTTACTCTGCAAAAATACTCATAGTCATATGTCATGGACAATTGCATAAGCCTGGATCTTCATCAGATGCTGACGCGGAACGCGTGATGTCCGCAGAGCAAAGCGCGGGTCGGAATGGCGGTCCTACCTACGCTGATTGGAAGGGCATGCGGCGTGATAGGCCATGGCTACTTCCATCTGTAAGGTCGCCGACGCCAGACGCTGAGTGTTGCATTGTCCCGAAGCACGTGCCATTGATATACTGACATTTAACAGAATCGCAAGATCCGGCACCTCCAGGGCATATCTCTCCGCAACCTGACTTTATCCCAGCCTCCGAGTCGGTTGCGTGGGAAGACGATAGACGATGAGTCTCTACCCAATGCTTTCAAGTCACCGGCGAAGCTGCTCGCGCAGCGGGAGACACACAAGCTTGAGCATTCTAGATCATCGAGCGACCTTAAGTCACCACCGCCGAAGGATGTATCGAAAACGCCTAAGCTCGTTGGCGCGATGGACGGCTCGGCGAAAACCCGACCCCCAATTGGCAGACTGCGGAGGAGGAGTACTCTGAACTGGACAGGAGCAAGCCCAGCGGTCAGGCAGAGGAAACTTGAGGATGTTACAGGAGGCAGGATGGCGGATACATGGTGCTCGCTGCATTGTCAGGGCGTTGAAGAGCCAATTTACGTGAGCGAGATCGTCGAGAAAGCCATGAACCCGAACTTCCGGTTCTTCGATCTGAACGCCTCCGGCCCATTGGGATGTCGTCTGGACAAGGTGACTGTCAAATTCTGGGCAAAGAACGAGAATATGAAGGATTATCGATTTCTCATTGAGTTGGAGCTACACTTGCGGTCATTGCAATTCATTGGCAAATCGGTATGCGCGTATTGTGTTGTCATGTGGAGCGCGACGGGCTGAAAGCTGTGACAGCTGGAGAACTTCCACCATCCTTTACCGTCAAATTGCATCCTCTTCCACCTATCTGATGGGGTATACACAAGCTTCACAGACCTCCCGCCTGAAGAGCCACCAGTACCACAATATTTCAAATCGTCACGGGTCATTGCTCATGAGGTTCAGCCAACCTCATCTTTCGATGCTCTAATGCGCCTGTCGAATCTTGACGACTGTATCCAAGATGCCCTAGCAACACGGGAGAAACTTGCATTCCAAATCACTTCCATCCTACAAGAAAACCAAAAATCTCTAACCACCATCAACGAAGCAAGCCAGTCACAAGAATCTCTCGCAGCTGTCAAGCGCTCTGTAAACGCAGAGCGGAAGCAGCTCAAAGCCGCCACAGCTAGACGTGGCGATTTGCAAACGAGTCTCCAAGCCAGACGAGAAGCCATGCTCGAAGGTTCCAAAGCCCAACAAAAAGCGCAAGAATATCTCACAGGCGCGCAGAGCAAGCTGCGCGAATGCGGCACTTTAGTCGAAAAGAACATCGAAGCCCTCCGCGGCCAGATCCGCCGCATATGCGAGGACCTATCACAGGTCTATCCCATCGAACCCATCCCTCACAAACCCCTCTCCTTCACGATCCGCGGCCTCCGCCTCCCAAACTCAAACTATGACTCCAACAGCGCCGACGAAGACACCACCTCCTCGGCACTCGGCTTCGTCGCTCACCTCATCTACCTCCTCTCCTTCTACCTCTCCATCCCCCTCCCATACCCCATCCAACCCAACGCTTCCACATCTTTCATCAAAGATCCCATCTCCATCCTCCCACCCGGCCAACGTATATTCCCGCTGCACCGCAAGGGAAGCGTGGCGTATCGTTTCGACTACGGCGTTTTCCTGCTGAACAAGGATATCGAGTTGTTGATGAGTAGGCAGGGGCTGAAGATGTTGGACGTGAGACATACGTTGCCGAATGTGAAATATTTGCTTTATGTCCTGACGGCGGGGAGTGATGAGATGCCGGCTAGGAAAGAAGGGGGCGTTAGGGGCTTACTAAGAGGGCGAGGGGGAACGCCGTGTTTGTCGAGGAGGGAGAGCGAGGATGGTGTTAACGGGAGTGTGGATCTGAGGACGATGGTGGAGAACGGCGGCAGAGTCGAAGGACGGCTGAAGGGAAAGGAGAAGGTGGTTGGTTTGGAGAATCCGTCGCCGTACGGGTCTTTGAAGGGGAGGAATTCGTCGTTGAAGACTAGTGCGTTGAGGGAGACGTAGAGTTCAAACCGCCAACAGCAGCATCAAAAGAGGATGGGTTTCCGTGGAGAACACGCATGGGTCCTTAAACACGAGAAAACCTCAGTCGTTGAGCACGAGCGCGTTGAGAGAGCCATAGTATTCAATCACCGACGGCAAGTTTTTGGCCAAACCGGGCCCGTTTATGGACTACTGATGAAGAGACTTTGTGACTCGATGATGTGAAACGGCGGCGTAATCATAGTCAGAGAACAGGAAAGGGGAAGGAAAAGAAGAGCGTGTGTGTGTGGGTGACGGAAAGTGAGAATATGAATGCAAAGTCATCGTGCGGCCCTTTAAATAGAGGAATCCTTCGTCGCCGAGGACAAGCACATTGAAGCTGCCATAGTCAAAGCTCCACACCACCACCACCAGGAGCACGCATCATCTTTGACCATATCAAACCCACAGAGTATATAACCTAGCTAACGTTGTCAAAATCCAACAATAATCACTTGATCATCGGCTTGTCAATAGTGAAGAGTAGATTGTTAATATATCTAACCTCATCAGAAGGGTTTCGAGTCTCTGAAAACACCGGTTTGCTATTAATAACGTAGAAGATCAATGACACCTTCGCTGCATTTCAGTTGATGCATTCAGTAGTGATGGCGGTGCTAGTATCTATGTCATCACGACGAATCAGCGTTGTTGATATCGCAAGCATGAAGATCTCGTCCGGTTGTGGGATTTCTTTTATACATGGAGGAGTTCTCCTGAATTGAAGAATATAAGATTCTTTCTTTCGATTGACCTTGACGGTGTCGGTCAGGATTTTTCTTGCTTGGTTATGTCCTGCGGTGTCTTTGATGGGGTTGCCGTTTAAGAGGACCTTCAACGCTTCTACATCCTTCTGGTTCTGCTTCCCCTTCATCGATAATGTTTTCCTCCACTTGGATTTTGCCTTCAGTAATGAGTTTTGTAATAAGCGCATAGCAACGAACCAGCATGAATACAGCACGAAAGATCTCGTCAGGTCTATTTATACATGCAAGAAGTTGGCTTCCTATCTAATGTCTACAGATTTTACAATTCTTTCTTCCGATTATCCTTGACGGCGTCGGCGAAACTCTCCCCTTCTTTCCTCATTGCAGTCCCTTCGACAGGGTTTCCGTTTAGGAGTACCTTCGGCGTGTCTCGTTCCTTCCGCTTCTCCCTGCTCTCATCATCCCCCTCGTCTTCCTCCTCATTATCACTCCTAACATCCACAAAAGCACTCTCGAAAAGATAATTCTTCGCGATCCTCAGTATCAAAAAGGACCAGAACAGATTGACGGCCTGCAAACTCGCCATCAGTGTAAAAGCGATGACTTGCGAGAGTTCGCTTTTGTAGTATCCGGTTTCCCAGTTGAGGAAGAAGGGGCCAACGGTGCGAAATTCGGTGAGGATGGAGTACAGGATGCGGAGGTTGAGGTAGTGGCGGGCGTAGACCCAGACGAGGATGAAGAGGGCGAAGTAGGGGCCTACGAGCGGGTGGTCGAGGTAGTTTAAGGTTTTGGAGGTCTGTCAGTCTCATTGTGAGTATATGCAGCCATTGTGGAGAAGGAGAACCTACAGCAAGGAAGAAGTCGCTGATGTCGTGCGTGATGTAGACGGCTAGACCCATATGAGTGAAATGATATCTATAGCTTGACGCTATAAGCGTCAATGTGACGATATGATGTCCAACAAGCTCTTTGAAATCCTTCCTTGGCTTCTCTAATTGCAGCATCAGCACAATCGCCTGTTGTGCCCAGTAGCTTGCTTGTAGCAGATAGTAGGCTTTGAAGACTCCTTCCAGCGTCTTGTGGGGGTACCCCTCCAACATGCCCGCAGTATTGAAGTACCATGCCGGTGTACGGCTCATGACGTACATACCATACGGTCCGAAGATGGCAAAGTACATTGCAGTGTAAACCTGCTCCATGAAGCGGGACTGTTTTGCGCGTCCTCGGATGCCCCAGGCCATTGCCATGGGGCGGATGAGGCGCTGCATGAGGAACTCGCGGGCGAAGGAGAGGACCACGGTGTAGAAAGCCACAAAGGTAATATCGCGAGGTCCCTTGCCGTAATGTATTGGCTCTGAAGGTGATGAGAAAGGTTTTCGGGGTAAGGGGTAGGAGAGGGCAATGGCGCTATGTATAGGATTTGAGGGGGTCGGATTTATGGCGTAAGCGGCCAGTATGAGGATGATGAGGATGAGCGGGTTGACCCAGGTACGCTTGAAGGAGAGGTCCTTCCATTGTCTGAAGAGGTTTCGTGCTTTTCGTCGTGTGGAGGGTCTTTCGATTTTGGATGATGAAATTCGCTGCAGCAGTGTGACGATGTCAGCACCTGGCTGTAGTGAAACTCGGTGTTCACATACTGGTGATAATGGCGGCGATGTTATTGTCGGCATATGTTCCAATGTTGACACAGCCGGTGCGCCTGTGTCTCCTCTAATATCTGCACCGAGTCCGCTTGATTTCCTCCTCGGTCGCGGCATCTTGTCTCTTGACCGTGGGCTGGTCCTTGACTTTGTTGAATTGAGGGGTGATAACTCCGGGAACGTCTCCACTCTTGAAGACATTGAGATAGGAGTGGGAGTTCTGCCAGCACTGTCCTCCAGCGTCCTTGATGCTCGCCCTCAAATGCCGAAATGAGTGACAAGGATGGGCGCTTTCAGTATTAGCGCAGCATCTCGATGTCTCGCAATTGGAGTGGTCAGCTTCAATGACTGTAATTTAGAGCAAATCAATTGCAGACCAGGGGTTATGTATGATTTATGCTTAAAACATTGGGAATTATCCGCTTTGCATAATTCTCGGTACCACCACATGGCTCAGCTTTTTGGGCCGAGGCTCCATGACAAGCGAGCGCAACACACCAAAATCACCTTTTTCTAGTAAATTTGTATGTAAACAACGAACAATTATATTGCACAGATGCCAGATTGCATGGATCAATGTATTGAGCGTGACGGCTTGCAGACAAAGTACTAGGAATCAATGTAAATGTTGTTAGTTTGGTAGGCATACTTGGCTGCGTAGTTTTCGCTAGGTTTGCCATGATTTCTGTCATGGAGCCTCGGGCTTAGGTTACGTCTAAAGTGGTTATTAAGCGTAGACACGGCTTTGAAGAGCATGAAAGACGGCTAGCTTTTCATTCATCAGCGCTCCACCATGTCTCTATTCTAATATCACATCAGGATTGCCCTGAAGATCCAATGTCGGGAATTCAGCCATGTGCAGTTTGGCAGACCCGTATGGAATCAATGTAGCCTCGAAAGGCTCCCCAATACACTTCCTATCCTTCACTTTGGGCGGAATATCTGGTAGTCCTCTCCATAAAGGCCAGGCAATCTCGCACGCCTGCAGACTCATGCTAACCGGAGATGCGCCCGCAGTAAAGATTGGATTTGGAAGCGGCTGGGTCTCCGATGAGTTGGACGGACCCTGTAAATGCACCTTTAAAGTCGATGGATCGATGGCGAGATTCCAAGCGGTGGTGTTTTCGATAGTGTAGTCGTGCACCTCGGGTGGAGCATAACCGCTAGGATAGGCCGTCTTGTTTTGCCAGTCTTTGGCAGGCTCCGCTGTCGTATACTCCCCTATCTCCAACCCGTAAAGCAGAGCACCGTGTCGAACGGCAACGGTATCGTTGTCTCTTGGCTGAACGACAATATTGGCGCCAAGGGTATACGTAACGGTACTCTTTCCAGATGCGACAGAGATCATGTGCATGCCAGTGGACGTATCCGGGGACAGACTCTGGCTCTTACCGCCGTTCGATATGGAAGAGGCCTCCGCAACATACCAATCGGGAACACGGACGTAGAACTCGAAGGGTTTGTCGACGTTGATCGTGTACACAAGGGTATCTCCAAAAGGGTAGTTTGTATCGCAACTGACACTGACTTTGTTCTCACCACCGAGAGTAGTTGAAACAGTGGCCGGACTCAACAAAGCATGCCCTAGGCCATTGTCTCCGACTCCAACAAAGGAAGCCGACAAGAACTTAGGATATCCTTGGGGGTGGTTGACGGTACAGCATGGGTAGTTGGGCTCAAGACCGTACGTTTGGCCTAAAGAATTGACATTCCAGAAAGGAGGAGGGCCATTGGTGAGGTTTCGAGAATACGGAGAGTTGGGTTCTGCCATATACTTTGCTTCGACTTAGTCATCACTCAAATTCCTTCAAGATCGGTAACTCACTTGATGCGCCCACCAGTTTGGTGTCACCTATTGGACAATCAGCATTGAGTTAACGACACCGTAGCATGATGCCACATACCATCACAGGTAAAGCATTGAAAGCTGCCAGCTCACATCGGTCAGCAAACTGATTGTCGCCCACGGTCTGATAAAGGTAGCTCAAGGAGTACATCTAAACTTCTGTCAGGTGTCATAATTCTGTGAGGAACCGGAACAACTCGCACAGTCTCTACAGCAGTGCACAGCTCTGATCCCCTGTTGGGCCCAAGGCCAACGAGTCGCTCGTCGGCGAGGATAGTACCGGACGGCGCCCCGTGATACTCAAAAGTGAGATTAACTCCAGTGCGAGCACTCTCGAGCAAGGCGTCGTTATGAGTAAATCTACGAACGACGCTCGGTGCTTTCAAGCCTATGCGACAGATGTAGTCAGTATGAGTACTCAAATCGATGTTATCTTAGGGCTTACAGACCTTGTCCGGCGTTTACGCCATGCTCGAACGGGAAGTCTTTAGTGGTGATATCAAGCGAGACAGTGTCTAAGTCTGCTTTGATATACATCCCTGGACTAAACCAGGCAGACCAATCGAAAGCCTCGTCGTTGAGGAACTTCATGTTATCCAGCAGAATCTGACTGTTGTTTCCCGGGTAGTTTTCGTACATCCATTGCAGCGAGATGATCATATCATGGTCCCTGGCTCTTCCCCATTGCGCGTCAAATAGGTCCCCAGGGTGCATGGTGTATCCGGTGTAGTTGTCCGCAAGCATGGTGTGCATGAGGTCGAAGAACTTGTGCATAGCTGGTATGACCTTATCAGCCTGGCCTGGGTCCGCCTCCGCAAGCTGGGTCAGCCCGAGAAATGCGGGATAACGCGCCCAGAAGTTGCGAGTTTCCGGAGTAGTCTCGGGCCCGATCCAGCCATCCGGAGCGGCGTGACTGATAATGTAATCTGCAGCTTGCTGGACCTGAGCCTTGAGCCGGTCGTCATCGAGCCCATATGCCAGCGGCACAAGTCCGTTGAACCAGTATGGGAAACCTTCATTCAGCGAGCTGTATTCCTGGTTTCCTCCGAGCCATGAGCTTTGGTTGACATAGCGAAAAAAATCATGCTCGTGGCCGGCTAGACCATTAGCCATCAATTCCATTTGGTCTCGAAGCCTGTTTGCAAGTCAACATTGCTGGCGAAGGAGACCCCTATTTACTGACCATCCTTGAGGCTTGATGGAGCCAAGAGGCAGAGGCTGGAAGACGAAAGGTAACACTATAGCATATGGTTAACATAGGTCTATCATTGCAGAGAGCTCCAATCTGCTTACATGCATTGGCAGCAGCTACCGCGGCTATGTGAATACCTGCCAAACTTGCAAGACCAGAAAAAAGCTTCATCGTTGCACAGGACAAGATATCACAGATGTGTAAGAGACAGAAATCAGGACTGCTCGGCGAGCAATAAGATTCTTTATGAAGAGTAACATAGAACGTTGTAGCTACTAATGAAAGGGACAGGGCCCATAAGACGAGACCGAGCGGACACATTGCTACTCCTGAGCTTGCCGCAGACCAGGATGATAGTCATGGTGGGCCAATTATTCACACTCGAATCATCGTGGGCCCCTTGCTTCGCCGCACGGGAGGATACATCGTCTCGGGGACTGTTCACACTATAATAAGGATGACGGCGCCACGTGCGTATCTAGCCATGGGAACAAGAATTCAAGGGACATTTTCTAAGACCATTGTGATGAAGAGAAGTAGCGAAGTGGGGGACCCCCCGGCATCTCCAACGTGATCGACATGATCATTGCGGGGTCCCGTGTAACATCGCCGACACTTTCCTCTTCAGCGGGAACAACGGGCTGTCGTAGAATGGTCAGATGTTCTGTAACGTGCAGGATTGCCAAATATGAGAGGAGAGGGCTTCTCCGTTGTCTTCGGATCCGTCCAATGCGCTAAACATTTTCAATGCAATGTCAAGAAAAGCTTGATCGATCCCATGGTACATACATACTCTACATGACTCGAGTATACCTATGTATACTGCACGCCATTATGCCGTCAATGCAGCACGGCGCAACTCTTTGATGCAGTGGCCGTTGAAATTGAGGGGGTTTGATGCGGTGTTTGGCTGCTCTTGCACTGAGAGACCGAGCGAACTCTTGCCGCCGGTTGTGTGAATTACTTCTGGGAGGGCTACGGGAATTGACCAAAAGTGGACTCCATTCTCCCTTTCCCCATCACCCCATCCCCTGGCCCCTTCCCACCCTTCGCCCTTCGCCTCTCTTCTTTGTCACTCTCCCTGCAACCCACAAGCCCATTCGACGACTATGTTGGGCTCTTCAACAGCTTCAAATGCTTATGAGGGGCTTCCCTCCCACTCACTCTCGGCTCCTCTGCCACAGACATCTTTGTCGCTAAGAGGCGGGAGGGAGTGGTCCAAGCATGAGCAACATTGGGCCTCCAGGCTATCTCGTCGTCTTCAAAACCTTTGGCTATTTGCTACATCAGTAGATGTGCTGGAGAGCTACGCCTTCCAAATCTTATGAATCTTCTCAAGACCCTGCAAATCGCCTTCTTTGGTGCCCGAAAGATCTTCATCGACCCAGCCTTCAGTCCGACCTCCACCAAAGTCGATAATCCAGGCGTCGTCGGTCTTGTCAATCAACACGTTGGCTGGCTTCACGTCGCCCCATATCACGTCGATTTCGTGAAGTTGATGAAGGGTTTCCTCAACTTGTCTTGCCCACTTCTCTCTCCGGGACTTTGCGATTGTGTGGAGAAGGTTGCAATCGAGGTTTCCGATCTCTTCGCTCGGCTGGATGTAGTCGATAAGTATTCCGATCACATCGCCGTCTACCGACATGACAAACGCTCTGATGCTTGGTACTCTGATGGAAGAAGCAATAACGGCTTCGACGATTCTTTGCAACGAAAGGATCTCTCGAGGGAGAGAGTCATGAAGCCACTTGCCGGCTAACTTGCAAACTCTGACTTGTCCATCCACTGAAACCTTCGAAACTCTCTGACCCCATAGATCCTGGAGTACCGCAATCTGCTGCGAATGAAATTTGGGCAGATTTGTGTTGATATTTGTCATATCAACGCTCTGATACTCGAAACAAGGTGCTGTAACGTTGTCGCGTCTAATGACCTCTGGCCCACCATCAATGGTGACCAACTCGAGCATGACGGATTTGGGGTTCAGAAAAGTATCGAGATCTTGTCTTTGAGGTGGATCGTCGATGACTAAGGGAAGCTCTCGAAATATGGGCTGACAAGTGGTTTGAGCAAGGTTGATCAGCTCGTCCATGGCTTTTTCCATCTTCTCGTCATCGTCCTCAAAGGAGGCATCGTCGAGCCTCTGCCAAAGTAGGCTCACAACACAATTAGGCCCATCAATGCTAGGAAAAGACTGAGGGAGACAAGCACCATGAAGTACGTGTTGCTGAATGTGATTGTTATCTCGCAGAACTCGGGTTCTTGACGCCATCTCGTAAATGTTCCAAGCATATCAGAACTTTGCCGCGCGGAAAATGGCGACCAATGTGAGGATGACAGCGCAGAGAAATGTGATTGTAAAGGAACTCGATGGTCTTGATGGTGATGGATTGTGGTTGAAAATACTAGGAGAGCATAGAAGAATCTGTGGGTCAAGCAGATAACACACCACGTTGGGACGGGACAACGTTAGAAACACTCCGCGCTGTGGAAAGCTACTTCACGAACGGCGCTTCCTGAAAAACAGCGGTTTCTGGGGAATGGCGATGCCTGAGAACCAGGGGAACCGCGCTTCCTGGCTTCTCATTGCGTGCCACTATCCATTGACTCGACGGTCCTGATTGGCTTATTGGCCTGTTGGTTATTCAAAATGCTGTATGTGTAACAGTAGGCGCTTGTTACGGAGGCTCCAGACGTCTATCGCTGTCAGGAAACAGGAGGACTAGCGTCCAACAGAAAGCGACACAACCAACACCTTATCCTACTTTCGACTCTGATAATTCGATTTCACGGTAACACACGGGCTTCAACAGTCTATGTGTGAGAGCTTGCCACCATGAGCGCGGCGTAGCAACCTTCTGATACACGGAAACATCGCCGTAGCGCATATACGAAGTGCTTCACATCGAGCCAACGTCGGGGAGTACAGTGCCCAAGCAAGACGGACTTTTAAGGATGCAGCGAAGCAGTATCTCGGGGACGGCGCTTTCTATGACTTCTGTTGTTAAGATGAGGTTTTGAGGCAGACCATGTCATATCATCATGGAAAGTTCAGTTCTGTCGAATATATGTCGGACGTACTTGATAGGTCCAGAAAGGTAGGGGTCAGAAGACCACACTGTAGGCTAATGACATATTAGGTAATGCAGTCACATGTAAGAACAATGGGGAAACGGTAATGAAATATCTTGGCAGGCTTAAGTGCTCATTTGATTCGTATCAGTGCATTGACATTGACTCTCTCGAGGGGAGCCTTTGATCTCCCATCTGCTCCAGTCATCATCATCGTTATGATCTGAATGTTAAGATAAGGTTGTGACAGCTTTAGGGAATGATAAAGTAATGCGCCACGTCATTGAGTCAATATTGCGGTATCCAACATGACATTCGAAGCACAATAATGCAACGCATTCAAACCATCTCACCTACATTTGCTTGACTCTCTTCACACCAACCAACGCCATGCCAGCAGACAAGGACAAAAACTTCTACGACTTGCTAGACTCCGTGGCCGTCACCACAGGCGACGAAGACGCAATTGCACAGAACAAACGCATCAAAGAGGCCGAATTCGCCGAGGACAGTCGAGAGCCGACCGCTGAGGAAGAAGAGGAATTGAAGCGGTTTGTTGAGCAGAACAGACATAAAGAAGAGGCGGGACTTGCCAAGGACGCTCGATCGGCGACGGGCCAAGGGCATGGTGACGGACATGCTTATGCGGAACAGAGGGAAGTGAAGGGCGTGGATGACTCTGTCGGTAAGGGCACGGCAGCTAGGATGCGCGGAGTTGTTGCTCATTATTATGTCGTGGCAGGTCTATTGTCTCAAGGAGGGGAGACCAACGCCTCGAGGGGTGGAGCTGAGGTTAATGCTGATCGGCTGAGGAAGGATGATCATCATACGGAGAACGCGGTGCAGAAGGAGCGTGGGGCCGAGATGACACCTCACGGACCGCAGCAGGATGAGCATCATAAGGAACATCATCGACTCTTCCATTTCCCTCATCATCATCAACATGCGGATAATAATCAGAAGTAGGACCGCTCAAGAAAGCTGTAGGAGTCTCACACGCCTCCGAAGCTTACTCGAAGCAGCCCGCTGCTCGCCAGCGTGGCCCACATCGAGAGGAGCGTATATCTGTGTGGGGATCACGAGGCTTTGCCTTGATTTCCTGCGCGTGTTTAGAGGAGCCTCTTGTGACTCCGCGGAGGCTGGACCAGTGATCTCGTACGGTAGACCGTACTCGACGTTCTCTCCTCTTCTCTTCTCGCCCCATTGTCCATCGCCTCATCTAGACAAAGCAAGCAGTACCCAGGCGCTTTCCCTGTTTTAAAAAGGCGCTCGCTAAATGGAAAGGCAGCGCGCGCTGAAAACCAATATACATCTAGTTCCGTGGGTGAGACGCCATTATTTAGTTCATCGCGGTATGTGTGCCGATGGTTCACGGTTGTGCGGCATCTTGCTGAACGTTGAACTACCAAGCATCAATGTGCGCAGAGAGATGCCCTTGCTAGATTGTCTCCAGAAGAGGGAAAGAAAGAGCACTGATACACCTCCTTGTATGCATGCAAACAATGCCGACCGGTAATGAATAATGATAACCTCTAAAGGCAGGTGGTAATACTGCTAGGTATATCCTGATATCCACCCTCACATAATATTCATCAAGAGCGCAAGGCAAGCCTATATGCACCGGAAATCGGATTTTTGTCCCCGCGTAAATACCTAGATCTCTAAAGAGTCCAATCCCCAAATCTCAACATCCTTCACCGCATCCAAGGACACCCTCTTCACTGCCCTCATGTACATTGGCTCTCCGTTCTCAGCGAACTCACCCAGCGGGATGATCCTGCCCACTTCAAACGCCATATCGCACATCCCCACCCATTTCAGCGAGCTATATTCGCGTTTCGATATCTCCTTGGCGACTTTTCTCTCGTGGAATCTATCACTGTGGGCCTTCAGCTCGTCGCTGAAAGCTGATGATTTGGGATTGTCCAGGATCCTGATTGCAAACAATTTGGGAAGGAAGGGGAGCAGGAGACGGAACAGATCGAAGTCGGACTTCTCGATGCCAAGGCCTAACTGCTCTAGATTGGGGCAGCTCCGGACGAGTTTCGCAATGTCATCGGATCCAAGTCTCCATTGCGAGGCCAAGAGCAGATGACGCAAGGTCGCTCCATGGTTCTCTGACAGGACTGCCAGATAGTCCTTGCCTAGACTGTTGGCGGAGAAGCCGCCGGGAGTTGCTGGAGTACCCGGTGTACCTGGAGATCCAGTCTGAGATCGAGTACCGTTCGCCGTGCTATCAGCTTGCTCCTTCACCTCTTTCTTTGCACCAATCAAGTAGAGCTTCTGAAGTCCGGTGGTCTTGCCGAGTAAGTCACAGTGGGCCCTCGACCACTTATCTCCTCGCATCGTTTTTAGGTTTTGGATGAACTTTGACGGTTTCATCCGCCAGGTATCATCAACAAAAATGGTCTCTGCGCTGTCGCCGACTCCAGCCAAGCTGTTGATCATAGTGATTCCTTGAATCTTATTGGGATTGAAAATCTTCTCAAAGTCTTCGGTCTGTTGGGCGTATAAATTGTGAAATGCCACATATTCTACTGGGAGTTTGTAGTCTGCAGCAATACACCTTCCGAAATATGAATGAAGTGTGACGCTTGGCTCGAGACCGTCACGCATCCTGGGACTCCAATGTAATCTCAAGTCACGTAGATTCTTCGAGCCGAGAAGTAGCAGCGAGATGTCGTCCGGATAGCATAGAGGATCGATGTCAGTAATCTTGAGTGTTTTCAACTTGGGTATTGGTGGGATCAGGATCACAGGCCGAGGGAGACGCAAGGCAGGAAACTTGATAGTCAAAGAAGACAACGTCGGCCGCTGCGCCAGCCCGTGGTACACGGTTTGAAGCATCTTAGTATTGAGCTCCCAGCTGGCGTGGTTTTAGCTGCAGCGGTTGCTCGATTACATGTGATAGCGAAATACCTGAAAGATTCGAGCTTCTCCATCTTCTCAACCGCCGCCCGAACAACCATGTTTAACATCATTGAGTTATCTGGCACCCTTCCGACCCTTGCAAATTCCTCCAGGTCATATTCCTTCCATTCACCACTTAGTTTGAATGACCGCACCAGCCCGGCAATATTTCTACTGATGAGGCCATTTAGGCCCATAGCAAGCGGGCTCGCACTGCCGCATCCTTCTGGTCGTTCATCTGATCCGTAGCGGATACGTGCGTAGGAGTGCAGCGTGACTCGAGTATAAAGCTGGGGCAGCGTCATGTAGTGAAGGACACGACATGTGCTACAGACTCGCGCAAGATCTGCAACATTATCGAGCTATATTCAACGCATTGTTAAGTCCGCTTTGCTTGATGAGCATGCTTGCAGGCTTACGTATGAGATGATAAGGGCTATGAGATTCAGTGGTAGCACAACGACCTGTCCTCCGTTTTCTTGCCCGGTAACATTGACTGCGTAGTCAAACATGCTGCCATGCACGTTAGATACAGCCATGTTGTTGCGGTTCTATTTGGCCAGTACTCCACGGGGTGAAGCCTTCCAGAATTAGTTTATGGATGAAGGCTGTCAGTAAGGTAAATATTGCGATCTAAGGCTGAAGTCTATTTTGAAGTGCATGCACAGCGGGCTTTCGATTTTCCGATAAGCATAGGCATACTGTGCCTTATCGCTTCAAGTTGCCTTTCTCGTCGTCGGCATGATGTACAGAGCCTAAATTCACTGATCAAAGCCACTGAACACATGGAAGCTATGGAGGTTACGATGACCGCAAATACTCTGGTGACAGTCCACATGTGCTTCAAAACCCGCTGAGATCTTAAATACTGCTTGCTCCCAAGACCTTACGCCTGGTAATATGTTGAAGCTAAATTTCGGGTGTAATCATACGGCGGTGATGACCAGTAAATCACGGCGGTGATAGGTTGTTTTTGCGGACGGCTAAACGCTGTTCGATGACCATATCGTTGCTTACCGAAGCTCCGAGTCCCAACTCAGTCCTAGGTCCACATACCAAACTCCCGCTTCCGATCACGGAAATCTAACAATCCTTTCAAATGGAACCCAGAAAGGGCTTTTATGGTTCGACACCTGTTTGCGAATCGTGTGGCCTTCGTTGCTTGTATCCCCCCTCAGGGAATGCCGACGGAGAAGCTGACCGAGTACCTGCAAAGTCTGGTTCTTGGGGGTCCGTCAGAGGCCTGCTCGTACAATGATCTTGGTGTATAGAAGTTGGTTCAAAAGCAGAGGCTGATGCTGGATGTGTAGTCATGCATGATGAAATACTAAGACCTTGTGTCGATGTCTGCGTCTGGGACAGATCTGGACCATCAGGGGTTTGACGGCCTTCGATGTTGGACAGCTGACCCACAGACCGCCCAGGGGCCACGATTGGTGGTGACTGGGATGGACTACGCCTAAAGCGCTCTTCTGATATCATCAGAGTACCTCGTTGCGACAAAAGCTGATTATTGGTGTCGGTAGGTGAGTATCTGTCATTGCGCTGTTGGACCACAAATGATTCCCCGTACTCGGTAGGCCTAGAAGGGCGTTCGATTGCTTTGCCCTTGGTTTTGCTGTAATCTATCTCTGGTACTGACCGCTGAGCATCAATATTCTGATGTACGTCGTCACTTTCAGTGGTTCGTGGGATAGCTGCCGGCCAGGTTCTCCCCCGGGGCTGAGCCGGGATCACTGTGACAGGGAGCGGGATATTTGTTTCTCTACGACTTGGTCTTGTTCGTATCCTTTCCCTCTGCCCAGCAGCAAATGAGATCATTTTCGCTTTCAGATCTTGAGAGTGATCAGTGTCAGTATCTGATGATGGTAACGACAGTGCCGCGCCTGGCGCATCTGGAATTTCTGGGGGAGGTGAAGCACGGCGCCGCTTGAAAGGATTCTTAGCTGCCTGCCAACGGGAGTTCCCTTTTCCCACTTGACGCTTGTTGGTGTTTGGTGCTTTGTCTTGCGCTCGTCGACGATTATCGTCCACTTTCACTTGCTCGACATCCAAAGAAGCAACACCGTTTCCACTCCCCGATTGTTCAGGTGTGTTCTCTGGTATTGATGATGTCGGGTGACTGACAGGATGATAATGAATGGCGTATTCCGTACTTGCAGCACTCATTGTGTTATCCCTACTGACGGGTGTTGCAACTACGATTGGTGGCGTAGGGCACGGCGCGTATGCCGAAGTGGCAGCCCGAGGTATGGCGGGAGTCATCATTGATTCCTGGCCTTTCGAAGGATCGGCTACCCTACCGGAACCATTGTGCAGATGAGGTGCAGGTGGTCGAGTGCGATTAATGCGATTGGTCCGTGTGGTCATGCTGTTCCAGCCAGTAGTCATGCCACCACGATTTCCGCCGTCTCCCCTATTCCGCCGCCCGATACCGGGCCAGTTGACCTCATCTGATGGCGTGACCTCAAGCATCTCATCTAACTCAAAGATCTCCCTACCGAGGATGCCATCTTTCCTTTCATCTCGTTCCAAAGCCTCAATCCGCTCCACCCACTCCCAAACGACTACGCTTGCTGCTGCAGCACCGACCCATCGAACGTAGTCACCCCATCCAGCGACGTTGGGTTTTGATATATCCAGGACGAAGAAAACCACAGGAATAAGGACCGCCACAAGAGCGAGGATAGCCACAAGACATATGTTCCGCATCTTTGGGTGAAAGAAGGCGAATCGTCGCTTCGAGAGAGAATAGTAGACGACCCATGCTGCATACAGCAGGCTGAGTGCAAGCGCGAACAAGTAGCTCAGAGCTGGGATCGCGTCGATAAACTTTCGTGGTCTTAATTTATTCGAGCTGGCAACGAAGCTGTTCAGAATACTGAAAGTGGTGTCCAGAACGATAAGGGCAAATCCAGTCCATTTGATGATGACTTTCTCCTTGTGACGTGGAAAGAGTCGTATCAAGGTCTGCACTTGGGCAAGCCAAAGGAACGTGTCAGAAATGACCCTGACGACTCTGATTACCAGCCCTCCGACCACTTCCTGCGTCAAGGCGCTGGCATCCATATATCCGACGTCGTATTGATGCTCTGCGACCTTGAAAGTATCGGCAGTCGCGATGGTCAGGGAGATTGTGACAGTCAACGCAGCAACTTTCTGAAGCCATGGTCGTCTTCCAACTCCGGCAACTGACGTACTCCCTGAAGCTCCACTAATCATCCCTCGTCGTCCAAGGAAGCCACTTCCCCCACCAGGACCACCAACGATAAATGTCCGCGGAGTGATGAAAAGCATGATGACTAGCATATAGCTGACAACGGTCGCCGCAGCAATCGCGTATATTTGAGGCAAAGTTGAAGCGTAGAACGGGTCTCGAAGATCGGCGACGGTCGTGGGATCGCTTGGTGTTGCCTGCTCCCAGCCTGCTCCACCTGTGCATTCGGGTTGGAAGATAGCATTTTGGGTGAGGGTGATGATCGATGTATAGTCGATGGTGAGCAAGCCATGGCTTGGTAGTGTAAAAGGCGTACAGTGTTTTGCTATCGAACTGCTTGTCGTTGTGGGTACTGCCCAGATCTGGCGTCGTTCGAGCTCATTGTCAAGTACCATGCCGTCGCAGAATAACCACTCAGCATCGATGCTAGGTTCCGACAGGTAAATTCCAGACCTATTCAGTCGAATAACTTCAACAAGCTTCACTTTCAGCGAGTGTCACTTAGTACATGACGTCCTCGCTATCGGGTGCTGCGTCTCAACGCCTGCATACTCTGGGATCAGTGATAGTGATATTGCGAGAGCCATTTCCTTAGCGCCGCTGTCGTCACCGAGAAACGTGGGGATCATCCGACAGGCTTGTCTCGCGTCGTCGTCCGATTGGCTCTTGGCTTAGCGCAGGCTTAGTCAGCCCACCCCGTTGACCAGAAGGGGTGCACTGTAACTACACACAACTAGCACATGGCCACCTCACATTAACACTGAGGTTTGCTACACAATGTAGTTCTGTTCACTTCTAACTCTGTAAATGAACATTATGACAAACACAAATTATCATTCTGGATCTGTTCTGTTCTCATTTTCAGATTAAAACTCTATTGGAAGGACTGCTGAATCGAAATTTACTGAGCCGACATAGTTGACTTGTAAACTCGGTGAGGGTTGTGGGTCATATATTTCGCTAAGCAGCTAAAACCTACCCGCTTTGAAGTGATAATTACTTCCTACTTTGAACATATTTCACGAGGGCTAAAATATACATCAAAGAAACTTTATAAGCTCACTGTTGTCGTAGGAATACATCGTCGAATAAATGCTTAATTGAGCGGGAGGGAACTGAGGATAACAACATCCGGAGAAGAACAGTCACGAGGTCGCTGTTTCGAGAGTAGCTGTTTGAGTAAGCAAGGGTTGCCGCTCGTCAACATAATCGGCAGTTTTCATGTGAGGTAGAGGCGCGACAGCCTAAGGAACGTAGGATTTTTAATCAATGTTACCAGTTAACAGCTAGAACTTCGCGGATAGGCAGCTCAGCACCGTTGATAGCTGTGTAGGATTCGGGATATCGGAGAGAATGTAGGATTTCCTTGGCAGTTTTTGTTCAATAAGAATGGAGCTAACGTGAAAGCGATGATATGCCACATGAACCCGCAGCAAAAACAGCAATCGCTTTTCAAAAATAGGCCGAAATGCAAAACATCAAAGCCTTTGACCCAGGATTGATACGACATAAAACCGTTTTCTATCAGGCACACTACCATGCGATCCTAGCGAGCGGACCCTTAGGGAACAGCCGGACCATTAGTTTCCTGAGTTCATCCATCATGAGAATACCAAGGGCCATGGGAATCGGCAGTAGCCAAAACTCTATGGGTACCGATGCAGTACCGAACAGGTTCTGGATACCTGGTAGTTCAGTAACGAAGATAGCGATAGCGAGAGAAATTATGGCACCTAGGGGGAGCCAGGGATTGCGGCGTTTCTTTCGAATTGGATCTGCCTGAACAATGGAGAGGCGTTTGTTACGGATGGATAGGATGTTTCCCCACTGGAGGATGACGAGCGTGACGAAGTAGACGCACTGCCCAACGCTGTTGAAATAAACTAATTCAGCTGCGGTATAGCCATAAAAGCCTTCTTGGTATTTTCCGAATGCAAAGATAAGGGAATGAAACGGAATTCCGGCAGCCTTGTACATATACAAGAAGAACATGCTGTGTGCGCAGATTGTTTCCATGATGCCAATGAATAGATAGGATTGAATGTAGATCTTGAGGTTGATAAGGTGGTCCTTCTTGTGATTTCGCGGTGGAAGGTCAAGCAGGTCAAACTCTTCCTTCTCCATTATCAAGGTTAGGCAGAGGAAAAGATCAGTGAAAACACAAATGACGATCATCAAGAAGGAGCTAAGCGGCAATGGTACTCCGATGAACACGTTCAAAAGAACAGGCCAGATCTCAGACCAACTTCCAGCAGGTAGGAGATAACTGATGAGCTTCTGAAGGTTCTGAAAGACAAGACGGCCAAGACGTATTGCTTCTACGATGGAGTCGAACTTGTCCAGTAAGACCAAATCGGCGGCCTCAATGGCGACGTCGCTTCCGGAAACTACGGCAATACCGACATCCGCCGCGCGTAAAGCGGGTGCGTCGTTCACGCCATCACCAGTGACGGCAACAACATTATCACGCGCCTTAAACACATTGACGATGCGGAGTTTCTGCTCAGGGGTAGTGCGAGCAAAGACAATCTCTTCATAGCGGCAAACAGCATCCCAGTCCTCTGGGCCGAGCTTAGCGATTTGGGAACCTTCAAGAAGCAGACTATGGCGGGCTCGCTGCGGGATTGATTTCTCGTCGGCGTCGCTGAGAATCCCTACGATATCTTTAAAGACGTCTGGTTCGACCGGTCCGGTGAAAATCCCAACATCACGAGCTATGGCGGCGGCGGTCAAACCAAAATCACCAGTAACCATGAAGAAACGAAGGCCAGCACGACGACAAGATGCTACTGTTTGAGCGGTCTCTGCCCTTGGAGGGTCGGTGATGCCAAGAACGCCAATGATAATCAAGTCCTGGACGCAGTCATTGACAACTTCATCGCCGAAGTAGTTCGAACCAAGAACCTCCTCAGGAGTGTAGAAACGGTGGCAAAGTAGTATGACTCGTTCAGCATTTCTGGATAACTTTTCCTGCAGTGCAGACAGAAGTTTCTTTGCCGCATCATTCAAGGGGCAAACACTATTGCTCTGAGCTGACCAGTATGCTGAGCATTTCGGTAGGAGAACGTCTGGGGCACCTTTGACGTACGCTAAATAGCGAGGCTTCTTTTCGTTAATCCCATCCAACGCTTCAGGATCTTTATGCAAGGTGAGCATCCACTTGTTTTTAGAGTTGAACGGGATCTGGAAAATCCTCGGAGTGGATTTGCGAATACTGTCACCAGGTCGCGAAGATTCGGCAAAGCGAAGAACGGCCCCGTCGGTCGCGTTTCCGTTAACGTTACGCTCTTCGACTGCGAGGCTTACAGAAAGTGGATCGAATGTAGCATCATTACAGAGAATCGAGGCCCGATTTAGTTCATCGTATGCTCGCGGTGGCTTTGACTGCCCGAAAGCGTTGACAAAATCCTTGATATTGCACTGCCCGTCAACAAAGCCAACCGTCGTGACAGCCATCTTGTTCTCAGTCAGAGTTCCGGTTTTGTCGGAGCAGATGACATTGACGCAACCAAGTGTCTCAACCGTGGAAAGACCCTTAGGCAGGATGTTGGCATTCTTCATCCGTTTTGCAATCATCATCAAAGTAAGGGCGACCCCAACTGGCATACCTTCAGGAATGAAGGCAACAACGCAACCCATAACGTCGTTGAGCATGGCCACGACATTCATATATTGAAAATGATCGACGCGGAGCCAACCAACCCAAGTGAATAGGATAAGTCCAGCAAGGATGGCTGTTAGACCGATGATGATGTAAACAAAACGACTAATCTCCCGCTGAATAAGTGTAGGAATGTCCTTGACACTTGAAGTAGCCTTCGCGATTCTGCCCATAACAGTTCTGCTGCCGGTAAGCACAACAATTCCTATCCCGTTGCCGTTTGTGACGTTGGTACCCATGAGAGCCATATTTCGCGTCTCGAGAAAGTTATCATCCGTGGCGTCGAGAGCGCCCTCAACCTCGTCAGATTCGCCAGTAAGAACGGAACGATCGAATCGGATGTCTCCTGAACTGTCGAGCAGTCGGAGATCGGCAGGAACCTTGTTTCCAATAGATATGTGGACGATGTCACCGGCAACAAGGTCTACGGCCGACAGTTTCGTGAGGCTACCATCTCGCAAAACAAGAGCCTCTGACGGCAGTAGGTCGAGAATCGAATTCATAACTCGTTTTGTCGACCAGTCTTGAAACGCGGAGAAGCTTGCCTGAAGAAATATGACGATGAGAACCAGAATGGCCAAGGCCAGGTTGTAAGCTGCAGGTGGATTACCCAAAGGCCTCCAGCAGAGGAAGAAGATGAGAACGCCAACCCATAAAACGGAACAGAAACCACCAAAGATGTAGCCCAGGGTCTTTCGAACGTAATTCTCGCGGCGTTTGGGGATGGTGTTTTTGCCATCGCGCTGAAGACGGTGTGAGGCAGCAGTAGCAGTAAGACCTTGGCTGAAGGAGACGTTGAATTGTTGACATATTTCATCCACACCCAAGGAATGGAAATTCAGCTTTTCAAAGTAGTGCTGATCATCATCCTCGCGCGCCTCACGTTTCTCGTCCGCAGCAAAACCTTGATTGACACCTTGAGACTCCGATACCTGGATAGCCACGGTTTGAAACTCGATTGGAATACCGGAATGAGAATTGGCCCGATTACGGATGCTGGCAATAGTATCTCGACTGCTGGAACGCTGCCGCCTAAGAGGAGGCTGTTGTCGGCCCCCACGCTCGACTGATGGCGATTGGAAAGTGATGCGTGGCTGCTGTTCGACAGCACTCACATTTTCTTGTACATCGTTCGCATTGTTGCTAGTAGCAGACGAGTAGTATACTGCTGAAGACATACTGGAGAAGACAGAGAGCGTTGATCAAGGCGAGTTTGGAAAGTGTCAGTTGAGCATCCATATATCTTCCAAACACGGTGCGCACAGACCAATTGGAGAGAGGTAGTTATTCAATGGATTAAGCCGGACGGCGGAGAAAAAACATCGTTAGTAGAGTAGACATGCCGAAGGCAATGCGATAACCAGTTATTGGGTATAATCCTTCTTGGGAATGACGTCGGATGGAACGAGGAACAGCCCAAAAGCCAGTCGCGGCAATGAGGCATTTTCCCCGATCGTGCGGAGAATTACTGTACCTAAATCCCTCACTGCGGCCATGGAAAACTCCACGTTTTCTTAGTCAATGGTTTCGTTCATATATCGAATCAAGTGTAAGCAATTTATTCGAATGGAGGGAGACCATCTGAGGGAATACTTTAGTGCCTTGTTCTTGGCAAGCGCATTCCAACTTGACTAGTTGGTGCGTGGTACGTGTACTCCGAACGGATCTCCCTAACCCCAACCCTTGATTGAAAAGGGTGTCATGACGCACGGTAAAGGAATGCACAGGCTGGCTTGTGTGCATTCGTCGCATCCAGACTGCTGGAGACCAGACGTTGTTAGATTCCCGCAGTATGGCTAGGTCTGTACCAAAATCCCTCATACACCAGTCATCAGAGAAAGCACTGATGATCACTTAGTCTTTGCCGCCGAACTACCACAAATGGGTATAGTGGTGGTTCACGTTAGTAAAGCGTCCGTATTGAATCCTCAGAATACGGAACCGGCTCCTCTGACCATTGCTGTCTAAAGTTGTAGAATTCAACAGGGCAGGACAGCTCACTCAGTTCAGGCATGATCAATGAACATAAATGAGAATAGAAACGCAACAGAGCATGGATGAGCAGTGTCTGAGCAGTGGGTGAGTTGGATGAGTGAGGGTGAGCAGAGAGTGAGCAGAGAGTGAGTCAAGGGTGGGTAGCGCCTGAGTAAAGCAACGCAAGCTTACTAACCACGCCTGAAGGGAAAGCAGAACTTTGTAAATCATAGTACACAAATACACATCATCAACAGCGTTAGCGGTTCCTTGCCTGATACAATTGCGTGTCAGCTTCTCACTAAAACCGATGGAGTGCCCCAGCCTTTTGAGGTAGCGATTGAACGTGTCATACAGTAAGGCCTTCTCCGAAGATGTCCCGATCCCATCCGGTGTGCGTACAGCACGACGAAATATCGGCGTCTCAAGCATGGGTGGTTTCCATTTCAGTTGCACACTGTTTTGAAGAGGCTCCACTTTCACTTGAAAGATGTCCTTCGGAGATTTGCAAGCTTTCCGCCTCGAACGCATCATCGGCAAACGTCACGGCAAGAAAATTTAAAATAGGACACAAGGCCAGATTGTCGTCTCGCTCGTGAAACACACATGTTGTTCTGGCTGGCGGTAAGCTGCAAGTGACCTTGGACGGACTGCATGGACCACTTACTGATTTGATTTTTCGCTCTCCCCCTTCATGTAGAGACAGGTGGCCTCCATGATCAACAGGTTGCGATGCCCTTCATCTGGATTCCGAATGATCGTGAGCCGCACATCTCTATAGCACAGCGCCTTGTTGCTTCCCCGAGCACATCCGCTTTCGATGAGTGCGCCAGGTCTTGAGGATGTGTCGATGATCATTAACGGCAGGAGAGACAACCCCACCCTTTGCCGCTCTTGAGGAAACGTCTCCGTGTCGAGAGTCCAATGATAGCGGAGGAGGAGGAAGAGGTCATTCACGCTCATCACCGGTTTGGATCCTACGGTCCCATCTAAATCGTATTCGTCTTTCAACGACCCGTCAATATACTGCGGTCTGTCAGATCCATGCCTCGCTCGTAAGGAATGAGGCCGCTCATACATCGACAAACTCTTCCCTGACAATATCCTCTAGCCGCCGGTCGATACCTCTATATACCAGCTTTAGGACCTTCCAATAGGTATAGATAGTGTCTTTCATGTTAATATTGTACGTGTTCAACCGCCAATGGAGAAAGCCTTTGAAATGCTGCACGACACACACTCCAAGGAAGCTATGAGGATCCACAATGGTGAAGGTTCAGTATCTGAGATAGCTTATTAACCAGCTGCCACGCTCGTTGACAGAAAGAGTAATCTCACTTCTTCCACTTATTTTCCTCCCGCTTCATACTCCCGATGGTGACCTTGGCGTGCTTTCGTCCGGGAGGCTTCTTGTCTTTCGGGAATCGCTCGGATAGGTAGTGATCGGGTGGGAGGTGTTCGCGTTTGGGTTTTCCATGTCTTCTTTGGGGTGACATGGCTGGCTGCGAAGGCGGTCGAAGCTCGAGGACAGAGTGTGGTCGGATGTGGAAACGGATACTGAAAGGTAACGTCCCTCGAACCCTGAGGACGGCCAGAACGTACGGTATTTATGCATTTCGAGTGTCCTAAAGGGCGAGGGTAACCCACAATGGGTTGCGTGATTTCAAGCTGCATGACAAGGAGGTAAGAACCTATTTTAAGCGACGCCGAGGCGGCGGGAGTGCACCGTTAAGAGGAAGCCAGAGACGGCTTCAAACCCCTCAGGATCTGGATGCAATTTCACCCACACGCGTACAATAGCAGTTAATAGGTCACTTCCACGCCCACCCGAACGGTCAGCACGGTCGCGAACCCACGGGTGTTCAACAGTCACCACCCATCAAAATACCCGCATCTCTTCCCAAACTTCACAAACCCTAGCAACATGGCCTCCCGACGAGAATCCGATTAGGAGCGCCTTGGTAAGCGCCTGCGCGAGCAGAACAACGCGCTGGCCAAGCGGAACAGCGCGCCAAAGAAGAGCAGAAATGGAATTAGCTCACAACCTTTGAAGAGTTTCTGGAAACCTGTCATGACCGCCTCTCCGAACCCATTTTCATCCAGCGTGACAAGTCTCTCGCACAAAGGGCTCCATCATCAATCTCAAGAACAAGCTTTGTCCTATCTACCTATGTCTCTGGGATGATTTCCCTCAAGTTTAACAACAACTCTTCAATGGCGTTTACAATTTCTCTCACCCACTGTCTCAACCTTCTTCACAGCTCTTTAGCTAAGTTTTACACTTAAAGAATTTGGTTAACAACTCTGTCACTGAAAGCTTGTCAGCAAGTGCGATTTTAAAAGCTAGAAAAGAAATTCATAGGGAAGTTAAAATGTAGTGGACTGTTAAGTGTACTGAATACAAGGAGTTCTTCATACACAACCCGGCTCCCGCCTCCTCTGCTTGCAAGCTCCAGCTTCCGTCTAAAGTTCCTTCTTCTCATTGCCACTGATGGCATTTGCAGCATGTATAGCTCTACAGCCATGTTAGTACTGGTCGTGTGAACGTTCGCCAGCATTGGAAGAAACGTACCCCTTTCCCCCGATCACAAGGCTACCAACTTGACTCGACACAAACGAACCCGCCGCACCCGCTACACCTGTAGTGGCTCCTTGGGTCAGCCCCGAGAAAGCTGCACCACCAACCGCTCCACCACCGCCGCCAGCAGCTCCAAGGGCAATCTCAATAGCACCCGTGGCTAGGGTCTGCTGGCCCAAACTTCCACGGACATTCTCCTCGACAGTATCCGCGACACTCTTCTCGAATGCGATGCCTAAGCCCTTGCCGACCGCGCCGCCGAGCATGGCGCCGCCGGGGCCAAGCACTACACCCCCAATGGCAGATCCAGCGGCTGTGATGGTACTGTTTGTGGCTTGTATGGCAGCCTTCTTTGCTTCTTCCTGTGAGCGCATGGGGGTCAGTCCCGTCGCGGTTGCCAGGTGCAAGCACTAGATGAATTACCGTGTTGCCGGCTATGGCCTGTCCTGCGGCTACCAAGTGCCCGAGGATGGGAATGGGCCCAAAGAAATTTGCAAATTGGCCGTCCTTGCTGAACCAACCCATGATTGAAACGTAAATAGAGAGTGAGAGGCAGAAAAAGTTGCAATAGCGATACGTTGAAGGGCGCAAGTGCTAAGAGATGTTTCTGTCCTCTACTTAGGGAATGGCCCAGTACTTTTATAGCTTATCCAAGTTGACTTAGAAGTTTTCTTTTATCACAGGACAATTCGCATGGCACATGTGCGACTAGACTTAGTCTGAGATAAGTTTTCAAGCCACAGTGCGGTCCTCCAGCTGGGGCTCTACAAAGAAAAATTTCCAATGCAAGCCACGGCACTTAAGACTGGAATTAGCGTGCCTTTCTTCAGCTCAGGAGGCTCAATTGATAACGTATCTAATGCACGCCATAGCGCTTAATACCAGGACGTTCAGAAACAATAAGCAATATCAAACTAAAGCGCCAAACGGAAGCTGCTCAAAACGGCCAAGCACGATTCGATATCAATTTCAACAAAGCCCACAACTCCGGAAACATGAACGGCGTCTTCCTGGGTGTCCAGCCTTCCTCGAACGGCAGTCTCTCGTCCTCGAACATCGCCTTGACATATTCCTTCGGGATGGTGTAGTACATGCCCTTTCCAAAGACGCCCTGAAATGCAGCAATCTCGCCACACGCCAACTGGTGTGGTAAATGCACCCCTGACCAGGAGAGAGTCGGACTGACCTCTCTAGGCAAGTATGCTCTCTCAACGAATTCAGAACGTTTTTCGGCATGAAGCCCCATGCCACGTTCAAAGATATCAATCCCGACACAGACATTGCGAACGCCTTGACAGACCTGTATGAACATCCCGATATGGTGGAACTGTATCCGGGACTCTTCTGCGAAAGCAACGGGCGGAATATGGATCCGGGTACAGAGGGGACTGGAGGTCTGGCAATGTGGACGGGCGTCTTTTCCGACGCCGTTACATTGGTCAGATCGGATCGCTTCTATACGGTTGTAAGTCTTCAGCATCCAATATTCTTGTTTTACTTCTCGTTAAAGAGTCTCTTGTTGGCACGTATAGGACTGGACCGTCACATCCTTGACCGCGTGGGGAATGAAAGAAGTCTCGTCCAACAGCAAAGTCCTGAAAGGTTCCATGTTCTACAAGCTAATTCAAAGAGCATTTCCCGGATGGTTCAAATACGACTCGATTTATCTCTGGCAGCCGATGTACACTCCGACTGCCAACAAAAAGTATGCCGACAAACAGAAGCTACGTAAGCTTTTCGTCGATGACGGCCCCCATCAACCGACGAAGCCGACCAATATTACAGACTACGACAACCTACTGGCCATCCTAGGCCACCATCGGGAATTCAAGAATCCTGCATTCTCGCAGTTGCATAAGCTGGATCCTGGGCCGGTGAAGGACTTTCTGCAAACCATCGATGAGTTAGTTCATGATGTAGGAACAAACACTCTCGCCGACGTTTCCAACGAATATGGAGACACCGAAAAGCTGTTCTCGGAGTACTTTTCCTCGATGGCAAAGTTCATTGAGGAGAGGGAAAGATGTAAGTGGGTGCCCAGGAACAACGGCGCTACAGGGACGTTCCAGATAGACGTGACAAGAGAGTGAGTACTCCACGCCTGCCCTACTCTGTTTGAGCTGTGCCGTTGTTCTATTTTCGACCAGCCGTGTTGACCAATGGCGAAGTTTTGCGATACCCATCATCGTGCGCTTCGTCGGTGACATCCTGGGCCTAAACCTTTCAGGCGTGACAGACACTACTTCTGGCATGAGCGAAACACAGTTCTACAGGATCATCACGGATTATCAGCATTTTCTTAATTACAATGACGATGAGACGACAACCTGGAAGCGAAGGGCCGCGTTCTTGGAATCCATGAAGACCACCGTCGAAACACTTCAAGCTTTATCTGGAATCAAGGGAGCAATCAGTCATTTCTTCGGATACACAGGCGAAGCTGCCTCGATAGATGGATGTGGCAAAGAACTGCGCGCTTTCGGGGCAAAGCTGGCCGAGAAACTCAAAACCAAAGGCAAGATGAAGGGCATGACAAGCGTGTTTCTGATAGCCCTGGAGGGGGCTTATAACACCGTGCTCATGGTAAGAGATACGTCATCAGCTCACACTTTCTCTAAATTTGCACGGGCTAAGTGAAGCCCACAATGTTCAGTTTACCGAGATCTTGAACTTCTTCCTCGATACCGAAGAAGGACAGCAGGCGTGGCCAAAGGTTCAGAAGCTCGCCGGGCTTAACAATCCTGAATCTAACCGTCAGATCAAGAAGTACGTGATGGAAGCTCAACGGATCACCTTAAATCTTCCAATCGTGCGAGTTGCCCAAGAGTCGGGTACGATCGAGGTGAAGGACAGCAAGACGAAAGCTATCACAAAATTCAGCTTTGAAAAGGGCGAGAAATTCGTGCTTCAATTGGTTAGCAGACTTCTTCCATAACCTTAACCCCTATTGAGGTCGTGCTTCAATTCGTTAGCAGACTTCTTCCATGACCTTAACCCCTATTGAGGTTGTGCTGACGAATCTGCGTGACCGAATGTACAGGGCAAAGCATCGCATGATCCAACGATCTTTCCTGAGCCTGCCAAGATTGACTTGAACAGAGATCCCACCATTTACGTCAACTACGGCCACCAAGAACAGTCTTTGAAAGCAGAGGAGATCTCCACCATCGCTTTGACCGCTATGATCAAATTTGCTGCAACAATGAGAAATCTCAGGCCCGGAAATGATACTGCAGGATCGCTGAAGAAAGTGACGCAGGTCGGAGGTGCTGAGAGTTACATGACTCCCGATTGGGCAGAATTCGTACCGTATCCTACCAGTAGGTCACACAGCTTCTCAGTATCTCCAGATGCCTGAGACCAAGCTCCTATTGGTGCTCGCGCTGACTCGTATTTCTAGCATGGAAACTGCGGTATGATGATTGGGATGGGCCTTACGTACCATATCCAAAGAAGTCGAAGCAGAACCATGACGTGACGGAGATCTACAGACCAAACGGGCCTAGTCACGATGGAGGAACCTTCAACAACAACAACTGAGGCTGTTGCAGAGGGACGGCGAACTGCGATTGATGAGTGTATCTCTTCTGACATGATGTCTGCTGGCGAGTGACGTTGAAAGAGAACGTTCCTTCGACCCTTCCCTACTGCTAGCTAAGCCTACAGCCCAAGTACGTACAAGGTGAAGGTCACAAATGTTCGCTTGGTTAGCTAGTTTACGTGTAAACAACCATCAATGTCATGACTTTCAAACCAACAAGACACAATGAAACGGGTGAATGAGAGACTTCTACTAAGGCTAGAATCAAAGACCTTATTAGGGAAAGGTTTCTGTTAACTTAAGTGGTGAAGTGACATTTTGACGTCTTGTACAGCATGATTAACAGCTGACTAGTCAATGACTGAGACTGCAGACCTCATTCTCTATGAACTGGATGACCTTTCAGACTTGTTGAATTTCAAGCTACATCGCGATGTTTTTCATCGTGGTTGAGGCTCGATGATGAGGCTCAAATAAGGTTAAGGTTGTGGCTTGTGGCTGTGGTGGAACTGCGGCTCAGAGCGGCTCAAATTAAGGTTGATGGGTGGCGCCCCATTGTTGATTCAAGCATGATTTTGCTATTTACCGCGCGAGAATAAGTAAAACACTTTACTAGGGATAAGCATGCCAGCCGTGGCAAGTGAACAAGCTTCCCTCAACTCTCCGATATCTTGATATCCGTACCGTCACCGCAACCATCTCCTTCGTCTGACCGCAATTTTCAAATCAAGTCCCAATTGCAAACGCCCCCATAAGGACCCGAAGAGACTCTTCCCTTTTTGGCCAGATACTCCTGTTTCGTGAGTCCTCTCACATCCCTCCCTTCCACTTTCTCGACGTTACAGACAATGATACTCTCGCCTGGCACACCCAGAATCTCGGGTCTAACATCAAGCCACCAGAATTGCCCATTTGTCTCAAACGGGATGTAATCGTCCTTTTTCTTGCCGTCCTGACTATGAATAAGTAATATGAAGAGATACGGTTTCCCATTACCGGTGCGTTCGAAATCGAAGTGCTCGCAAACTTTCTCAAACTGAAAACGGACAGTAGGTGATTGGTGCTGCCTAGAATCGACGGATATCTTCTTGTATTTGGGTAAGAAACTCGTTTCCTTCAAGAAGTGTTCTCTAGTCGCTGCATCATAAATTTGTGCCCTTTCACCTCCAGGATCACCCATAATATACTCTTTCCAAGAAATATCTGGCCTTCCGTCTATGCGAAAGAAATGATGTTTGTTTGTTGGGAAGTGGCGAAGACCAAATTCGTCATTGTCCATAGTGAAGAAGGAGGGTTTGAAACACTTCGTGTATGGCTGCCCTTTACCAGCGACATTTCCTGCGCCCCAGCACGCATCAATGAGCTTCCACTCGCCCTTATCGACTTTGACAACGTTCCATGCATGGTTTGATGACTCCGCAGGGAGAGTGCAACCCGCAGGGACAGGCGCACTACCGAATCCCATCCCATGCCCAGTTACCACCATGCTTTCGAGGCCAGCTTTGGTAGCCAGAGCGGTGAAAAGACCTGCATAGCCTTCACATACAGCGAGACCTGTCGAAAGCGTAGAGGAGGGTGTTGATGGTTTGATAGCATTATTAAAGAACGAGACGACATCGTACTCAATATTGTGATGTAGCCAGGTGAAGATGATGCGGGCTTTGTCGGTGAGGGATGGAAATGGAGATGTAAGTTGGGAGGCTAGCCAATCGAGGGACGGGACTGACTGACGAGGGAACAGAGCTGCGTGGCTGTCAGGTCCGGAGAAGTCACGACATTTCAGGCAGGATGCAGTTAATGGTTCTCGAGAGGGCGGAGGCTTTGTTACTTGGAGTCTGGATAAGTCCGGACGAGATGCTAATGGTACGGGAGGCGGGTTTTCCCCGGCATCATTAGGGCTTCGAACTTGCGGTGCTTCACTTCGGCTGCCGTTTGGTAGTGGTGGTGGATTTTCGGTTTCTTTGTTTAAGCCGAACGATAGCGCGGACCTCTTTGATACCGCTGCGGGCAATTCTGGTGGAAGCTTCCTTTCGTTCACTATTGGCTGTTTTCGAGCAGGTAAGCGCGGAGGTAGCGAGGGTGTAGTTGGTGGAATGATCTCCGTCAACACAACAACCGGTGATGATTTCGTAGCTTTCAAATATATTCTTGCTCCGTCTTTGTCTTGTTTTGGGCGCTTGGGAGGCAATGGAGGAAGTGTAGTAGGATCGTAGGCCGGCGCTTTGACTCTACCGCCGTCTATAGAAGAGGATCTCGACGTAGAGGTTCTCACCGTATCTATAGACAATGCCGAGATTGAAGAGAGCCCAGAAGTGACAGACGACATAGACTCCACAGATCCGCGCCTGTTTAGCTGCTCAGATGGTCTTCGGGCAGGTAATGCTGGAGAAGGTCGAGCTGATGGCCTACGAACCGGCAGGCTTGGAGAGTGTGTTTTGGACTGTTGTGATGTTGTTTGACCTGTTCGCTGAATAACAGGTGGTGGGAGGATGCCATTACTTTCTGTTCCAATGGGTTCATTGCCTCTTGTGGCATAGTCATGGGCGCTGGGTGGGCTACTCGTAGTTTTTCTCCTATGATCGATTGATGGTCTGTTGAGAGGCAGCGAAGGAGGGGGTCGAATTCCTGGGGAAGCAACCGTTCGATATGATGGAGCGACGTCTGGAGCTCTGCCCACTTGGCTTAAGTTCAATGCTGCTATGCGCGCTTGTATCGACGCTGGCTGAGGTGTTTCTTCGGTCATGATCACTGCAGCTCGGACAGAGAGTAGTTTGCCAATAATGTGCGATTAGTCTGCAAGTTTTATAGGATGATGTGTCCGACAATCATGACCCGAATCGTCTTAATTGAAAGATCAGAGGGCTGTGACAGCCGCTTGGGCTGCGCCGCATGGCCAAGCTGCATCGAGTATGTGTATGCCGCAGTGGGTTAACAAATTGGCAAGGCTCGATGACTGTGTCACGGTTACATCAATGTGCATTGTTCAGTTGGTGATGGTGAAGAGCTCGAGTAACATGTCGAGGTGCGTTGAGTTACAGGATACGTTAATATGGGATCTATCCTTTGGCAAGCTTATCCGGGAGTCCCTGCCTTAGCGCCATAAGTAAAGTATTAGGTCATTCCTCCTTCTCCTTCACTCAGGGTTGTTAAGAGTACAGAAGAGGGTAGCTGTTGCGAGTGAAGCTCGTTTGAAAGGCTTTCCCGCTCTACGTTAGTCCTGAATTCCGATGTCTCCGCTCATGTGTGTCATCGAAGCAGCTATCCAGGGTTCGAGCTAAAGTACATTCGCTCCAAAGAAGGTGCAAATATAGCCTTCAGAACACCAATTCTCCGTCAAGCACCACGCTGAAGGTGAAAACGAGATATTACAACAAGCAGGAGCAACAACATGTGGCCAAAGTTGGCCGTTCACGCCAGCGCTCTGCTCGCGACAGGCTTTTCTAAGATTAATCTCCACATATTCCATAGACTCATCCTGCGTATGATCATCATTGCTGTGCAAGCACATTGCGCTTTGCGGTGAATTCATGTAGATCAGACCACGGACTGGTACAACAGGAGCGGCTCTCCCACGTTCTCGATCTCTGGAATCGTGCATTTGAGGTCAAAGGCTTTGGAGAGTACGATCTTGAATATCTATGTCGCTACGTTAGCCTTACGATCGCATGGAACAGCAAGAGGTTGTCTCTACCTTCTGTACATTGATGCTGTGGCTCGTGCTACTGAAGATCAGACTCGCTCTCATGGCCTTCGCAAAGCGTCGCGCCTACGATCTAATGTCAGCACACACCAGTAATGATACTGAGCTCTTCAGGACAACACTGACCTGGTTTGAAATCTCTTCTTGATCCTCTCTCGGAAAGTTCACAAAGTGATCGTACTTCGTTCCGACCAAGAATGGAATAGCAGTCTTGTTGAATCCTCTACCTTGCCTATACCACTCCTTGATCGAATTTAGGGTACTCTTACGGGTGAGGTCGAACATGAAGAGAATGGCAACGGCATCGTTGCAAACAAGCGGCAGCATATTGACGAATTCTCGCTGCCCGCCGAGATCCCATATCGAGAAAGTAATCTCGGTGTTGCGAATGGATATTGTTTTCTCCATGAAATTAACACCTTCCAGCACATCAGCATTGCACTTCTTCCGATCTATCTCCGGGCTTACCCAATGTCTGGATGTAGTCCTCGTCCCAGCTTCCTTCCACGTACTTCACCATCAAACTCGTCTTGCCAATTTGCGCATCACCCACCATACCCACTTTAATGACTACACTATTCTTGTTCCGTGCCGCCTCTGCTGCCTGCTGCGAAGACCGCTGGTTCTGCTCTTGATAAGTATGCGAGTATCCATATCTTTCCCCACTGCCAGAGAGTCCAGATGAAGGCCTCGACATAGTCTGCATTGGCTGTTGTTGATATGACATGTTGGGGGAGGGATAGCGAGCGTTGGGGTCTGCGTCTGGTGGTGGAGAGAATGTTTGGTGTGACGAAGGGTAAATCGGTGATTGTGAAGTCTGATGAAGTTGATGCTGTGGTTGGCCATTCCCGTAGCCGTTGCTGTAGGCGCCGGTGGGTGTTGTACTCATATTGTCTTCGGTCCCGCCCATTTCTTGATCAAGGGTATTTCCATGTTGTGGTATGTAGTTGTTTTCGAAAGGTGGCAAAGCCATTGAGTCTTGATGAGGTTGCATGTCCATCGTTGAGGTAGGGAGAGGGGTACACACTGGTTGTGCTTAGGGAACGGAGTTGTTGATGCCAAGCAAGGTATGACAGACAGAGAGACGGCTTCGAGTGAAAATCCAGTGGCTATTGGTATTGGTTTCGACGATAGCTCGCGTTTCCAGATGTTAAGGAGGGTAATATGACGCCGAATACCTCTAACACTGGGCAGATTGAGAGTTCAGCCTTAAGCGCGTGAGGTAGAGGGAATAAAGATACGCGTTGTTAAGGTCTAGAACAGTCTCTAGATGCAGCCAACGTTGACAAGGTCTATTCAATCAAAGAGTGTACGGATTCGGTTGCGGTGGAAGATCACTCCAAGTGTTGACATCCACTTCAAGGTACTCTACTTTCACCCCCCCGGATGGACGAGGACAGTTCGGTTCGACCACAATATCTCTAAGCGGCTTAGCGCCATCTTCAAAATTTCGGCGTCGAGATTGTTTAACAATCCCATCGTCGTACGCAATTGCGAAGGTCATCTGCAAATTCTTTTCGATAGCGTCTCCTCTGAGTTGAATACACAATGGGTAAAAGACCTACAGACTCTCCGGAGAACGAAGTCGATGCACTTAAAGCTGGCGAGAGACCGCAAATCGCAGAGAATGGCGACGAGGTTGGGGATTTTGAAGATGAGTTTGAGGACGAATACGAGAGCGAGGATGATATTTTTGAAGCGGGGGTAGACGGACGACCTGATGAAGAACGAGAGGCCGAAGAACGTCGGGGTACGTGGATCACACCGACATCACGAGGTCTCAATGGCAGCAGCAGCAGAGTGCGCCACTCGCAGCCAGTTGTTATGATAAAACTGCTAAAAGTTTCCGCACAGATGCAATGGAGGTAGATCAGCAAACTTTCATTCCGGGACGAAGTAAATTGGCGGCGGGAGAGACGTTGACTCCAGATCCGTCTACTTATGAAATGCTACATACTCTCACCACCACATGGCCTTGCCTATCTTTCGATATCGTACGAGATAGCCTTGGAGATAGTCGCAAGACATATCCTGCAACACTATACGCGGTTGCAGGTACACAAGCTGAGGCTAGAAGGGAGAAAGAAAACGAGCTGATAGTTATGAAGTTGAGCGGGTTAAGTCGGATGGATCACGAAAAAGATGAAGAGGACTCCGACGATGATGATGAAGGTGAAGAGGAAGAGACGGCAGAACCCATACTCGAAACAAAATCAATACCTTTGACTTCAACAACGAATAGAATACGAGCTCATCAAACCCCTCCAACAGATTCGTCAAAGCCCCCTACAACCCTAACAGCGACCATGACCGAGTCGGCCCAAGTCTTGATACATGACATTACACCTCATCTTTCTTCATTCGATCATCCAGGAACAATCATCACTCCGCAACAGTCGAGACCGCTTTCGACTCTTCGGATGCACAAAACAGAAGGTTATGCTCTTGATTGGTCACCGCTGGTGTTGCAGGGGAAGTTAATAAGTGGAGACAACGATGGCAACATATATGTGACCACCCGCACCGATGGTGGAGGCTGGGCAACAGATTCAAGACCATTCACCGGACACGAGAGTAGTGTTGAGGACCTCCAGTGGTCACCGAACGAACGAAATGTTTTTGCTTCCGCGAGCAGTGACGGCACGGTCCGGGTTTGGGACGTACGTTCAAAATCACATAGACCGGCCGTCAGCGTCAAAGTCAGCAACACCGATGTCAACGTAATGTCATGGTCCCATCAAACCGTCCATCTTCTCGCGACAGGTGCCGACGACGGGGAATGGGCGGTCTGGGACTTGCGGCAGTGGAAGTCAGCTTCAACCGACACTTCAACTAAAACCGCATCAAAGCCTGTGGCTTCATTCAACTTCCACAAGGAGCAGATAACGAGCGTAGAATGGCATCCGACTGATGATAGTATCGTAGCTGTTGCTGCAGGAGATAATACTTTGACCCTTTGGGATCTGGCCGTTGAGTTGGACGACGAGGAGAGTAAGGATACAGCCGGTGTGCCGGACGTCCCACCACAGCTGTTGTTTGTGCATTATATGGAGATGGTCAAGGAATGTCACTGGCACCCACAAATACCGGGGTGTGTGATGGCGACTGGTGGTGGTGGATTCGGGTACCTTTTCCTACCCTACATCGGTCCGATATTGTTGGCGGATCGCTAATACTTCACTGTCTATAGGGTGTTCAAAACAATCAGCGTTTGAAAGCATTCACTGCATAGCGACAGTTGCATTCTAGTCACGTACTACCAAGTCACAAAACTATTCACAGCCAGTCATGGTCACGCTGGTAGTGCTTCGAAAGCTCAAGTATCCATTTCTGTCCTTCTCCTTTCCGACTCCTCGATCCCTCCCTCCTGGCCCTTCTCATCGTTCTCTTCCTCATCAACCCACAAGCCACCAACCCGCAAACACCACACCACACCACCCAACCAATACCTCAACCCAAACCCCCAACACCAATATCTCCGGGAACCCAAAACCCATGTCTTCCCTCCCACCCACATCCACACCCACATCCACATCCACATCGACCCCCTCGACAACCATCCCC
>JAABUP010001352.1_pt1 | contig 51372 bp, 81 predicted proteins | sample 5559201 | NCBI WGS metagenome assembly JAABUP01 (sample SAMN10711887, study PRJNA513373) | rock metagenome | isolation source: Antarctica rocks | place: Antarctica | reverse complement strand
CAGGTGGGCGAAGCCCCTTGACTTCACCAAACAAAAGCTTCTTAGGCAATCTATCGTTAGGCATCCTGAAAACATGACCTAGCCACCTGAGTCTTTTGCCTTGCAACTGAGACTCCACAGATAGGGTTCTTTGCAGTGTGAAGACTAAAGTCAGATGTGGGAACAGCATAGCCAAGCTGGAAGACATCACCAATTCAGGTGTTGCCTGCTTTGACTGCGTCTCAGCAGCATTGCTGACCTTCATTTGCATGGACAGGGAACAAAGGCTCAGCAGCAGGGACACATTTCAAAGCTGACGCTATGCATTGCCCTAAAACATCTCCCCAATGTAGAAACGCGTTTTTACTGTCCCCAGGCATTTCTGAGTTTAGGCTTCCGCTGCAGGATGGACATTTCTATAAGAATATAGATGTTTCGGGATTGATAAGAGCTCAATGGTCTGTGAGGTGCCAATCTCAAGCTACACATTCAACTGCTCACCAACACATTCTATCTTTGCATGAGCACATCATCTCAACATGGCAATCTGTGTTGCTGGATCTTGGCAGATCAACATCTGCACTGCTGACACACCGGTGAGACATGTGATGTGCGTACCAGCAGCTGCAGAATTTTGATGTCCCCACAGCTGGGGAAGACCAGGTTCTTGGTGACGCTGCTCTGCATCTTGCTGGCGATGAAGCTAGAGATGCGTGCAATGTAGTAGCTGTACTTCACCATGCGTCCAGCCACCTGCACAACAACTTGCATCTGTCCAGCTTGTCACTGGAGCTGTACATTTACTATCGACATGATGATTAGACAACCAAAGAGGCCATACCTAGACGATGCAAGAACATGGCATGGCAGCGATCCAATCTGTGCACCGACTGATGCAAGTTGCATGTCACGACTGGCGCCTTTGACCGCTGGGCTGTTTGTGCATGCAAAAAGGTTCCAAGCGTGACAAACGCAAGCCGCCTGTGATGACCAGCAGCCCATTAAAAGCTGTAGCAATTGTATCACATCCAGTCATTGATTTGCTGTGATTGGTCTGGTAGAAGCATCTTGGCCAGCAAAGTGCCTGGACCACCGTCAAAACGTCCCAGCAGCAACAACAATTGTCTTGGCAAGTGTCACAATTCCCGATGGCTAGTATATTATAACATGGCTAGTGGCTAGTAACATGGTTAGTGGCGCGCCCATGGCTGACGTATCTTAACACTTTGTTCAGAATGAGCCCTACCAGAGGTGAGGCAGTGACTTGCAGTTGAGGAGCCTCCAGGAAGGAGAACCACATGCGGTCCCCCGGGGGCGGGGGTAGCCACACATACAGGGGGCCCCTCAGTGCCTTGATGTCCATGCTGAGCTTCAGCTCCATCCTGCACGCACAGCAGGCAACAAAATGTTGTCTGCCATGATTAAATGTGTGATACATAAAGTGTGCTTGACGCTTAGACTCAACTTCTGCTCCATTTGCATGCAACAGTATCTGGAGCCATTGGATGTCTGGTAATGTCTGGTAGGACTGACAGGTCTGATGGTGCTCAATGTTGAGCATAGGCATACATGAGAGCAGCCCTTGGGACAGCTGCAATGCTCACACTGTTTTATTTGTTTGTGCCTGCCACAGCTGATGTCATTGGGCAGCTTGGGAGAGCTGAGCAGCATACAGAGCTCCTGTCCAGTTTGCCTTATCCAGATACACATTCATGACTGCAATGTACGAATGCCTGATTGGTCAAGGGTGCTGTTGTGTTGAACAATGCTTTGAATGTGTCCAGACACAGCAGCAATGTGCTGTGCAGTGGTTTGAAAGCTTCTGTCCAGACACAATTGCTGGCTCGCATGTTACTGAGATGGGCAATGATGTAACAGCAGCATACTTGGAGATGGACTGAGCTGTCTGTTCTGCCAGCTGGCGGATGCCCCCAGCCACACGCTTGCGCAGCTGCAGCTTGCCCAGAAACTGACTCACCCGCCCCAGCTTCTTGGTGGGGTCATCTGCGCTTGTTGGGGTGGAGCTAAAGACAGGGCTAGACCCCAGTGCATCTGCTTACACATCAAGCACATCTGTTTACAAACGACACTGTTGTGGGACTGCTTATGCTGTTTGATTGCATGTGTTGCTGTGAGCTTCAGTGTCCATACGCCTTGCAAAGGTTTACGCTGTTTCAAACTATCCCGGAGGTTTGGATTTGCTCAGACCTAGAAAACAGGTTGATGAACAAAATGCCAGCGAATGCAGCAATGAAGTCAAAGAGGCATGAAAACCCAAGACTGTTGTGCCTGGACTTGTGGCATGTATTTGCTTTGAGCCAGAGGCTCACCAGACATTGGGCGAAACCCTGTGACATCACTTGTGGTGCATTCAAGGGTGCAAGCAAAATGCCAGAAGACCAGCAGGGTCATGCAAGACAAAACACAAATCGCATGAGAAACATCAAATAAGGTGAGCCTGGCAAGAGAACATTGATCTGTTCTTACTACCAGCTGCGCAACTGGCTGCAACAGCATCAACCATGATCATGGCACATCAGTCGATCTTCTTTTATATCACACCCAATTCATACTGAGTTCACACGAAAGGTCATACCTGCATGTGCATCTTCTTCGCTATCAGCAACGCCTGCAGCAGTGACAGCTGCAGCAGCATCGTCGCTGGGGTGGGCTTGCAGGCCAGCTGCCCCCGGCCCACCGCCCTCAATGTTATTGATGTACTTGTCCAAGGAGGACCAGGCTAGACCATCGCGCACATCCACCTTTGCTGCTAGTATCAGCTTGATGTCACCTGAGGAGACAGCGGTGATGTCATAGCATAAGAGACGAAAGAGTGTACTTGCTACTGAGTCAAGTAAGCTAAGCTGAAAGTGTCCTTGTCACACCTCATTCATCAGAACTACCAGCTTGTTTGTCTACAAGCAACTTCTACAGGACATACATCTGCCATCTATGTCCTCATGCATGCTTCAGAGCCGCTAATTCTGACTTGATGCCACCTGAGTCCACTCTTGAAGATTGAGAATGACAGTTTGTTGCCACCTTGAGTACCTTGTTAAGATCCAGAGAAAAGTGCATGATGGGGACGTGACAAGCATGGGGAAACAAGCCAAGCGTAAAAGGCAGACGACTCCTGTTTGGACCCAAAAAGCCCAAAAGGGGACTGAAGGAACTGAAGGACTCCCCCATGTATGCTGTGTACAAATGGACGTATTACCTGTGAAGTCCAGGTCAAAGAGGGCCTGGGGCCAGATTGTGGAGGAAGGGGAGGCCAAGGCTTGCAGGTTGCTGATGTGGGGCACCCCACTCCCTAACTCCACATCCACCACCTGCTCACATGCACACAGCATGACCACCCATGACAGACATAGCGACTTGGCAACAGCGCAGACACAGCATGTGGGCACTATCTGTGTTCAGCATCAGACATTTTGCGCTCAGACTGCACAGAGGTGATTGCCATGGCTTTCTGAGTTGGCAACCTTGAGGGAGCCTACAGCATGAAAGCAACAGCATCGTGCAATCAAATCCCAAACCTCAAGGAAGCCCACAGCATGAAAGCAACAGCAGGGCACAAGCACATGTGCTGTTTCTGCTGCATGGCCTGTACAGTTCACCCAGCAGCAATCCATCAGCTGGCGTGGTAGAATGCAAGGTGTCCATGGCTTACCTGCAGAGCGTTGATGTAGTCGGGCACCTTCAGCTCATCCAGCTTCTTCTGTATGTGTGCAATGATCTGCAGCTTGAACTTGGGGCTGCGCAGCAGGTCAAAGGCCACACGTGCCAGCAGCATGTTGATGGCATGCTCAATGGCAATTGTGTGAGCCCCTCCAGTGTCTGCACCGTGAAAAGTATCTGCAGCAACACTACAAACACTTCACAGCTTGCCTTTCAGCTGCGACCGATGAAAAATTATATTTTAGGGTTTTAGGGTTTATATGACTATAGGGTTTAGGGTTCAGCGGTTGACCACAACTTTATATATCACTGAAACCATACTTTCGGTTTTTTAGTGTCTCTCAGCTGTGGTATTCGGCAGCGTCGTATGCCGTACTCTGTTCTTATGACATAGGTCAGCGCAACACAGCAACAGGTGACCTTGATCCCAAGCCAGAATCAGCACATGGCACATGCTTGGGGATCCAAATTCTGCTTTGAAGGTAAGCAAGTTTGGGCCTCAACAGAAAGGAGGTCAGATGTGTGACAGGGATGCTGGAGATGTACCTGATGCATCCCTGGGATTGCCATGATGAGTCGGCGGTGAGCCCATGCTGGCCTCGCTGTCACTGCGTGCACTGCTGTGGCGCAGCATGTCTGCATCATCTAGACCACCTGTCAGACAGCCCAGCACCAAATGTGACTGGCAATGTGTACATACACCACACTTCATGCACACAAGCTGTTTGCCATGCAATTTCATGCGATTGGTGCAGACCACAAGCAATGATCATGCTGCTGGTGTGCATTGCTGCAACTTTCAAGAGGTGCACCTGTCATGGTCAGTCGGTCATGCCATGGTAGCAAAAGCATTGATGCTTGGATTTGGCGCAGTTCTACGACTAATGTGACAAAGGACAGCAGACCAAGGCAGCGTTTACCGAGCAGTCTGTGGCTGACAGTGCAGACTGATGAAGGTAAGCAGTGTGTAATTCAGAATCAAGAAGCACGAAGCGCAATGGCAGAGGATCGTATGTCAGCATGAGCTTCAGGTTCATGCCTGAGTGTGCAGTGCAGTGTGTATGGTGCAGCTGTCGTGTTACAATACGCTGTAGCTACTGCCGACTGTGTTGCTGTCTGAATTGTTGCTGATGATGCTTGCCAAGCAGTGGGTGTCGAGCAGTGCAGACTGACCTGGGTGGTGACTGTGACTGGGGTGCTGAGGGCTGCCCTGCAGAGCTCCAACACTGGCACTAGACTTGGACCCCACCCCACCAGCCCTGCCTTTGATGCCTGCAGGCGTCAGCCTTCTCACTGTCCAATCACACAAAACAGCAAGAAATGCTAGCGATACCACCGGCAGTACAGCTGATCCTCTGGACGCAATAAGAGGTAAGCTGATAGGATGCAGCAAGAGATCACTTGACACCACTGATGCGGGCTTGAGCGAGCGCGAGATGTGGTGCCTATGTCTGAGGACGGCAAATGACTATTGCTTTAGCAGACATGTGTGGTTATTCCATGGGATGAGTCTGAGTGGGCTTGCTGAGACTGCCTTTTGCAGCAGCTAGCACACAGCAGGAGCTACGCTCATGAACAACTGGACGATCATGCTTAAACTCACCAGCAGCTGCAGCATCATCTAGACTGTCCCCAGCATGATCCACAAAGCCCTCATGACTTGTCTCTTTCTCCAGTGGAGCAGGCTGTTGGTGCTGCTGCTGCTGCTGCTGCTGCTGCTGCTGCTGCGGTTGCTCCTCCTGTTTGGCAGCAGATTTGGCAGACTTGGCTTTGGACTGAGGGGCTTCCATCCACAATTTGTCTAAGTCCTCAGGGTTGATGAATGCTGCATACAAAACACAATGCTTGTGGAATGAGAAGATTGGAGTGTGCTTTTCAACTCAACAACCACTATCGGTTGGGCTCTAGACACAGTGGCCTGACAGACACCAAGCCGGATCTTGACACAAGCAGGGCAAGCAGGGCAATCAGCTTCAGCATGTACGGACTGCAAATAAATTGTGCATTTTCAACCACATTCTCCCGCCTGCGGAATGTGCTCCTTGTAGGAAGATTCTACAAAACACGCTTTCATGTCTGCATGGTCATCTTCACGGCCAGAAGAATGTGCATTGCCTGACAACAGTGAGTGGAAATCTACCTGCAGATTTGTGCTCCAGTGCTGCAGTGCTGTGTCCAAGCTTGCTCTTGCTAGCCTTGACCTGCTTCTCATCTGCGCTCTTGTTCTTGGAGCCCCAACCCCTCTTGAATAGGCCCTTCTTCTTGGGCTGCGCCCCGGCTTCAGTCTGACCCCCTTCCTTAGATGTGTCTGACTCAGCATGCGGTTCATCAGGAGTGTGAGCCTGCTGGCAAAGCATAAGGACTTGCTGTAGCTGTGCAGCAAAGATGGTGCATTGAGCAAGAGCCGAAGGTGCTCTGTATAGGCTGGAGATGAAACATCCATCAGTAATTTTTGTCTTGCTATCAAGGGGCAGCATATGTTTACAGTCAGATTATCCCACTCACTGTCAGCAGCACACTCAGCTGCCTGCCTGACGCAGATCAGTTTGCTTGCAGTCGTAATACGCAGACCATATCATAATATCAAGAAGTGCTTGAGACAATTCCATGCAGACCGATACCTCAGGTGCTGCTTTAGTCACGGCAAACTCTGCATGTTTCAAAGCATTGACAGTAGGATTGCAGCAGGATCAACATGTGTCCTCAAACACCAGGTCCAGGCCAGCATCAGCCTAGCGCCTATCTAAGTGACATACCTGTGGAAAGTGCAGCCTCTTGTTCTCCCTCAGGGCTGAGCAGAAAGCAGAGTACAGCTCTTGCACCGCTTTGGGAGGCCCACCACCGCTGGAAGCCCAGCTAAGAGCAGTGAGCCACTGCTCCTTTGCTGCACTGCCATCACAGAACAGCAGGAAGCTTTTCTGCCTAGCCAGCAAGTCCCTGCTGGGATGACTGATCTCCAATGGGGTCTTGCGCCACCACCTGGTTTTTCCTCTCAGCCCCTCTGTGACTAACCTCACTGTGCAGCCAGCCAAGGGTATTTGCATGACAGGGACTTTGTCACTGTCCTCAAGAGTGTGCTGGCTGGCCAGAAATATACTGCCTGCCTTGAGGCTGCCAAACCACTTTGTAGCAGCAGCCTTGGGCCCTTCTGTTGCTGGGGGCCAGTTTAGTAGAGCCTCTGTTTTGTCGTATCTGGACTCTGGGATGGTCCAAACCCAGCCTGAGTACTCCCCATGTTGACTGACTTGGTGAGGGGGTCCTGTGTGTCTGGAGGTTTGCAGGAGCTCTTGATAGACTTGGTCACGTAATTCCTTCGTACGTGTTTCGTCCATGTCAGGCTCATCAACTGGGTTTCCTTGAGCACCAAAACTGAAGGATACATTCTTGCTCTGGGTTGCTGTGTTCAGGGAAATGCTTGTTTTGCTGATGGCTGCTGGTACTGGCTCACTGATGTAGAGCAGTGCTATTGCCTGTGCAAGCATGAGCACATTGACAGGGCAGCATCAACGGAAACTGGAACATGGGCTCTCAAGTATGCTAAGCACACTGCGAACAGGCTATATGGAGTCAAGGTGCGTGCCGTAGCATGCAGCTGGACTATCATGATACAGACTGATGACACACATCTTGATGATACAAAGTCAAGTTGGTGAGCACTCACCAGAGCTGCCATAAGAAACAGAACACCATATATGCATCCAGCTATAAAGGTCAGCAAGTTTCCCAGCTTATTGTGAGGAGCAAGCAGGCACCACGCTATAAATGTGAGACTCACTGCTGCCCTGCACGGCAGTGTTCACCAGTCTCTTTGCTGAAGTTCACTGTCAGCTTGAAACAGGCAAGCAAGGTGCACACGGTTGCTGTGATAAACATACCCAGCTACAGCTGCAGCGCTTGCAGTCGTGGACGCAGTGAAAGTCCGCCAGGGGCCTGCGTGTGACAAGCCACTCAGTCACGATCAAGCATGTCACCGCACAGATCAGCGGTATAATGGCGGATGCGCACCGGTTGGACCATTCGGCATCTTTGCCAACCTCTGCAGGGTCACATTGACTCACAGGTCACCGTTGCTTTTGCAAAAGAGTGTCAGTGGGCCAAGGCACAGCAATCTGATGTCGCTATTATGAATCTGCTAATAAATCTGGCATCCACATAAGCGCCTTTCAGCGACAGCAATAAAGCAAGAGCAAGCTTGCAAGCACGCATACGCGTTATGAACTCCACTTGCTCGAGTGTGTATGCTGGCCAGACGCTCATAAACACAGTGCCGCCCGCCCACACCTGGTTCACATTGTTGTAGACCAAGTTCTGCACACCCTGCCTTGCCATGGCATGCTTCATGCTTATACTGCTTGGCTGTCGATTGCCTTCCTTTTGCCCAATCACTGCAGGCTGGGACGATGCCTATTCGCATCAGCATATACATCAAGGATTTTGGGGAGATATATTTTCAGAACCAATTGCCAAGATCATGGTTTTACATTTCTGGCTTTACAACTTCCAGGTCTGAGCACTGCATATACGACTTCTCAAGGATATCTCAAACTCTGTTGATTGCCAGCTTGAGTTGCACAGACTCTCCGATCTGGGACCTGGACACCCCTTGAGCTTCCAAAGCCTGAATCTGCCCATGCCTGAAGCCAAAATTGCTCTCACCAAAATAAAGAACCTGTGTGAACCCTCTAGGTTTTCTGAGCGCCAGGCCTGTAATGTGTACCCCTTGCAGTACTGGGACAGGTCGGTGGACACCACTGGGTCGCCGCCGTTAGTTGCAGGATCCCTGTTTCTAATCTTGCCCATGAGCAGAGAGCCAGTAGACAAGCTAAAGAGACAAACATCGACTTTGCTTGGGGAGACAATCATGCTACTGTCTGGCAAAGTGGTTATAACATTGCTGGGCAGCCAGTGGTCCTCCATGTACACCAGCAGGTCAGCTGGGGTGCTGAGGTGCAGGTAGCTAGGCTCTCACCCATTTCAGCTGGGAGCAACGACAGCCAAGAGTCTAACTCTTGCATTAGTTTGGCTCTTCTGGCAGCTGTTGCAGGCTCTCAGACACTGCTCGTTCTGGAGTGAGCACTGCCCAGGCATTGCAGATACTTCAAATGAACAGCAGGGGCATCCAGGTGCTGGCTATCAGCAGGGGATTTGCCAAGGTAGCTGGCATGATTCTAAGCTGGGATGATGGCATCAGAGACACTGAATGGGGCTGAGGAGCTGTTGCTAGCCAGTGTTTGCTGCATGTCTGCCACCCAACAACAGGGGCTTAGAGTTAATTGGTGGCAGCCTGCAAGTGCATGGGGCGTTTACTTGAGTGAACATGATTACAAAAGCATGTACGTTTGAGCCCATCTAAGGTTGACTCTGGCATCACTCATTTACATGCTGATCAGCTTCAGCATAAACGTATATGCTTTAAAGTTGATTATGATCAAATCCTCAACACTGCCTTTGAGTCAATCCCAAGGCCAAATACATGAAGGCTAACAATGGCATGCAATCTAACAGTGTGCTAGTGCTGAAGGTTGCATGCTATGTGCCCCATGCTTCTCATGTACAGTTTGAGTCAAAAGTGCAGGCCTGACCTAGGTCTGAGCAGTGAGGGAATTCTCAATTATCCTAACTTTTCACAGTAACATGTTAGGATAGCTCAAAGCCCGTTAGATAAGCCCATCGACTTTCTGTGATCCACCATCTCTTCCAAACCAGCAGAGTAGGGATTTCTCAATTATCCTAACTTTTCACAGTAAAATGTTAGGATAGTTCAAAGCCCGTCAGATAAGCCCATCAACTTTTTGTGATCCACCATCTCTTCCAAATCAGCGGAGTGGGATTGCTCACTTATCCTACCATTTCACAGTGAAATGTTAGGATAGCTCAAAGCCAGTCAGATAATCATAAGCCCATGGACTTTTTGTGAACGACCATCTTTTCCAAATCAGTGGAGTAGGGATTTCTCAATTATCAGACAATCATGCAGTGCTAGGGAATACACTGTAAAAGTGAAAGATCTCATCAGAGTCCTGCACTCCCAGCTCTGCATTGCAAGTCTCACAGAAGACAGGAAACACTTGCTCTGGAGCAAGTGATGCCGTCGGCTGAATGAGCTGAGAGTCTCGTTGCCGTTTCCCAAGTGCCTTCTGCTGTTTGCTCGATGTGATGACTTTAGGTGATGAGCTCACCCTACAGTCATGTCAACAAATATCACAGAGGGTTAAATCAGTCAGCACTGTAGCAATAGGTCATACCTGCAATTCCTGACAAACATTGCTCTGTACTGTGTAGTCATATACTCGTGCCTCTGACAGTCGATGCACACAGTTGTCAGACACCCTGGACAGCTCAGAATGGCGTCCGAATGTCGTCCTTGGCGCTGCTTCTCTGCCCAGGCCTGGTCCTTGTTATCTGCTTCCGAGTCATAACAGTCGGCGTGCTGCCCGAGTTCTGGCAAAGAATGGCTGTCACTGTCGCTAGTCTCCTCTTCGAGCTGTGCTCTGCGTTGCAGCTTGGCCTCTTTTGTGGTGCACTGCTGCCGATCTTCTGTGTCCCGTTTACACTGAGAGAAGGCCGGCAGTGATAATTTGGGCTGACTGGACATGCGCAGCCACAGCAATGCCGAATGATCAGAACAGCGTTTACGCTAGCGACAAGGTCATCATAGAACTGTGCTTTGGCTGAAAAATCCAGTTGCCACTTGCAAGTCAGCCAGCAGCAAAGCAGGCACAGCACGGCACCAACCGTTTCCATTAGGTCGTGCTGCGATCTTAGTGCTGCGCCATCTCCCTGATCGGCGGGATTTTTGCAGGATAAGCCTATGCAGTGCTTTCAGCGCACGTCGTGGCGAGTTTGCAGGGTTGCGCAGAGCCGTGTCCCTCGTCAGGCGATCGAACGTTGGAGCCTCGACCTTGGTTTCAGCCTTATTGCGGCCTGACTTCGATCACGACAGCCCACAAAGGGTTGTTGTGAGCAATGCGATGGTGATTAGCAAGCGGTCAAATCCTGGTTCGAGCACAAGCTGCAGCTGTACGACGCAGTATAGGCTAGTCAAGTTTAGAAGTAGCCAGGTGCATATCAATTTGCAAGGCACAGACCTGTTTCAACCATTTCTTGTTTGAGCTCATACACTTTCGTGTTGGCTTTCGACCCTGCTGTTTGATGACTGCCCGCTGTATTTGCTCTGCTGTACGAATAAGGCAGTAGACTTTGCTTTGGGCGGCATCCTGCGCTGGCACAAGAAGAGGTGTCACTGCATGTTTGCAACAGCTGAGACAGTGGAAACGACAGCCTTTTGCTTGTGTTGCTTGTTCAGGTGCAAAGGCCTGCCCTACTTTACACATGCAGAATACAGAAGGGTCCACACGAGCTACAAAGCGTCAGAAATCATCTTTCCAGGCCAAAGCTTTTAATGCAATCTCAGCTGTCATCGACCTGTCCAATGACGATGACATCACTACTCATTGCAATCATGATCTGACTATCCCAACGTTTATCAAGCTCCACGGCAGCACTTCAGTAGGAGGAACACCCAGCAGGCAGACGCACCAAGCATGCCCTGCAGGCATAGCCCTTCTCAAAACAATAGTGTGCCTGATTTGGCAATTTCACCTAGGCAATCAGCACTGCTGCATGTCAGTCAATGGCCTAAACAAGCACCAAATCAACCCCCTTTCTCATACTACCAAAGCCTGTTATCTTTTGCAGATCAGCAATGGCAGGATTCAAAACGAGTGCACAAGCAGCACAGAGCTCAGCAGCTATTGGCAGAAGCAAAACAGGTAGTTTGGTACGCAACTTGTGCAAACAGTGCCCATTTGCAGCATACTGTGAGATCATGTAGCTGTTCCTCAACATCAGGTTCCCCTGGCAATTTGAAGCGCTGCAGGTACTATCGCTTTTGTTCAAACAGCATTCATATCGACAAGCTGGGCTCTGAAACTTTCATGTTAATGCTCAGGATTGTGGGAAAAGGGCTGATGTCCCTGGAGACATAGTGCACCCAGAGGAAGTCAAGCTTGTACACGAGTTCAGGATGACCAACGGTAGAAGGCACTCTGTGGCTTCCTCTCAGGTAGCCAGTCCCTGACATGTGATATGCAACGCATTCAGCTGTCACAGCAGCACTGCTGAATGCAGCATTCCCGCATAGCGCACAGGTCATCTTGCTGCTGTGCACAAACTTTAGATTACGCAGTGTCTGTCCTTGCTGACTGGACGATCAGCTGCAGCAATGATAGCCCCAGCTGCTTCAGTAAATAGGCATGCATTGGTGAGCTGAAAGCCAGGATGAAGGATCGATGTTCAGGGTTGCTGCCTTAGGTCAAAACGCTGCATGGATGCTCAAGCCACAGCGCCAACTGCAGCGTTCCTGGCTCAGCAGCTTCCAAACGAGTTGTTTGCGAGAGAGCAGCAGCAGCAATAGAAGCAGCAACAGCGGCAGCAACAGCAGTGGCAACAGCAGCAGCAATAGAATCAGCAACAGCGGCAGCAAGAGAAGCAGCAACAGCAGCAGCAGCTGCCAAGCACCTGCTTCAGTGCTCTGACACATTTGGAGAACCAGTCCTTGAAGTCCTCCCACAGAGCAGGCTCCAGGGGAGGGCCGCTGCTGCCAGCCCTGGCCCTCCTCTCCAGAGCCACCAGGCTCTCTTCACTCAGAGGCCTTTGGAGTGCCATGCTGGCATACTGCTGCAGAATCCAGTGTTGTATCTGCCTGTCTTCAGCTGACCCTGCTTCTTGTCTTGATCCTGCACCTACCACATGCATCTCTTATGACACCTTACAGTCTGGGGTGTGGAGCCAGCTGTGACTCATCAGACATCCTGGCTTGAACGCACATGTGCATGTGGTGTGTCACAAGATCAAGCTGGTAGGAGTTCTGTTCGAGCCTGATGTCCCATTGTTGGTAGTTTGGGCCAAATAACAAAACGTGCTGTGAAATGAGTGACATGACCGTGACCTTTGCAGCTCACATTTGCCAAAATTCAGTCAGTCGCACTCAGGGCCTGGATTTGGAAGGATGTTGCGTATTGCACCTTTTTGCTTGTCGGGTAAAACACACGAATTGTGAATAATGCCATATGTTTCTGAAAGCTTGAGTCAGACGCCATTGGAAAAACCTTCTCATTGCTACACAAATGAGACACTCAGCTGCCACCTGCTCTGAAGTTTGCTTCTGCATGATTTAAAGCTGTTTCTGCTGCTTGGCTTGGTGCTGCATCTACAGCATGCTTGCACCGTTATTGCACACCACCGCCTGTCAAATGCTACCACATAAGCATACATTGCAGCTTGCCTTTTCCTGTTGCCTCACATGTAGGCACACTCTGCCATCTTCATTTGATTGTACAAGCACGACGTATCTTGGCTCGGTCTTTTGGGGCAGAACATAGCCATGACCGGCTACTCAGTCAAGGTGAGATAAACATGACGCAACAGCGCTTACTCTTACTTGCTAGCTAATTCAGGGCAGGCAGAGCCACCAGACCGATCCTGATCAGGCAAACTCATTGCCCCCGCATGTATGAAGTACAGCTTATGACTAACCTGCTGCTGCATCACAGGGACTGGTCTTCTTCTTGCGCTGAGGCTCATCAGCATCAGCCGGGGTAAAGTCAGTAGTAGTCTCTGTGGTCTTGTGATGATGCTGATGCAGCGTTTGCAGCGCGCAAGCTGCCTACAAGACAGGTGACCCCTGTTTGCAAGATCGTCTCCAACACTATATTGTATTGCTGTTGACAGTGTCCATCCCTTTTCATCTCTTTTTGAAAATAAGGGACAGGGAGGGCATGCAGTGCATGTTGTGCATCAGTGACAAGTAATCAATGCCACAGCTTGCATTGGCAATGCTGAGGTCACAAGGTGATACGACATGTTCCCATCTTGACAGTGCTTTGCAGCAGTACATACATCATCTTCATCTGGGGCTTCACACAGCAAAACATGTGATAGTCCATCACGACATGTGACGATGACTGCCGGTCACCAAAGGTGAGCAGTTGTATAGAAAGAATAGCCTGAGCAGCAGTCGCAAACATGGATTTGCGCCGTATTGTTGTCAAGTTTTGGCGTGCCTGGTAACAGGGTTGTGGCTGTGCATGCTGGCTTGATGAGCACAAAAAGGCAACTGAAAGATAGCAGGATCAAGAGGACTCGCCTGTGAGGCAGTAGCATTGCCAGAAGTGGTCCTGGGAAGGGCGCTTGTGCGCGTTTTGGGGACGCCCGACTGCGGTTCCCGCCCCAACAGAGATTCATAGGCCTTAATGTACTGATCCGTGCGGCGGGAGATAACGACTGTAGGTAACTTGTACAGCACAAACAACAGCTCCTCCTATGACAGTGGTCTCAAGTCAGCTGGAGATGACAAATTGGCCATGATATTGTGCCTATCTAGGATATTGCGCAGACATGAATGTCCGATGTGTAAACAGATATAGTAGACATAATATATATATATACTTATATTTGTATGATGTAATGCATGCCTGGCTGGACAGAAGCCAACAATGATGAGTTGGCTGCCTAACATGTCAACAACACCTGCATACTTGCTTGACACGCCATTCTGATCTGTATGATGCAAGCTCATCTTCTAGGCATGACTAATGCTGTTGGTCCTGTGTCAGCACACCTTGATGAAGCAGCTGAAGAGCAGCCAGCGCTTGCTCATTCTGGACGACTTCACAAAGTTGAGCTCCCTAAACTCAAAGTCCTCAATATGGACTCTCTGTGCAGCTGGGTCTGGAAACGCAGTCCCAGGCTGAACAGCTGAGTACACAGGAGGAACCTGCAACACAAGCTTGTGTGGCTCCAAACATCACACAGACTAGACAAATGCAGCCTGAGATGTGCTGACACTACGCATGGCAGTCATTCAACCTGCATGCAAAGTTGCACATGTGCAGTCCAGCCAAAGAACAATGGACAGGAAAGAACTCTTGGACACAATCTATACTTTGCTCTTGGCATTCAGAATGAGCACATGACAGACAGACTGCCTGGTATACGCAATCCATCTACACCTCCCAGCTTGTATATAAGGGGTTTTGACTTCTACAATATCATTTCAGACTATTAGGGCATATAGTGCACTATTCTTAGCTATCACAGGGGGCATGGCACTATACTGACCCGCATTTGGCGAGTGATGAGGTGTCCTTCCAGGTCAGCCTGGCCACGGCCCACATGGGGCTGCCAGGCACCAGGATTGCTGTACTGACTGTCATTCAGCACATGTGCCATCATGCTGATTGTCAGATCCATCTGGCCCTGGTACCGCACTTCTAGCCGGACCTACACAGAGCATGCTCTGTGTGTTTACAGACTTTGAAATGGCTGCAAAATCGTCGTGCAATCTGAATGGCAATGCATGCAACAGCATCACCGAGCAACCAGATTGCAATGAAATTGCACAAAAGAGCTGTGCTGACAAGCAACAAGAGCCATACAAAGCCTACATCACTGGCTGAGAGATGTTTCAGCTGATGTTTGGAGGGTGCAAAGTGTGTGAAAAAGTTGTGAGGGTGCTTTACACGCAGCATATGATGTGGCGTAGATATGGAAGCAGAATGAGACTCACTCATCACTGGCAGAGTCAGGTGAAATGCATGATGACAGGCAAAAGCAGGACAGTCACCAGCAGATGCAAACTTTTTTTGTGCTGTATTCTGCCCATGATGCCTGTTGCGAGAATGATGGTGATGTCTGTGACTAGGATGCTGAACAGGATGCTGGGCGTACCACAAAGGCAGGCTTGAAGAGCTTTCTCTGGACGATAGGTCTGTTGTAAGTTGCTGGGGCTTGCAAAATCTTGAGGGAAGCTGACAAGGGTTGTGCAGGATCAACCTGGTGCATGATGTGACCCAGGTGTGGTTTGCCAAAGCCAGCTGTTGCTTGTGCCAGCAGACTGTCCTGTTGCCTCCATTCCGGCAACACCTGAGCTGCAAAATGTGCCAAGAAACATACTCAGGTTTTTGCATATATGCAAAGGTATGCAATTGGTTCATGTACAAATGACTTGACGTGTTGTGCTGAGCTCAATGTCAGCAGTAGGATGCAGTACTGCTGAAGATGAAGCTGGGTAGGGACATTTGCATGTGTCAGAAGTGGTATCAACGCAGCAGTGCTGAGCTCCAGGACTCACCTTCTTGCAGTGAAGTGTACTTGACCCAAGTTTGTTGCTGGTGCTGTATGTCAGGCTGTGCTATGCCCACCATATCATCAATGCTAGCAGCCTCTGCCCCTGCTGCTACTTTGGGAGCATCAGCTTGCCCAGAAGAGCCCGCTTCCTCAGAGTGTGGAGAAGACATTCCTGGCTACTTAGCTGGCTTGAGTGAGTTATGCAGGCATAGTTGCTGACACACAAACCATCTAAGCTATGTCTGACTTCCACATGTGTTCTGACTCTGTGCAGTTGTCTTTGTGATCACAAATATGGAACAGAGGTCTGAAACGTGTCTGCAAGCTTGATTGGAATGTGGTCACACACACAACGTTTGACGAGCTGCACAGCTGCCCTTCACAACATACAGTGATGGCCTGTGACAGTCGAAGGCGCCGTCGCAGAGCGTGTACACATGTGCTTCTTTGTGCCGAAGTGGCAGCGAGTCAGGACCAACTGCGACGAAGCGTGAGGGTCAGAGCAACACGGAGGCTAAGTGTCACAGTCACAATGCGCACGCTCACCCTCATCGTTCGTTCGGTCTCGCGGTCGGCAACAGTTGACATGCCAAAGTTGTCGAGCTGTCAGACGAGGTGCTCCAGAATCCCAAAGCACGCGGACAGCTGGGTATACGCTTTTGCGCTGCTGGTTTACGGGTTCAGAAGGCACCACCAGCTTCGGACAGGACCTCGACACACCTGTGAGCCTGTTCGACAAATGTGTTTCGACAGGTGTGAGCTGCGCAAGCTCTCGGCACTTTAATGGCGGGGGTTGTTCCAGACACTCGATTAAGAACGCTGCAATGAAGTCACAGCCGTGAGTACCGGTGTCAAAGCTCGGGTCAGAGCTGATGCAGGCTGAATGCCAAGTCTGGGCTTCGAACACACCTTACTCATTTTGGGTGTAATAATCCTTCCAATCCAAGAAGATGTGTGGGGTGAGGTTTACTTGAGTCAGCATTTACAATCCTTTTTGCTGAGTCGCTGCAGTGACAACTCTTCCCACCATTCCTTTGGTCTCAGATACGCCTTCCCCGTCTATGGCCTGGTACAAAGCCTGGATGCGATGGCTAATGCAGTATGCACACAGGCACTGCTGTGTTATGTTACGCAATGCAGTCTCATGCATCTCGAAGGCTAAGTTCATATGTGTGTACACTTCCAGTGTGTAGAATGTACAGCAGTACTGTCTGTGAGGAAAGCTGCTGACACTATATGTGCTGACGACAAAGTTGACCATTTCATGCATGGTCATTATGGCATCAATCAATCACTTTTACTTTGGTCGATTGTCAGGTAAGTAGCAGCAATACATGTTCAGTTTTGAGGCACATGTACCTCTCGAGCTGTGCTGATGTAGCCTCTGTGGCAGCAAGATCACCACGTCAGATCAGAAAAGCCCAGCCCCAATCTATGTATACTAGCACTAGGTAATAGCTCAAAAGCATTGCACCCTTTTGAGGCTGCACTGACATCACCCGTTTTGCTTTTGACCTCAATGTCTTCCAGGAAATTCTGCAGCGTCTGGTTTGATACTTTACACTCAGCAGCCACATTCATGTAGTGCCGCTCCCGGTTGGTAGTCATGGCTTCCTCCAGGGTTTCCTGCTCAGCTTCTGCCATAGATGCCTGTAGCAGCAAAGGTCTTGTCAAGCAAGTCAAACACAGCAGGTCCATGAGACCTGTCCTGAGCAGCCTGATGTGAAACTTGGCTTCTCATTAAACTGACGCCGGAAGGTGCATTCTTTCTTTCCTCTCTCCATGCGACCTGGGATGTGTAGACACCAAACCCACAAATACAACAAGAGTACTAAGTGTGCACCTGCCAGCAGCAGGTTATACTTGCCAGACCATTGTTTGCCCACAATTAAGATCTACAGCTGGACAGAGAAAGGCTCAGCCCAGCCATGGTGCAATGGCCACACCACCCAATGACATAGTAAGGGCGACAGCGTCATGCACACACACAGAACACAAGCATTAAGCCAAGATAGGCTTCAAAAGCTTGTCAGTATCTGCAGCAGATCTCCTGTTAAGATCCCCAACAGAACGCAGGGAAACGCTCCCTCAATGGACTGGCCCTCCATCTATCTAGCTACTGCAGTGACTCACTGCAGTAGACTCACTGCAGTAGACTCACTGCAGTAGCAATGCATGTGAGCAGTACCTGGAGGAGCTGCTTGACGCCCTGAGGCTGTGCAGGCCTGTCCCTCTCATGCATGGGGCTGTTGCGCGCATACATGTCCTTCAGGCGCTGCATGGCGCGGCTGCTGCTGTCAGCTCCAGAAGCCATTGGGGATCCAGGCCAGGCTGCTCCAGCCTGTCACATCAGCCAGTCATCTTACCCATACTTTCTATCTATTTCTATAGGAATTTGGGCATGCAGTGCAGTTAAGACAGGAAGGTCTGTTCAATTTGAAAACGTCTATTTCAGTTCAGAATCGTCATCCCTACACTAGAAATCTAAACTCAGAAATGCCTGGGGACACTAAAATTGTTTTCTACATTGGGGATATGGTTTAGGATGATCAAGTGTGTGCTTGAAGGGCTGAGTCAAGCAAGCAGCAGTACAATGTGTGGTCACGAAGAGCATGGTGCTTCATGGGTGACAATCACATGTGCAAAGATAGCATGCATCTCAGGAAGTTGACCAACATGTACACCACGGCCATTTACTGCTGTGTCAAAATCTGCATCGCTTGCTTACAGCCAGGTAGCCTTAGGCTTGCAGGCTTGAATTGATGCAGTCAAGCAGCAAGGCATGAGCGTGACAGTGAAGATATGCAGCATGTGCCCTGTGCATGCTGACCTTGATCTTGGGTTGTAGAGATGCCAGTGGCAGTGGCACAAAAGGCTTGACAGCCGCATCCCACAGACTACCGTTCGTGCCGGTCTGCTGTTGCTGAGACGAGCTGCACAACAGCTCAGCCATGCTCTGCAGGCTGTTGTCACCCACTTGACTCTGCCTGAGCTGCTGCAGTGCTGCCTGGCTGCTTTGCTCATCTGCCTGGGTGAACCCTGCCTCACTGACAAGCTGCAGCTGGTACTCAGCAACCCTGTGTACATAATCTGTGCTAAGAGTGCTGACACGCAAGAAATTGGTTGCAGCAATGGAGGATTTGAGCCTGCTAATAGCTTCATGCAAAGTCAGCTTGGGCTCTTGCATCCAAAGACCATAGCAGTCGACCTGAGGACACTGAATGACGACACGCCTTATGTCAGGGCAAGTCATAGACACAAGCATTGCTTTTATCCACAGCGTGAAAGCAAGATACTTATATGCCAAATCAACGAGCCTGTTATGAGAATACTGCAGCTGAGCTACACAGAGAAGGCAACACTGCTGAATTGCCCTTACAGCGCAACCTCCTGTGTACTGGAACATGTGAGAAATGCATGAAAGAATGCAAAGAGAGAGGAAAACAGAAAGAAGAAAAAAAATAAAAGCAAATGCAAACAGACCTGAGCTGAGGGCACGCAGTAAGTGGAACTGCAACTGCCAGGTCCAGCATTTGTGGGCAGTGCAATGTCATGGCCAGGCGCGCCAGGCTGCTGTTATACAGTAACAGGATCGCGCAGCATTGTGATGCAGAGAGGCTGGCCAGCCGAGGCTGCTGCTGCAGGACATCTGCCTTCAGGGAGACCACCATACGCGCCGCGTTCAGCAGTGCCAGCTCAGAGCAGTGGCTGGTGCTGGCTGCCAGCAGGGCATCAAGTGAGGCAAACATGCCTGGGGGATTGCTGGAAATGGCCACCTGTGAGATCATACCATGAAGTTGGCGTTGGCTTTCTTCCCCGTGTGAAAGGGCGGTGACAAGTGCATGGAAGGATGAGATGACATGTTAGGGCATTACAAGTGCATGTGTTTCTGCGGCTGCAGCAAATATTGCATGACACACAGCATGCCACACAGCATAGCAGCATGCATATTTCATTTTGACAGGGGCAACTCCAAATGTGACACCATGCTTGCATCACGTTCACCAAACAGCGCTGCAGATGAATGCAGCCAGCATGGCCGTTGCCCAATGCAGGAGAGGAAGTGACAGGTGCGCAAGACTGTTGCTTTGATCTGAACCTATGCACAGACTTTTCTGGCATAGAAATGTCTAGTCATATCAGAGACAGGCTGACCTCATGCCAGATGGTTGATAGCAGGCCATGCAGCTGAGTGTCCTTGAGGCCGTCGGTGGCCACAGGCAGGAGGGGGATGAGGCATGAGTGCACCAGCAGGCGCTGGGGGGGTTCCCACCCAGAGCACATGCCCATCATATGGTGCAGGAACACCTGGGGGAAGGTGCGGCTGGGTAGCGCCCGAGCCTGTAGCATGCAGTACATACATGCTTGCCATCATGACACTGCCAGGTCTTGCATGCAGCGGCTGCACAGCACTGTCAGCAATCTTGCATCGTGCATGACCAGGCAAGATTGTTAACGTGCAGAGTGAACAAAGGGCTGGATCAAAGACTGGGGGCCTGCATTGCCCTGTGGCAGAATAGCGTCTTGTGTAGAAACATCTTCACGGGCAGCAAATACTCAGAGGGTCTTCATGTGAGGCATCTGCGCATGCAATGCAGCCTAGCCTCTTGATCCCATCAGCATCATCAAATGCTTCACACAACCCGTGCAATCATCCAACCAGGTTTGCACTTTCACATGGCCACAGATGTGGATTTACCTGACCATTGCGGCTTATTTGATCCTGCAAGGCCAACTGCAACATGCAACAGGAATGCATAGCTTGCGAAAGGACAGATGTCCATCAGGCGGCTGCCTGTAGGCATGCATGACTTGTATCAAGCATCCCCAGCAGCATCCCCAGCGGTTCACCTTGGGGGAGAAGTAGTTGACAGCCATTGCTGCTGATGCAACACACTCCAGCACTGCTGTGGTGAGGGGATTGGGGCCAGGCAGCTTGCCCACAATTCCCCCCAGGGCCTCCAGCAGGTGCAGGCTGTCCCCAACCCGGCGGGCCATGTCGGATATGCACTGCAACACTGCTTGCCGCAAAGCCACCAAGGCTGCATCTTGTGCTATGGGGCCAGGCAGAATGGGGGACAGGTCCTGCACACACAAATGGAAGGCCAGATCACGTCCGCTTGCATGTATTGCAAGCGTAAGGCATATGTAGCAGCATATGTAGCATATGAAGTAGCAGCTGTGCCTTGTCAGCCTTGGATTTATGATCCTACACGCTATGCCACAGCAACAAGTATGTGAGCTTGCCACACAAGGATAAGCCGTCCTATAATGGGAAGGCAGCTGCTGGCAATGACTTGGTTTCGTTTTGCACCTGTGAATTAAATCCTGTTCGAGGTGTTTTGTTTTAACAAATCTTACGACAGTGATGCCTTGCAATTTTGACTGATGCGTTCTTGATAGCAGCTGCTGCGCACATGCAAGGGAATCTCTGTACTCTGTTAGCAAGCACTGTCTGGGGCACATGCTGTCCAATGAAAGACAAATGTAGACACACTTCACATCAGGGCCTTGCAAAGATCAGAGTGTTGAACATATGAGGTGCTTGTCAGTAGTCAGCAGAAGTGGCAAGCACACCTTGACAGCAAGGACAAGGGCTGGTGAGGCCAGGCCCCCTTCCAGGGCTCTGCCCTCAGCTGCAGCCAAGTCTACCAAGGCTGCTTGCTGAGCAGTAGTCATGCCACTGGTGCTGGTGTGTCTCAGCAAGCTGCTGAACAGCAGGTATCTCTGATGTTCTTCAGCACAAACCTGCAAGCCAGATGCGCCCCTGATATTCATCTACCACAAGGAGACAAGGACAGGCATTGACTCTCTGGACCATCTTGCAAGCTGCTACTCATGTCAGATGGACATGACCTAAGTGATGTTTGGCTTCTGCTCAAACCATTGGATGTGCATGCCAAAAGACTGCATGACATAGCTGCCTGAGCCACGAGACAGCCTTTGATCCGGGATGAACAAACATTACGCTCTTCCAGACTAACAGAGCTTTGCACCCTCTGTGAGCAGCAGAGACACAGACATGAGTGAACAAGTAGCAGATGAACAGGAGCAGGAGCAGGCTAGCAGCATGCGGGTATTTTGTGGGCAGCCACTAACCTTGCGCATGATTCCAATGGCTACTTGTTTTAGGCTGGCATTGTCTGTCCAGTAGCCACCCTTGTCCAAGTACCGCAGCAAGCACTCTATCACATTGCGGCCTGCCTGAGCGTCCTGCACAACATGACCAGCATCTCCGAGTCTCATTCAGACAAGCCTGCTGCCACCTTGGGCAGGCTGCTTCTTGTCATTGCCATCTGATTCTGTAGGCAATGCTATTCCTGTGGCCAAAAATTGACACCACTAGTGGTCTCAGAACAGGCAAACTAGCAGCCAGGAGTGCTTTGATATGCGTACTGTTCATACATGCGCTGCTCACAACCAAAATGCTTGTGACGTAGTTTTTAGTTGCAGCAAAAGTATGCGCACAAACGGTGAGTGGCTAACTGAGTATGCTTGAGGGCCCAAATAGATATCACTGCACGCTTGAAGGCTGCAGTCGTATGCAGAGGAGGGGCAAAGAAGTTCCTGCCTTGGTCATGCGCGCCAGGTCTTCGAGCAGATGCCGCGCCACATTGTTGGGTGACTCAATGGTGATATACACAGAGGAGGTAATGGAGTCTCGTCTTTCCAGTGAAGTCCTGGGAACTTCCCCTGTCCTCCCTTGGATGCTTGCCAGATTAGGTGCACTGCCCTGACTCAGTGTTAAGCTGTTTTGATGCAGTGCTGGGTTGGATGATATGCTGTCTCGTGGCATGTTGGCAGCCTCAGATGTTGACTCGGATCCACCTCTGTTGTCTGTGGTCTTGTCCAATGGCCTCTCGGTTCCATCCTCAGACTGCACATGACCCACTTTGTGACGTGCATTCTCCATCCATGTGGCTAAGCTGCTCAGCAGATCCACGCCATTGTGATGGTTGTTGTGCTGCTCCATGCTGCTGTTGTGAGCCTGGCTGAATGTGGGTTCCAAGACCCCGTTTGTGCTGGTAGCTTCCACAATCTGCACGTGCCTGTCTTCTGGCAGGTGCTTGTGCTGAAGCTTAGCATCTGTGGCTGTGCTGCTGGCACGATGCAAGGCAGACGGCCGTGAGTTGGTAGTCACGTGTGCTGTAGGACCATTCATAGATGTCTGTCTGTCTGTGGATGGTACAGCAGGACCATCGCCTGCGGTGCCTGCTGCTGCGTCTGTGAGTGGCTGCTGGCCTAAAGACCGCTGGAAGGGGGGGTCAAGGGGGTGCAAGCTGTCCATGCCGCTGTCTGTCTCCTCGGCTGCTTCAGCAGCTGACATGGGCTGAGCCAATGTGTTGAGAGTGACTTTCATCATGTCCTCTAGGTGGTGAGATGTGAATGAAACACGATGAGCCAGTGCAAGATGCTGGCGGAGGGCTTGCATGCAGACAATGTTGAGGGCGCGGACATGTTCTGGGGCTGGTTCATATAGCCCCAAGGGGTGCACCTCACAGTTGGCACATACCAGAGGGACAAAGTGCTCCAGCTGATCAACATAATCTGAGTCCACCTGTGCATTACACAGATGTCTTGCTTATGTGATGCTTGGTGTGTGACTACTGTATGCAGTCATGCAACCTCAGCTTCTGACTTGAGCAGCTTGCCATACACAGCAACTTCATAGTATAGTATATAAACTGGTATAAGCTCAGGCAAGCTGACCTGGACTTTCTCAAACTGTGCTAACAGGCGTGCACCCAGAGTGCGTATCTCAGCCTTGTTATGTCGAAGAAGCAATCCTACAACGCTGTTGAGGTACCCTCCCACCTTGTCTGTGAAAGCATCAACATGCTTGTCCTGCAAATGGGCAGGCCTTTCATCTTGCTCATGTGTACATGTGGCTATATATGCAGTGCAGGTGCATGTTGCACCTATTCTACTGTGTCAAAACCACGTCACGCACATACCACTGGCTGTACCACTATCTCCTTTGCAAACAAGCTGCTATCATCATTTTTTAGGGCCTCCAGCAAGTGCATGTAAGCTCGTACAGCAAGCTTGACATAGCCAAAGCGTTGTGCTCTGAGCTCCTTCTGGATCTTCCTTGCCAGTCGCCTTGACACCTGGTGCAAGAGAGTTATAACTTTGTTCAAAGAGCAAATCCTGTGTGGTAGCACCTTAGCGTCCCTGACCGATGCAAGAGCTCGTCAAACTGCATTCAGCCTATACCTTAGGTGCACGATGTGGATTTTTGTCCAAATAGTCAGCAAGCTTTTTTATTTTCCTGTCGATGGAGCTGTCAACCTTGTCTTGGAAAGGAGGTTCTGTTCTGGGGAAGATATCAGGGACCAGCAAGTTGTACCGTTTGACTGGGCGTCGTGAGCTGGCGGTAGGTAACAGACCAAAGCAGCTCAAATGTACCCGCATCGGGGGTTTCACTTGCTTTCGATCAGCTGTACGGCAGGAAGGACCTCATCCAGCCAAGCAGCGCGGCGATACGCTTGACTTCATTGTGTCTTGCGAGATTTCAGGTGCCTTTTGGCCATGCTGCCGAGCTCAGACAGGTCATGTCGCCTGCCAGTGCGTTCCTCAAGCTGAAGGGTCCCAGCCCGGGAGCCTGAGGAATCTGCACCGTCAACTTTACTTTGACCTTCTGACCTCGTGAGTCAAACCAAATCCTGCACTCCTCAGTCTTTGCATGCCATGCACATCCACTGCTCTTGAATTGTGTCTAGACTGCACTCACCCTACTGCACAAAGGTATCTTGTACGTTCAAAAGGATACTCAGGCGATATCTGCATGCAACCATCAGCACAAACGACGAAATAAGTTATTGTAAGTTATGTTAAACATGCATCGGCATCACGTAAGATGACCGGTTGGGTGAAGCTACTGTAGCAGTCTGCCAACTTTGAATGGCTCATCATCTTGCGTGCTAATTTAGAGCTACTGTGTGTCCCAAGGTTAAAATTTTGCAAAATAAGAGCTACTGTGTGTCCTAAGGTTAAAATTTTGCAAAATATGCATATGGAATTTACCCCAAAGATGCCCATAATCCGGCCCGGACGAAGGCTACACAAAGGACTTTCACACATAGATTAACAGACTGGTGATGGAGGTCTTGGCCGACGGGCACTTCCATGTGACTCTTTGCCTGCAGTTATAATTCTGAATTCGAAACTTTGCAGCATATACGGTACATACATTACATTTCTTTAGGACTCAACAGAGGAGTCAACAGACAATAACTGGGCGAAGGTCAATTTGAATGATACAATTCATTCAATGCTGCTCTGAAAAACCATAGATCTGGGCCTTAACAGGTCCAAATTTTGTAATCGAAATCGAAATCTGTGATGTCTGGTGCCAAGGTCACACGCCTGGCTGACGCATGAGGTCTGCACATGCAAATGATTAGCTGACGCATGAGGTTTGAACTTGGGTATGAATGCAATACACATCTAGACTGTCGGAAATGCACTGTGGAGCAGCGCCTGGTAAACTACCTAAAGGTGCCAAAGTATCGCTGCCCAGAGTGACAGCCATCGCTGAAGAAGCTGGAGGGGCTTGCACATCTGCTGGCGTCACGTGGGTGGCATCTGATGATATCAACACGTGATCTCGTTGCGGCTGATTGTTGTGAGAAATTTGCATACAAAACGTGAGATCTTGAGCGATAAGCTGTTCAAAAGCTGTTTGCACAACACGCCATGATTCTATCACAAGTTGGCACTGTAGGTCTGAACCGGCTTTCGCTGCGGGAGCAGTTCTGTAATACTGCTTCGGGTCACGCATGCAAGTCAAGGTCAGCCAGGCGTGTGACCTTGGCAAGTCAGCGTCATGGTGATTATGTGAACGCCGTCTCTGCTGAGGCACCTGTCCTTCCATTCACCAAAGATGCTGAGCACTTGGAAAAGTGGAGCAAGAGCAGCTGGCGGAAAAGGAAGGCTCACCAGCAGCCTGAATACCCAGAACAGGAACGGCTCGTAGAGGCTATTGCTGAAATCAACAGGATGCCTCCTTTGGTATTCGCTGGCGAGTGCCGGACGCTCCAAGCTCGGCTCGCAAAGTGTGCGGCTGGAGAGTCTTTCATGTTGACTGGTGGTGACTGTGCAGGTGACAAGTCTTGAATCAGATTTCACTGCTTTTGGTTTTGTCTGCAGGGGGTGCATGTACAAACTTGCCAATGTACCAATGTAGCATGCTGAACTCCAGCAGAAGAGAAGGCTTACCTGCTAACAATACTGTCTTGTCATGTGCAGAGAGTTTCTCCCAGTTCTCAGCTGACAGAATACGAGATGCCTTCAGAGTCATGCTTCAGATGTCAGTGGTCATGATGTTTGGCGGAGGTGTACCTGTTGTCAAAGTTGGCCGCATGGCAGGGCAGTTTGCCAAGCCCAGATCAAGCGGCTCAGAAACCATTGACGGCGTCTCTCTTCCTAGCTACAGAGGAGACATTATCAATGGGCCAGAGTTCACAGAGAAAGCTCGTGTTCCCGACCCAAGCAGACTAGTCAAGGCATACAATCAATCAGCAGCGACACTTAACCTGCTGAGGGGTTTCTCTACTGGAGGTTATGCTGGTTTGGCAAGAGTCACTCAGTGGAACTTGGACTTCATGGACAACTCAGACGAAGGCAAAGCTTACTTGGATGTGGCACAGAGGGTCAAGGAGGCCATTCAGTTCATGAACGCTTCAGGCTTGTCCGCCAACCACCCCATCATGACAGAGACAGAGTTCTTTGTCAGCCATGAGTGTCTGCTGATGGACTATGAGGAGGCCCTCACACGCCAGGACAGCACAACCGGCCTGTGGTATGACTGCTCAGGTACAACCATTCCAGTCCTGCTCCTTTGCTGCAGCTCCAACAGGGGTTCTTATGACTCTGCAGAATGTGCATCCTTGTCAGCATGTGCCAGTCTCAAGCAAGCCTGCATTGCCTGTGTTGAGCCAGCAGCCAAGCAATTAGTTTGCAACCAGCGCGATGCTGGCAATGCTGAGAAGCATTATAAGGCTGCGAGAATGTACCTTTCTTGTTGCATGAATGGCACTGCATGAGTGGATGTTTGCAAATGCAGGTCACTTCCTGTGGTGTGGCGAGCGCACTCGCCAGCTGGACGCAGCGCATGTGGAGTTCATGCGCGGCATTGGCAACCCCATTGGGGTGAAGGTCAGTGACAAGATGGACCCCAACGACCTGGTCACCATGATCCACTCCTTCAACCCCGAGAACACACCAGGCAGGCTGGCTGTCATTGTACGCATGGGCCAGGAGAAGCTGAGGGCCAAGCTGCCAGCCCTGGTGCAAGCTGTTGAGAGGGCAGGGCAGACTGTGACGTGGATCTGTGACCCAATGCATGGCAACACAGAGTCTTGCGGCACCTACAAGACGCGCAGGTCGGTGGCTCACTGTGGCCTGCGGCTTGTGTGTGTGTCTGTGTCTGTCTGTCTTTGTGTATGTGTGACTTGGTCTGTGAGAGTGTGTTCACAGCATGATATGGCTGGCTGTTGCCCTGCTGTTGCTAAGTCCGGCTGCATCTGCTGTGTGGTTCTTGATGAGTTGGCAAGCTATGCCTTTTGTTACGTTGTGATTTATGCGGCCAACAAGGCTTGTGACTGCTCATCTTGCAAATGCCTTGAGTAGGCACACTGGTATGTTTCAACTTTGCAATGTCAAATGTCAAACATTGACGTTTGTGTTGCCCTTGTGACAGCTTTTTAACAAGCGCATACATGGAATTGTCATTAACAGTGCAAATCTGGTGCGTAGGTATGAGAACATCAGGGCAGAAGTAGAAGCCTTCTTTGATGTGCACGAGGAGCTGGGTACTGTGCCTGGAGGCATCCACCTGGAAATGACAGGAGACAATGTTACAGGTCAGCCATGCTTTCACTCAGGCTTTCACCCAATACACTCATCATGGCAACACATATAGCTTGAATTGTACATGCTGTCAGACATGCATCCTTCTCTAAGCTATTGTACAGGCAGTAGGTAGGTGCAAATTTGTCATATGTTGGCTGTTAGGGATCAGAATGTATAGTGGTCTCTGGGGCAATCAGCCTCATGAAGGGGCTATATGGCTCTGCATCACAAAGTGTGGATACATTTCACATGCTGACTGGGCTCGTACATGCTTGTAGAGTGCATTGGAGGTGGAGCAAGCATTGAGGAAACTGACTTGAGCTCTCGCTACCACACCCACTGCGATCCCCGCCTCAACGCTGAACAGGCTCTAGAGATGTCTTTCTATGTAGCCTCAAGACTCAGGAAACGTAAGTACAAGCTTCACGCAATGCACAGGCTCGTGCATGTTCGTGGCTTAGCAATGCTCGCGCATGTTTTGATGTGTCTCTTGCTTTGGCATTCGTTGTGGGCTGGCTCTGGTTGATACATGGCAAATTCGATATGGATGCAGCGCGCTTGCATGTATGATACAAGGATATTTGTTTTACACGTGCGTGCTCCTGCAGTCTGTAGTTCTGGAGTCTGCAAGGTCCCACAGTCCTAGTTTGTGCAGGGAGAGATAGGATGGCACTCCAGGCACTGCAAGGCGGTGAACTCATAGCTGGAGAGGCTGATATGCTATAAGTCAGTCAGGATGCTGCATGCAAAGTTTGACATTGCAATGGCAGAGTTAGATAGAATGTATCTGATACATTTCATGGTTGGTGCTGTGTCCATCATGCTGTGTTTCTGCATCCAGTACGGGGCTTTTTAAGTGCACTGTTGTGAGCAATATACTCACATTGTCTCGGTCATTTATATTATCATTTGTTGCCTCAACAGTATGTACTAAAGGAAAGTCGTGGTGCAACTGACTGTAATTAGCAGTTTTGGTTAGGCTTGGTGCTAAGTTGCGTCAATCTCGTCAGCAAGAGCTATATAAGCAGATTTTGCTGACTGTGACGGAGGTGGAGACCATCTTGTTATTGCAACTGATGACTAAGCTTGTTTCGTCTCTCCATCATGCTTGCCTGCAGCTGTGCCTGCAATCCATACTGAGTGCTCTCAGCTGGCTGCTGACCCTGTGTTATTCGAATGTTGCTAGCAGGCTTGTCCCATGTCTGGCGCAGCATCTGTACAGTGTTGCCATCAGCTCTATTTGTATCAATGCTAGGCTGTGAGTGCACCACCCACCCACGCTTTTTCTCTGGATTATCTGCACCAGCAAACATACTCGTCAAGTTTGGACTGATGCCGCGCTTGAGGCAACAGAGCACAGCATTGATAGCTGTCAACAACAAGGATGCAGACAAGCCTGTCATGCAGACAAGCAACGATGTTACTTGGAGGCCATCAAGGCATCCACAATGTATGCAGCCAAGGCCTAGCAGTGGTTTACAACAAGAGTTGTACTGATTGCACAATCATGTGCACAGCCTACAGTACTCTACACAAGATGGCTTTAAAATTCTACTTGTTTGATGGTGTTGGACGTACCTGCCTAGGGCGATTGTGACAATGTTGACAACATAGTGGGGCTGCATGACTGCATACTGTATCCATCACAATACTTATGATCCGGGCATTTCACCGGGCTCTGCAAATCAGTGCATCCTTGGGGATGTGTATCTGAGATCCAATCTATCAAGGGAACATAGTGGGGCTTAATCCAATGCCCTACCCCCACAGCGAGCAGTGATTTTCGGATCAAAAGCCCTTTTTGCTCTCACACTACAATGTGCATGGACCTTTTGCTAAACAAAGGAGTCTGGACTTACTTGCAGCACCTCCTAGCACAGCAGCAGCAGCAGCAGCATCCGCCTTCTGGTAGAGAGGATTGGTCTGCACAGCAGGCCAGCCCTGCTTGAAAGCAGCCTGCAGCTGGTCCAATCTGGGCTGACTCTGCAGTGAGCCTGCCTGTTGCATTTCTGAGTACACTGCTCTGATGCTAAGCGAGGTGTCATTGTCATCAGCTTGACCTTGCCATTCCTGCTGCCGAAAGCTGCCAGGCTGCACAAATGTAGCCTGTGGCACAGGCCGCAGTTGGACCAGTGACTGCTGAATGGGCTGCTGTGCCTGAAGTTGCTGCTGCTGTGCCTGCAAACGCTGCTGCTGTGCAGCAAGACTGCTTGGCTTCCCTGAAGATGCCTGTCTAGCTGGGGATGCTCTATGAGGGGAGACGGAAGACTGAGACGAGAAGTTGGACTGGCTGTGAGCACTTTGTACAGAAGACATTGCAGGAGAGACATCACTATAGCATTCGCTGATCAACCTTGCTGCAACAGCTGGGGACTGCAGGACTGCATCGGGACTTGGACTCAACCTACTCAGCCTTTCTGGGGATGCTGCACGAGATAGCGGCGGTGGTGGGGGTGGCAGTGGGGGTGTGGGTGGGCTGCGCCCCCTGGGGGCAGTAATGACTGTTGCACTTTTGGCAGAAGAAGAAGACTGGATTGTCGCACTGGGTGATGATGACCGGTGTCTCAGGGTGACAGCTGCCAGCTGTGATTGCAGACCCCCTGGGGCAGAAGGCCCTGGGGCAGGAGACCCTGAGGGGCTTAAGGGGGTAGCCTCAGGCGAGCGAGACATAGAGAACGACTGTAGTAGTTTAGTGAGACTGTGCACCTGCACGGAGCCAACAGTCAAAGATAAAACGAGTCACTGCAAGCCTAAGTTTGTAGCAATTGGCTGGCAGTATCCACAACATGTGTCTGCATGGCTGTGTGACAGCCTGTCTGGTACTGCCAGCTTAGCAAAAGTATGAATGTTTGCAGCATGTAAATGTTTAAACTTGCATGCAATGCTGTTGGCAGACGTGCTTCGTGCCGTACAGGTGATCCCTGCAAGTCAACTTCATCACCTCATGTGGCTGAGCACCAGCAACGGAAGCACAAAGCTGACCTGTCTGTCAGGAGAGTCAGGAATGGGAGTTGTGGCCCTGCTGAACAGAGTCCTCTGGGGCAGGGGGCTCATTGGAGAGTCCGGCGCAGGGGTGGTCGCCCTTCCAGCTAATGCCCTCCGTGGAAGGGCAGAAGCACCATCCCCGGGGGCAGAAGTTGTCCTTTGAGCTGCCCTGCGCTCTGTCAAGGCCTCCAGGTGGCGCAAGGCTATCCTCTGCTGCTGAATCAGAGACTGCAGCTCGGCATCATCACTATCCTCAGCAACACTGCTGCTGCTACCAGCCATTCCTCCAGAGGCACTGACTGCACGAGGAGACTGCGCATCTGAGCTACTTCTCTGACTTTGCTGCTGCAGCATTTGCATCTCCTGTGCCTCCTGCTGCTGCTGTTGCTGCTGCTGCTGCTGCTGTTGCAACCTTTCTTGCTGCAGCTGCTGTTGCATCCTTTCTTGCTGCAGCATTTGCATCTCCTGTGCCTGCCGCTGCTGCTGCTGCTGCTGCTGCTGCTGCAATCTTTCTTGCTGAAACAGCTGCTGCATCTTGGTCTCCTGCAGCTCTTGAGCCTGTAGCAGCAGCTGCTGTTGCCTCTCTTGCTCCTGTTGTTGCTGCCGCTGCACTTGCTGCTGCCTGTCTTGCTCCTGCTGCTGCAGCAACACCTGCTGTTGCCTTTCCCTCTCTTGTTGACGCTGCTCCTGTACCTGTCTCTGCCTTTCCAGATCTTGCGCCTGCTGCTGGCGCTTCTGCTCTAGCAGCTGTTGCTGCAGCTTCTTCTGCTGCTGTTGCCTTTCCTGCTCCTGCTGCTGCACCTCCCTCTGCCTTGCTTGCTCCTGAAGCTGTTCCTGCAGTTGCTGCTGCCTCTCTTGCTCATGCAACTGCTGCTGCTGTCTTTCCAGCTCTTCCATTTGCTGCTGCTGCTGCTGCAGCTGCTGTTCTTGCAGCAACTGGGCTAGACAGTCCAGTTGGCCGGCCACGAGCGCAAGCACAACGCACGTAGAGCTGAAATCGGAGGTTGTATCAGTGGTATACCTATATCAGCAGAGTAAAAAGCCCTCAGAATGTGTGTCGAGGCTCTTCTGAAGAGTGCAGTCAGGCACAGGCAGGTACTTGTCCACAGACAGGCACCAGGCAAAACAGGCTCGTGACCGGCGCGCTGAAGCTTCTCTTGTTGGCTGTCTGAATGTGCTGAAGTCCCCGGTCTGTGTGAAAGTTGAAGAAGCCGCCTCAGGCCCACACAGGGCTGAATACTGCCCCTACTGTTGCACTATGATGCCAACATGCGCTGGCTGTCGTTGCCTTTGCTGCTTGTGCCAGTACTGCCACTGTCACTGCTGCTGATGCTGCTGTCGCTGGTATTGACTCTGCTGTCCTGATTAACATTAGCTGTAATAAAACATCACACTGTGCCATACAGCATATATGACAGTGTGCTATACAACATGTGTGACACCATGCATCAAACACATGCAAGTCTGTGATGGTGAAGGTGAGTATGCCGTTTCGAGAAGTGACCCGAGGCAGTGACCCCATGAAAGCATTACAGGGTAATAGGACACATAGTCAGTCAGCTTGTCAAAAGAGGGCAAGCAACACAGAGGCAAGTCAAATTAAGACAGTTCAGGATGCACAGGGGGTTGCAATGATCTGCCTGCCTCACTAAGCGGCTGTGCATCTCTTTTACTCAGGAGGTCAGCTTGTAAGCACACATCTGTGACACAGCGGACTGCCTTAAATTGACAAGGTACATCTTTGATATAACCGCAACACATGAATGTATTGCACAACACATCCAACATCAGGAGGTAATCATGTATGACACTATCTGCTCAACTTCCCGCTTTAGTTGGTCACGGCTAATGACACCATCTACCAACAGTTCCTGCAGCTGCTGCCCCTTGCGCACAATCAGTGTGATTGAGCCACTGCCGCTTGCACCATCACTCTCACCATCAAACTCCTGTAGGCTTGAAGCTTGTTCAGCTTGCATAGTGTCCTGTTGTGCAGGTTGTGAAGCCTGGTCATCTGAAACTTGTCCTACCCTAGCAGCTGCAGCATGGCTGTCATTCGCATCTTTACTGCTGATGCTTGCTGCAGCAGCCTGGGCATGTTCGTCACTGCTTGACAGATCTGCATCAGACTTATCTTCTGCCTCTTTATCATGAAGTTCATCATCTGGATCCTCCAGATGTGCATCCTGTTGCTGGGCAAAGCTAGCAGCCACATCCAGCCAGGCAGCATTGGACAAAAAGACCTGCAGAGCAAAGATCAGCGTCGCAACAAAGACTAGGTCCATCAACACATGGCACCCATAACAAAGTCTCGAATATTTGCAGACATTCAGCTGATAGTATGAAAGATGCAGAAAAAAGCAGGCGATGCATGCAGCTTGAGACGTGATGATAATGGGTGTGCCAGTCTATCTGCCTGCCTGCATGTCTGCCTATGTGAGTCCCCCTGATAGGTGCAGATTGACTGCCAATCTGTGAGGTGCAAGCTCACAAAGGGACATACATGCAGCAACAGACAGTACACACATCCCACCAAGAATCCTCACATTTCTGCAATGCAGTGACTCAGACTTTGCTTGGAAGTAGGGCAGCACCTGGAGGTCCTGTGCTGTTGCCCTTGTGTACATCTGTCTACCAGGCGCCACAGAATCTACTTCTGGCAGCAGCACCAGGGCCTCTGCTACATCCAAGGCCTCTTGCAAGGGCATCTGCGCACCCAAACAAGGGCTCAACACAGCACAGCACAGCACAGCACAGCACAGCACAGCACAGCACAGCACAGCACAGCACAGCATGTCATGCTGAGGTATGGCGCCAAACCTGCCGCCTTCAACATCTTACATTCTAAGCTACCCTTCTGCTATTTCTAACAGGACCTGGCAGTCAATCTCTGCACAGCGCAAGCACATAGCAAGCCATAACTTCTACACAGCTCTCATCAGGGTCAGTGCAAACTAATGTAGCATGGTAGCAATGAAGCACATTCACCCTGAACAGCTTTCTGTTATCAAGCATGGTATGACCAAACGCTTGGTGCTGCAGCAACAGCAGTGTGTGACGCCCAGAAGTACCAAGTAGCAAGTACCACCAGTATGCACATCCCCACATCATGAGCAGACACAGACTGGTTGAGTTGCAGACAAGTTGTGGCTGTATAGAAAGTAGGGAGTGTCTCAATCCCCACATCATAAAGACTGAAAGACCTTGAGACAGTCCCTACGTTTATACAGCCACGGCTTGTCTGCAACTCAATCAGTCTGTGTCTTTACTGGCTTCTTGGCAAACACCATCTGCATCACAACTGCTGCCACAAACCATTCCCAAGACTGCACAATCAGACAGGGTAAACGTGCAGGATCGTACCATAGATTCATCCTCATTGAAATCAGCAGGGTCTGAGTTCAGATCAGTGGCAGGGGTCAAATCAGCTCTCTCTGGTCCAGGTGCACCCCCAGCAGGGGGGCCCTGAGCTAGAAGGGCATTTAGAGTTTCCTGAAGGGGGTCTGGCTGGACTTGTCGTATGCTGAGCCACACCTTGCCGCTGCTTGTGTCCACCCCTATCAGTACAGCTTCTATAGGAGCTCCTGTCTGCGCTCCAGACACACTGACTGGTCAGACAGATAGATTGGGATTGCGCTGGTGTGTCGTGAGCATCGTGGTGGGCAAAGTTCAATCACAAGGTCAAATTTGGCACGATGTTCTATATGCAACTCCTACAGCTTTGCTTCTCAAGCGCTGGACGGCAAATCTTCTGCAGCACAACTGCTATTACAGAACGCTCTAAAGGCTGACCAGTGTACCTTGAGTTTACTGGGCAAGATGACCTGACAGGTGCTCAGAGTGTGAAGCACCACTTTCAGCTGAAGCAAATGCAAGGGTGCTACAAGAAACTCACAACAACCAACCTCCTGTGGATCGGATGGCAGAATGCATTTCCAATCAGCAGGAAGTGAAAGTCATGGAGGAAAGACTGAACATATGATGTCAGGAAAGATGCAGTGGAATGTGACCTTGATGATGGTGCGAGCGTCATCACAGTACTGCCAGGTCAGCTCTGAGTTGTGCACCAGACCAGAGACTGGCTGCCGCCTTCCGCCCCCAATATCAACATCAAACTCCATAAAGCAGCCCCACACTGGCACTTCCGTCACAATGCCCTGCACAAGCAGCCACGACTGTCACCGAGTTGAAAAGTCTACAGGCTAGAATACTCTAAAAGACTAGAATTGTTCAACGGAGTGTCACTCAGGACGTGAGATGTGCAGCAGAGACCCATTCAGGTCCCCCTTGACAGATGGGATATGAAAGATGTGCATGAGAGGCATGTCTTGCACAAAAGTCAGGCATGTGACTGTTTACATGGAATCTGGCTCAGCTGATTGTGCCAGCTTGTTGAGGTGTGCATGTGCAGGACATGTCATGCAAGTGCACTCAACTAACATGCCCCCTTTGCTCCTGGTGCTTATAGCACAGCACAGCCCGGCACAGCACAGCACAGCACAGCACAGCACAGCAGTCAGCTGCTTGCTGGAGCTGGGTTGTGCTACAGAGGAGCTTGAACTCGTCAACTCTACTTTATGCCAAACAAATTGCAAGATTTATGCAGTTCAAGATTGACATGTTGTTTGCGCATGGTGGAAACCTGTGGTGTTTGAATCTCTCACTGTATGTGCAATGCAGCCATCCTTGCGTAGTGCCCACGCACACACATCATAGCGCTGTGCAACATGGAATGAACGTGTAGTTTGATGTGACAATGAACTAGCTTGCAAAGCGATTGAGAATGACCTGAGAGACTTTAGCATGCTCACCTCTACGATTTCACCCAGATTCTGCTGAAGAACAGCTAAGGCCTCTGAGGGCAGCTTCTGGACGGCAGCGTGCTCAGGCACAGGCCTCAAGATCCGTGCAGTCATGATAATGCGTGGGTTCCCTATATGTGTCTCTGACACCTGCAAAACATGCACCAGCTTTAACAACAGATCCAATTGGCATGATGGCCTGTTGTCCTCAATCATGGTCTTTGGGTAGTGAACACCAAGCATTGTTGGCTGGCCAAAGCTTGCAACCTTTTTGCCGGGCTCCCTTATTGAGTCATAGCGCCAGATGGCGGTTGCTGAATCATAAGGACAGTCATCATGATACACTTCAGATTGGGTGACATCAGCTGGTATCCATGCATCCCAACAGTGTGATCACAATAAACTAAGGCAATCACATTGCATGCTATGCCAACTGCAAACAGCAGTTTCATTGCATGCTAAGGCAACTGAAAACAGCAATCTGACTGTGACAGTGCACACAGGCATTGCAGAAGCAGGTTGAAGTTTTACATTTACAATGGTGGCTGTCAGGACATCGCCCAACAAGGTGCGCAAAGCTTGTTTCCTCATGCTGCGTGACTCTTCCTCAGTGCAACCTGCCTCCAGCCCTGCACGCACACTCACAGCTTCAGACTACCTGCTAGCATCAGCTTGTCATGTGAACATGCAGCACACATATTGCATTTAAGGGGCAATGCATGCAACACACATATTGCATTGCATGTGACACATCATCTTCTAGTAGGCTATCCTGTGTTACAACACTGCTGACGCTTGAGGGTATGGTCGTCACATGCTGAGTAACCTTTCAGACCTGCAACCCAGACTACAACCGTAATTGAATGTAACACAGAGTTTAATCCTACTACTTAGATCACAAGTCTGACCATGACAACAACCCTCACTGACTAATACCCAGAATTTGCTAGTGTATATTTCAGGCAGATAAAGAAAATACCAATTGCACCAACCCAGTTGGCAAAAATTCAAGGATGATTGTACAATGGCGTGTTTGGATCTGGCTCTGATGTGAACTATGTCTTAGCATGAGTGCTGCTGTGCTCATTGTTGACTCCAGCATCAGCAAAAGTGCCGGTCTTGGAAGATGCTTGCTGAGGTTTGGTACTGCATAGTTGGGGATCTACTTTGTGCTGGGGACTGTCATGCAGGACACAAACGGAAGAACAGCCCAGCTCAATGCATTTGATGGCAACCAGCAGTGCTTATGCATGCATGCTGGTCATATGCTGTTCTGAATGTAGCTTTGTCTTGGGCATGGAAATCAAGCACTGCCGTGATTCAGCAACAACAGGTATGTCAGCTGTTGAGTCAAGATCAGGCACACAGCTTTGATTGGGGTTCAGGGCTGGGCCTTGGGCGTACCCCTGCTTGGGTTTAGGGACTGGGACATGCACTGAGCATGAAGGAACAGATTGTACATGCAGGACACAACAATATGACGGTAAAAGTGTACGATGGTATCATTTTGTCGCACGCACCTCTCTCTTTCCTGATTGCCTTCTCATGAGTGAGCACCTTGAAGCTGTTGGCAGAATTCAAATACGCAGTTGGAATGAACCCTGCATAACAAGTCACAACAATTCAAAGGAATCACTGATGACAAGCAAGACCAATTTAGTAATCATAGAAATAGAGATATGCAGTTGGAATGAACCCTGCACAACACGTCATAACAGTTCAAAGAAGTAACAGTTATATATAACACCAATGTAGTGTTAGGGATAGGGACGATACCAGGAAGAGCTGTGTCGTATACACTCAGTAACGACTGCCAATGCAGCCTGTGTCCATGCATTGCTTTTCATTTGCAATTCACAGATAATACTAGATCGGTGCGTCTGGTCACATGCAAAGAGTCACAGCTAGCAACTGAGCACTGATCCCCAGAGCACTGCATTGATCCCCAGAGCACAGCATTCATCCCCAGAGCACTGCATTGATCCCCAAAGCACTGCATTGATCCCAAAAGCACTGCATTTGCCATGTTGGGTCTGAGGTAGTGCCTTTCCTGACCAGCTCAAAGTGTGGGTTTACCTCTGAAGTAGAGGCTGCGCACAACCACGCCACCAGAGTTGACCGACACCACTGGAACGGCGAATTGGCTGTGTGCCTCCTGTGCCTTCACGGCAAACTTCATCACCACTGACCGGGTCCACTCTGCACCCGCACACACACACATGCGCTTTCAGTTTCATTTGCAACGGCATGTGCCTTGGCCTCTGCGTTGTGGCGGTGTGTACTGACCTTGGGAAAAGACATGTTTCTTATGACTGACTGACTGAATGAGCGAGTGAGTTTGTTCATGATTAAAGAATGAGCAAAGGGCTGAACGGCTAAATGAATGAACCAAAAAGCAAGGGTACAAACGAACAAATGAGTAAATGAATGATGCAGTGGGTGGGTGGGTGGGTGAGTGAGTGAGTGAGTGAGTGAGTGAGTGAGTGAGTGAGTGAGTGAGTGAGTGAGTGAGTGAGTGAGTGGGTGGGTGGGTGAGTGAGTGAGTGTGTGAGTGAGTGAGTTCGTTCCATTCTGTGGTCTGGATGACATTTGTCAACAGTAAAAACATGTGATCAATGTATAACACTGACAGAACAGAGTCAGATACAGTTACCTGCAGGAGTAGTGTTGGCAACATCTGGTGAGGTGGCGACATCCAGCTGTGTTCTGGCAGGCCGGTCAGCAAGCGGCGGCGGTGGTAGCTGTGGCACCTCAGCTAGCCCAGCTAGCCTCTTGTTTTCTGTTATTGCTGCCCTGACCCACCTGCTTTTTGACCAGTTGGCAGCCACCTTGGGATTTTCAGCCGCAAATTTGCCAAAATCGATGACACCCCAAGTGGTGGGACTGGAGGAGTCTTCCTCATCAGCCTTCTTTGGTAAAGGGCGGGAAATGAGCTCCAAAGGCGGCAAGGCATTTGGTTTGGCAAGATCTGCTGCTGTTGCAGACTCTGCTGCTTTGGCTGCTCTTGGGTCCTGTAGTGCTTGTTCTCTGGTTTGGCGAAGCCTTTTGGGTTTCGGGCTGTCTCTCAGCTTACCTCTGGCAACCTTGATCTGCGCCTCAGTCGGGGTCTTCTGCTCTTCCCTATCCACTGAAGCTGGCAAATTTTCAGGGCGGGGAGCAGCAGGGCGCAACAAGGCAGGAAGCTCAGCAGGTGCAGCCCGTGGGGCTTTTGCCCGTGGGGCTTTTGCCCGTGGGGCTTTTGCCTCTGGGGCAGCTTCTGCTCTCTTTTTTGGAGGGAACAAGGTAGGTCTGGACACCTGTGCTGGTACTGCTGCCTCTGCTTCAGCTGGCTTGGACTGCACAGGCGGAGGCTTGACACTTGGCATGATCTTCTTCCTCGGTGCTTGAAGCACGGGCTGTGTCTGCTGCAGCTCATCAACAGATTTGGATGGCAGGGCAGGCGCTTCAGCTAAAGCCTCTTCATCCTGTGGCTTCTTTTCTTCTTCTGATGACCAAGAGGGTTGCCGTTGTCCCTGTTCTGGCTTGACAGGGGCGGGTGCCTGTTCTACAGGGGCGGGTGCCTGGTCCACCGGAGTGGTTGCCTGTTCTGGCTCTACAGGGGCGGGTGCCTGTTCAACAGGGGCGGGGCCCTGGTCCACAGGGGTGGTTGCCTGTTCTGGCTCTACAGGGACAGGTGCGGGCTTGGCAGGCCGCCCAAGCAAGGCCGGGGGAGGCTCCTGGAGTTTGACCGGGCGAGGGCTGCTAGGGGCAGCCTTCTGCTGAAAGCCCTTGGGGGGCCTCAGCAGCTGGGGAGCAGGTTCATCCATGGAAGAGTCCAAAGAAGAAGAGGCGAGGGGGGATGAAGACAAGGGGGCTTTCTTGGCTGATTGAATGGAACCCCTGGGTCTGATGACTTTGCTTGGGGGTATGGGTGCCTTCTTGGGGGGTGCTGTTGTGGCTTCGGCAGGCGTGGGATCTCTCAAGAGAGCTTCGAAATCCTCGTACCTCAACTCTGCAGCATGAGACAGCAATCAGATTGATGAATGTACCCTGCTTGACTTGTTGTAGCACAATGCATCTGCAGACAGTGTCAACAAAACCAGCATTTTGAGGGTACTGTGAGATGCAGAACATTTGAAAATGTGTGCGCAGGCAGGCATATCTTCCTGACTCCAGCGGTTAATTTTGTAGCTGCAGGGCATAGTATGCCCGGCATACAGTGATGCTGACAGCACATTCAGGTATTACCTTACTAAGAAGGGCCTGTGGCAGTCAATGCTAGCACACAGTGAAAGCTGAGACAATGGCAGGTGTGAAATGGTGCTTACCAGGCGGGCCAACATCAAAAGCAGCATAGTCCTGCACATCTTCTTCCTCCTCATCTTCAGTCGCAAGTTTACCAGCTTCAGCTTGTTGCAGCCAGCGAACCTGTGTAGAAAACGACATGCTTTGTGAATTGTGCGATGATACATCTGCAAAGTGCCCTAGGCATCTAATGAGAGCTGAATTACAACTAGCGTGAGCCTGCAGCCTGGGAGTTGCTGCTTGCCAAATCACTGCCAGATGTACATATGTCTCTGCGTCACAGTGCTTGCATGCTCTGATCTTTGACAGAAGAGAAAATTTGCATTTTGTCTGACTGATTGTGCATAGGGCTTTGGCAAGACAGGCTGTTGGTGCACATAAGAGAGAGAACATCACAGGTACATGCCAGCCCAAGTAGGCAATCAAGGCAGTCTAGGCCAAATTGCAAGACCCTCAACCAATCCTGTTGAGCAAAACATCTATGCATGGTGTGTATGTGTGGCATGAGAAGACTGGCATAGCATGCTCTCAGTGCCTGAATGGCAGAACATTCAAAAGCAGCGCAAATTAGATCCCCAAATGCATGAATACCACATTAGGTGTGCCACGTGACCATGAACAGAGCCCATTGGCCAAAAGAGGACCCATAGCTACTGGCAAGCCATGAAGTTTGAAAACCTTATTACCTTGTTTGGCAATTGGAAACAGGCACAAGTGTTAGCATCATTTGTGCAGCACTAGACTTTTTGAGGTCCAAGCCCTAAACACAGTCAAAGTATCGCCTAGAAGAAGATGAAGAAGGTTTTACAAGATTCTGCCAGCCAACACGGCTGAACACTTGTGCCAACCACATTCAAATTATCACCAAATTTAGACAGTCTACTGCATGCCATTCCTGAATCGCCATAGCGTCTGCGCATTATTCAGAAATGTCGTAAAGCGCCCTAAACCCTCGTTGTTGTACTAATTACCGCCTCTGGACATTGTAAGAGGCAAGCACGAGCAACGTCAAGCTGCTCGCGCTGCAACATGAATGGCCGCTTTGAGCAGCTAGATAGACAAAATCACAACGGTACTAGCACTAGTGGCCCTGGCAGACTCAAACGCACATTCTCAGGTTGTTTCGGGTGTTGTGTGAGCAAGCAAGATGTCGACGGCGACTCTCACCTACAGCCGCTTAACATGTTTGAGCCTAGGAGTCAGAATACGTTAGAGGATTTGTTAGACCGAAGTGCTGCAGCGCGCAAGGAGACATGGCAGGAACTGGGGACACTAGAACCTCTAGTCCTGAACGACTCTGCCAATCCAGCACTTTTGGGAGGCCCCAAATGGCCGGCTCTTAGACAGGCCTTCCGAGTTGTTCGTCGAAAGACTGGCAATGTCATTCTGGCCAGCGATGGCTTGTCAGACCCTTTTGACGACATTACTCTAGGTTGACCACATGCAAGGAATACTTGTGCTCTTCAGCCAAGGTTGACAGCCGAATCACCCTGACTATTGTTGTAGGAGAGGGAAACGTCAACGGATTTGGACTAGAGTTCTTCATAGAGACCCCAGCTGATGAGATAGCAGACTCTGTAGATGATATCAAGCGGTCCTGGCAGTTCCAGCTGCTGTACACTGTTAGTCAGCTAGCAGCAGGTGTAGAGTCAGTGTGTTTCCATCAACCTACCCAGCTCATTATGTATGCCTATGCCAGTGCTACCTCAAGCTGACCTGTCACCCTCAAGTGACCTCACAAGCTGACTGTTGCTGACCGTTGCCGCATACCAAGGTGTCGCAATGAACCAAGACCTGACTCGGATGTGCAGGACATGGCAGCATTAGGTCCATTCTAGATGACATGAAGCTGCTATCCACAGAAGCAGAGGGTGTGAATGTGGCAATACCAGAGGCTGACCGACCGCTGCTGGTCAACTCAGCAGGCCGTGTTGGTGCGCTGCTGGGGTTGAAACCCATAGAGCCAGGTTCGTACAGCTTCCAGGCACACAAGTCTGCCTAAATGCAGCCATGATACACTCTCACCTCACCATATTCTTGCATTGTCAGACATGTGTGTCCAATGTCATCTGATACATGGCTTGTGAGATATTCAGGGGTGCCTCAGAAGATTGAGACTACACCCCTGACTGAGGTGCACCTGGTGAACATCAAGCTGTTGACCCTCAAAGAGCTGCAGCTCATCACTGAGCAGGGGGCAGCAGGTCGACAGAAGCTTGATACTCTCTTTGAGGGCAGCGGCAGACTAACATCATCCCTATCACGCACTTCAGCTGTATAACACATGATATGACATTTCATTGGTGCTGACATCAGAAACCTGGTTGCACATCAACGATTGCAGCTCACAAACGCATGACCTCCTTGCTGCTACTGTACAAACCAACAAATGAGCATTGGTCTCTTTAGGCCATTTTGCCAAGTAGAGTAGAGCTGTTGTGGTGTTGAGACTTGAGTACCCAAACGTTGCTCAGCAAACCTTGTTAAGTAGGTGTAGAAACCGTGCTGCTGCTCACAAAGCAGGTCCCTTGGTTATTTGGTCATGGAGTCCTCAACAGTTGTAAACAGGAGAAGCATCTCACCTGATCTTGTGATGTTGGACGCGGTCTTGATAGTACCAGTCCTCCTGCTCCATCTCCAGATCCGTTGCTGCCATTTGAAGAGCCTGTTTCAGGCACATGTCTCATCTTGAGTCTTGATGATCAACATGGTGAAAGTTATATCAGCTTGCAAAACTGTGGCAACAATATTAGAATACACCAGCATCTGGTTGTCGTACACTGTGGTGAACTGAGATCAGGCCAGAAGCATGTGCTCTACAACTTGTTGAGCCTGCCTGAGATGCATCTGACAGCATCTCTTGCTGTCGTTTTGCAAGACGTTATGTACACAACATGCATGACTCAGCAATCTTCACACGAGACTGATGTTCACCTGCAAAGCCAGCAGGCATCTGAGGCCGCTGTGCCAAAGGGACACCAGCAGGGCTGCTGGTTTTGGCCTTCAGTAGGCTGCGGCGCTGGGGGCCCTTGCCTTTGCCCTGTTGGGCTGCCAGAGTTGCCTTTGCAAAGTCTACCAATCCGTCATTGACTGCAGCCTATAGCACCAGCAAACACCTTAAAAAGCTGCCCTCAGCTTTGAAATACAGACAAGCAGCAATTGATGAATGTGCTTTATGGTAGACTGGGGGCCTGGCAGCTCGATGGCGAAGGCAGCATATTGATGCAGCATGCCGCTGAAGCTGGCTTTGTAACACATGCATCGTCATGCTGCTAAATGCGCAAGGACAGCCTGCTATAACAGCACAGTCATGCATTGGTCATCTTAGTACCATCAGCTCTAGCCTGTTCCCAGCAGGTTGGCTGTGGCAGCAATGCAGCAAATCTTGGCTGCATCACATTCACCAGACACAAGGTGTGCAAACAGCATTTCAGACTCGTAATGTATGCGTTGCATAACTCATTGCTTGATTATGCTGTCCATGTGCAAAGCCTACCCGGCCCTTGGCCTTTTGAAGCTTAGCGTCCCTTGCTGATGTTACTGTGGGTTTATAAGAAGACCCTTGTAAGGCAGCCTCAAACAAGGCATATGTTGGGTCTTCCTCAGCTTGCCACCTGCATGATAATACAGAATCATGACAATGACATGTTGATGTTATGTAGTTGTTCTATTGCATTGTATGGCACGTGTCACGTGTGAGAACAGTACTTGAGGTATGTCACTTGGGCATCATTCAGCAGCATCACCTCTCAATGTAATCTTTTGCATTGCTGTCCCTCTTGACAGATGCATTTCTGGTGCGCAGGCTGTTTTCAACATCTTTGGGTTGATCGCCAATTGCTCGGCCAAATTGTAGGTAGTCAATCATTGTTGCATCACCCGTCTGCATGCTGGACTGGTTGCCGCCAAAGCTCTTGCTCTGTATACATAGTGTCATGTAAGATTGCCTGTGAATTGGTAGCATATACCTTGCAAAGATACCTACAAAGCAAAGGGCGGAGCCACAACACTCACTGCTTTCTGCTGGCCCTTCTTTTTGGCCTGTGTGCGTATTCTGTGCTGCTTTCTGCCCTGTTTGCGAGCTTGTTGCGTCCGCTTATGCAGAGCATGTCGACCAAAAGTTGTGGAGCCTCTGAGAGGTGAGCAGCAGGGCAGCATGCAAGCATGCAGTGGCATGTACACCTGTATTGCAATTGAATCGCTGTGGACTGGAGTGCTCTGGTGCGAGGACTGCAAACAGCGAAACCAATGCAGCGAAGCCCGGAAGCTCAGACCGACGGACAGCCAGATAAGAAAGACAGTAAAGTTGGCAGTTGGCAGGGGTGACAGGCTTAGTACCGTGAATGGACAAATCGATTGCGTATGCTGAACGGCCACGAGCACAGCCCCACGCTACAAGTGCTGCTCACAATTCTCGGTGTCTGTGGCGGTCGACCGTTTAAGGTGTTAACGTGGTCACCAGGCGGAATGGACTGCGCAGTAGCAGAGCTATCAGGACAGTGATTGGCACTTGAAAGACTCTACGATAGCCAAGTCAGCTCTGAAAGCAACGCAACTGACTTTGCTTGGTCAAAAATGCACACCCATGAACCTGCAATGCTTCAAAGTCAAAGTCATAAGCACGGGGGGCAACGCTCTGCGACAAAACTACACTACGCCGTGGTCAACTTTCCACATGCATTACTGTTTGACGCGCTCGGCGCCGGTTGCTCCTGACAGACGCGATGCTGTCTAGGACGCGCCTAACTGTTCTTGCGCCGTGAGATGGTTGCCCATAACTGCCCCAAGATTTTGGCGAGCAGCCTTTACATGTGATCTAGGTAGCTGCCGTGGTTCCAAACCCCTCCGCATGGTTAGCACCCGTCATAGCGATGCGGCAGCATCGTCTGTGCCCTCGCGTGGGACACGCAGTACTCCTGTCCCGACTGCCGGCGGACAGAAAGATCACCGATCCAGGACTTTGCCAAAGCAGGCACGTCCGGCAGAGAATCGATCGTCTGCATGCCTTGCACCACATCTGTATTGACGCGTCAGCATACACGCGTCATGCAAGCTTGGCGGTCATTGTCAAGGAGACTGCAACACGCAGGCCTCCACTAAGGAGACAAGGCATTCCAGTCGGCTTGCCGGTCTGCCCAATACAAAGGTGTGTACGGATCTGTGTGGGTGCAGGAATGTCTGAGTTTGGCTTCCTCACATTTGTTTGCTCTTTGAAGGTGGTAGATCTGTCTTCTGATTCTGAGTCTGAAGCGGAACTACCCAATCCCAAGCGAACTCCAGGTGGCACAGCCAAAAGACAGCGCATAACATATGATGATGATGAAAGCCCTGGCTTGGACCAAGAGGATGATCAGGTCTAGATACCTCTCACAGCTCAATGGCCTGGCTTGCGCTTGGTTGCATGCATCTGCAGATAGGCGATACACAGACTTGCAGCTTCTGCAGTAGCTTCTTGCAAGATGCCCCTTGAGTACAGACAGCTATGCTCTGAGGAGATGATCTTATTGTCCATCAGCCTTGGCCTTGTTTGCACCCTGACGGCACCATCTGCTGATGTACCAATGATTGCACCAATCTGATAAACACTCATGCAACGCAACAGTGTAAAGTGCTTTTCTGCATATCATTGTGCCAACACAACAGCTGCAAGTCAAAGCCCATGCATCTCTGCATATCTCTTGTGAAGTCATGTGCTGCAGAAGTTGCTGATTGTGTAACATATGCAGAGACAGTCACAATGAACCAACCTCTTTGTCTCTTTGTTAGGATCAAACGAACCGCCGACAGACACGAGCCAGCCGCCTGCATGCGCGTCAGTTGCCACCTCGCAAAGTTCTTTCAGGCCGTCAGCATGTAAGTCTCTGCCACCTGTCACATGACTGCCACCCCTGCCAGACACAACCTGTTGTTGCCCATTTGAGTGCTCATTGTGTACTAGTTTGCCAGCACTTGCCTGCTGACTTCTCTGGTGAGCTCCAGAGACAGTTCTTGCGATTGATCGAATGATTGTAAGGGTTGACAATAGCAGGAAGAAGCTGAGGGAGCTGCATAAGCACAGAGCATCTTGCATAAGCTTGCGGAACACACAACTGCCAAAGCATTTGCTACCAAGTACGCATATCTTGCAGCCATAGAGCGCTTGGTCTACTGGCAGGAAAACTAGGCCAAAAAGTGACCGTGTTCCATGTGTTAGACAACATGTCATGCAGTCAAGACTGCAAGCAGACTTGGGTTATCACAAAGCATAAGCAGGAGATAACAGCCCATGACAAGACTTTATTTTGATATCAAAGTCTTGTCTCATGGGCACAGCTGCAGCACAGTGTGTCCTTGTCCACAGACCCTGTGCACCCATGTGACCAAGAATCTTTTCCCCTCAGCAGCACATCAGCAAGACAGAACAGCGGTAAAACAGCACCTTCCAGCGCAGCACATTCCAGGCAGCACATGCCAGCAGCAACCTGCTCAACTGACGCATTCTTCAAAATCTTTGATCCCTTGCAGATGATTACCAGCTTTGTGCTGCATTGACAGCTGTGCTTGTGTACAGGGCAGTGCTCCGGCAGGGGTGATGGCCAGCTCACGCTACCCAAGACGCAATCGTAACACTGTGCTGAGACCTGACTCAGCACAGGGCAGTGGCCAAGCCGCCAGCAGCAGCAAAGATCAAGAGGAAGAGTCCGGCTCTGAGCAGGTGCAGCATCGGCTTCTTCTGCAGTTATTTCATGACCAGCGCCTGCGTCTGTTTCTTGAAATGCAAGAGCAACCAGTTGCACCGATGGTTATGTGTCATCTGATGCACCAGATGCTTTGTGGTTTGACGGTTGCGTGTCTTACATTGCTTCAGTAGTGGCAGCAACCTCTGGAGTGGCAAACCTATATTGTCTGCAGACTTGGCCATTGCAGGTGAACAGCCATCATTTCTGGGCTTTTCTCTTGATTGTCCATCTTGTAAAGAGCTTTGCCTAGCTACCTGCTGCTATACAGTGGACCTGAGTGTTGACTCCACCGTTTATACAATGCTGCCGGCCAAATGACAGGCGCTTTCCAGACCTGTCTTTGACCAGAGGCCTAACACATGACTTGCATCTGATGATCAGCGGCATAAATGAGCCAAATGTGGGAGCTGTAGGGCACAGGATGACTAAACACCTGCTTGCACTCTCCAGCAATGTTCATGTACACACAAACATGTTTCACACAAGTAATAATACTTCATGCCATGAACAGGCTGGACCCAGTGGCGAAGAAGAGGAGGACAGCGAGGAGGAGCAAGCGGAAGGAGAGGAGCGGGAAGAAAGGAAGCGGTATCAGCTGAGGGAGCGTAGGCCAATCCAGCCTAACCTGTACCAGCCCTCCTTTGGGGGACAAGCTTCAAGGCAAGCCTTGTCCCATGGCAGGCATCATCTAGCAGAGCTGCTTGTTGTGTGCTGCCTTGCATTGTTGTCTGGGAAGCTCCTTGTGATTGGACCATGCACAACTTATGCCCTGGTCATCATGCATGATCATGGTTTGGAGAATGGACACCCTCTGAACATTCTGCGCTTCAGTGTGTATCATGATCCGGACATCAGCCTCGCCAAATCAGGCCCAATCTAGCAAGCACAATGCATCATGCTCAACGATCGCCAAATCCCCAGCTTGAGACAGCACTCTCAACAGATGTCTGTCTGGTAAACCAGGTGACCTACTCCATTCCTGACTCTGATGCAGGGGACACAGGCTGGTACGGGGTAACCAGATGAACAAGAAGAACAGGCATACCAGGAAAGCCCACAGGCCCACATACGCTGAGGACTGGAGCGATGATGACATTCTGGATCATCCTGCTGTTGCTTGGAAGAGCCTGCAGGTACAGCTCAACCTGCATTGCTGTCATGTCTCCAGTTTCAGCAATTGTGTTTCGTTTGTCATTCAATGCTTTGTGCCCTCCTCAGCCTTAGTGTATAAGGTAGGAAGTGTGAAGGGTAGGGTGAACAGAACCCTCAGCAGGCTCCTACTTTGCCCTTTTGGTGTAGGGATGATACCAAGCCAAAGCCAAAGAGCGACACATCTATGGCCTTTTAAACAGACATTGTAGCTGCTTACAATGCTTTCCAAACTGTATAGCCTCAGTAACAGAACAGTGTCTGGCAGAGCATGGAATGGTGGCACAGTAGTCCTTGTGACAGGATCTATTTGCATGAAGCTCTCTCAGATCGCCGCCTGCACACAGTTGTCACCAGCGCAGGTCAACACTGTGAGCTCCCATGGCACTTCCAATCTACCTGGGCAGCCCAGTATAATACTCGGCTTCTCATTAAATTGACGCCAAAAGGCGTAGTCTTTCCTTTTCTTTTCTTTTCACTTCTGTTCTCAAGTTGTCGTGACTGTGGCTTCTGGCATGCATCACACTATTGTGCCCAAGACTCACAAGTATACAGTGACAGAAGTTACTCTTGCAAAAGTGTTGCTGACAAATGTTGCATTGAAGTATTTGACTATCTGGGATGCGGAACCAGCCATGACTCAGTTGTGACTCATCAGACATCCTGGCGTCTGGAAGGCACAGGTGAACGTCATATGCAGCAGCAGCAAGCTGACAAGAGTTCTGATTGAGAAAAAGCCTGACGTCTGGTTGCTGTTTGGGCCATATGGTGGAGAGTGCTGTGCTCTGAGGAAGCTGCAGAAAAGGCGTTTTGTTTGGCTAGCCATCTCACAAGAATCTTTGTTCCTGTTGAAGTGGCCTATTGGAAGTGGGCTGCAGAGGGATGATGCACATGACCAATGTCAAAAGTCTGACTGTGCAGGGACCTACTGATGCATTGCCATGGGAGACCCGGTCAGCAGGGGCAGGGGCAGGGCCATCTGGTGCAGCTGGCCCTGGGGGCAGCGCCCTGCAGCCCTGGGGTGACAACGCTGGGGCATCTGCCACAGGAGCATCAGGCCATGAGCGCAGTGGCAATGCTGAGATCACGCCACTTGAGGTCAGATCATAACACCGTCTTCAAAACCAATTGCTGCAAGATCTTGCTTAAATAGAAACAGCAAATTTGAGTCCCCAGCTATTCCTGAATATTGCTCTGAGACTTCCAGCATGATACAGACATTTCTCTGGGGGTAGTGACACAAACATCTTATGTACACAAAAGAATATTGTGTCATCCGTAGCACTCTGACACCATTGCCTATGACTGCATCCCTTGGCACACTGCTTGGCTTGGCTTCTGTCGCCAGCGCCACATTGCAGAAGTTCTGCACCAATGTCTACCCAAACTGGAGACTGCTCTGGAGAGACAAGACTTGTCCCGCACGTACCTAGCTCATCATGAGCTGGAAAGCATTATGATTATTATTATTGTTATTATTGTTACTGTTATTGTTATTATTATTGGCTGGTCTGGACACAGCTTGTAAGCAGGCGTCCCTGGCTACATCTTCCCCAATACACGAGGCTTGAGCAGCGCCCTTGGGCACGCGCTTACAATTCCTCAAGGGGAACCTTCAAGTTCAATGTTCTGGTCACATTGCACAGGTGGACCCCTCGGTCAGCTTTGACCAGGTAGGGGGCTTGGAGCATTACATCAAGGCTCTGAAGGAGATGGTGTTCCTACCCCTTGTCTACCCAGAGCTCTTTGAGCGCTTTCACTTGTCCCCTCCCCGGGGCGTGTTGTTCTATGGGCCTCCAGGTATGTACTGTAAGGAAATAAGCCTGGCTTTGTGCCTGATGAGCTTTGCAGACTTAGTGCAGCTGCTGCCCAAGACTTTTTTGTTGGGATTCTGAAAGGCTCACATGCGTGCTCAGGTCTGCCATACCTCAGCTACCAGGCCTGGCTGCTGCTGCTGCTGCAGCTGCTCTCATGTTGCACACACTCAACTCACTTGCAAAGCATGCTGTCCTGCACATCTTTGTGCTGCAGGATCTGTAATTTTGCAAGCAGTCAGGAAAGTAATGTTCAGCAACAGCTACTGCTCGTGCGCATGGTCTTGTATGCGGACCTGATCTGCAATCTCATGTCATGAGACCTGCGTTGCATTTGCTCACCGTATGCACAGCAACTGGCAAGACGTTTGTGGCAAGCTCCCTGGCAGAAACAGCCAGGAGTAGGCACCAAAGGCTCTATATCACAAGTGCAAAAACAACAGCCTTGCATCTTGAATCTTGATCATGCATAGGCACGGGCAAGACACTTGTAGCTAGAGCACTGGCAGATACTGCCAAGAGCAGGCACCAGAGGCTGTGTAACACAACTGCAAAAACAACAGCCTTGCATCTTGAACCTTGGTTTGATGCACAGGCACGGGCAAGACACTTGTAGCTAGAGCACTGGCAGCAACAGCCAGCAAGGCAGGCACCAAGGTGTCCTTCTTCATGCGCAAGGGGGCCGATGTCCTGTCCAAGTGGGTGGGCGAGGCCGAGCGCCAGCTCAGGCTGCTGTTTGAGGAAGCTCAAAAGGCACAACCATCCATCATCTTCTTCGATGAGATTGATGGCCTTGCACCTGTGAGTGGAATTGCCCAAAGCTTTGCACATGACAGCCCTCACCACTATCCCTGTATGCCCTGGAGGGCTGCTGCTCCAGTGCTGTGCTGTAGCAGCGCAGTGCAAGCTGATGCTGATTGTGGTTTGTCCTGTCGTCTGTTTGATTGGGAGAAGGCACCGCTTTGGTGAAGATATCGTGAATCTATATATGGAGCCCAGCTGTCTAACTCATCAGTGCTATCAGACTTGTTGGCTGCCTCCAGCATTGTAACCTCTCCCTCTCTGCTACGGCCATACAACTTCACCAGAGTCATCAGCATGTGAGGCTGGATGCAGGTGCGCAGCAGCAAGCAGGATCAGATCCACAACAGCATTGTCTCCACTCTGCTGGCCCTCATGGATGGACTAGATTCCCGAGGGCAGGTAGTCGTCATAGGGGCCACCAACCGCCTAGATGCCCTCGACGGGGCTCTCAGAAGACCTGGCAGGTAAATGTACATGTACACCACCTGTGTTAGCCCTACTTCGAAAAGATGCTGCTGCGCTTTCAAGGCCTCAGCTAAGCTGCTTTGTCCTCATGGTGGGCCTACAACTTGCCAGCAATTAACTAGCTCATGACAATGAATCTCAGTACATGATATGCGGTCGACAGAAACTCTGCAGGAGAGCCAACACTCAGCAGCTAACATACATGCCTCAAACCAACCATGCTGGATTCATCGGCCAAGCCGAAGGCTTCTGCCCTCATCCAGTGAACGCCAGACAACCCTCACAACCAATGCCAGACAACTTTCCTGCATCACAGGTTTGACAGGGAGCTGGTGTTCCCACTGCCCAACCTGCAGGCTTCTGCCTTCATCCAGTGAACGCCAGACAACCCTCACAACCAATGCCAGACAACTTTCCTGCATCACAGGTTTGACAGGGAGCTGGTGCTCCCACTGCCCAACCTGCAGGCTTCTGCCCTCATCCAGTGAACGCCAGACAACCTTGCAACCAATGCCAGACAACTTTCCTGCAACGCAGGTTTGACAGGGAGCTGGTGTTCCCACTGCCCAACCTGCAGGCTCGCGCCTCCATCCTGGACATCCATACGCGCAAGTGGAGCGAGCCGCCTGCTGCAGACCTGAAGGAGGATCTGGCCCACCGCTGTGTTGGCTACTGCGGCGCTGACCTCAAGGTGAATGAACGGCACCG
>JAABUP010001351.1_pt1 | contig 51381 bp, 69 predicted proteins | sample 5559201 | NCBI WGS metagenome assembly JAABUP01 (sample SAMN10711887, study PRJNA513373) | rock metagenome | isolation source: Antarctica rocks | place: Antarctica | reverse complement strand
TGAGCTGCTTTCCACTTGCCCAAGCGGTAAGCGCAGCTGACAAGGGGCGCTGCTGAGCTGGGCACATCCCCGAACAGCAGGCTGTGCACATGTGCAGCTAGTGCTTCTGGGGTGGCACAAGCGGAGCGGACTACTACTACTGCTGGTTTCGGAGCGTGCCTGCTGATTTTTCGAGCGTTAATTTTCAAGCAGCGGTTTGGCCCGATCGCGACCGCGAGCAGCCCATCAGCGGCTTCAGACGAGCCATACGCATTCGGTATGCAGACTTTGCTGAGGCCTGGGTACCGGCATGGATCAAAATTGCTTCATCAGCAGTGTAACCTATACCATGCCTTGCGTCTCACCGGGCTGCCCTCCTTGGACTCACCGTTCGCCGTGAGTCATCCTTATAGCACAGCTGCAAATGAAGAGCATCTACTTGTGCGGAAAGAAGCCGGGCTGGGCAGAATCACGATCAACAGACCCAAAGCCTTGAATGCAAAAAATTGTGGTGCGCTTACAAACAAGTGCTTACAACGCCAATCAGCAGTGTGAATACATTGGGAGTTGCCTTTCGAGCATGTCAGTTGCTGTACCTGCAGAAATGGTCGAGGCTGCACATCAGGCCCTAGCAGACTTTGTTAAGAACAAGGAAGCAGCAGCTGTATTGATTGACTCTCCTGGAGACAAGGCCTTTTGTGCAGGTGTCCTTCTCCTAATCAGCAATGTGTCAAAGGCTTTGCATGTGACCTTTTCCCTGTGGCTCAAGCTATGCACAATATCTTGGCATGCTCGTTCTTCAGGAGGAGACATTCGAGACATCAGGCAGGCTGTACTAGATTCACGCTATGACAAAGATCCACCTCTTGATCACCGAGCTGCAAGGGTACGTCTGGCAGCATTACCCTCTTTCAGGCAAGCAGCAACAACCAAATTCATGCCATGCACTGCATGCACTGTGTTCTTATACAATCACGAGATCCATTGATGCAGTCGAGGTTGGCAGCAGCACAGCACAAAGGTCTCAAGTTGGTACTAGCAACTGCTGCCAAGTGCTGCGGCTGTGACTCATGCTCTAGGCCAGATTGCTTGATATCTCCCTTTGACCTGCACACCTGCAAGCTACGACAATAATCATGATAACAATGATAGGTAAAACGCTTTCCAGCTCATCATGAGCTAGGTACATGCAGGACAAGTCTTGTCTCTGCACAGCAAGCTTCAGCGCAGGACAGCTATTGAAGCTGCTTGAGTACAACTTTGCGTGGGTGCTGATCAAGCACGTGGGCAGTACCTCATGTGGCTGTCAAACGTAAAACATGGTTGACACATCATCTCAATGCTACAGGTCTTTCAAGCTGTTTGAGTACAACTTTGCTTGTGTGCTGAACAAGTATGTGGTTGAGTGTAAAACATGTTTGACACATCATCTCAATGCTGCAGGTCTTTCAAGCTGAGTACAGCTTGATGTGCGACATTGTCAACTGCCCCATCCCCTACATCTCCCTCTGCAATGGAATCTGGATGGGCTTTGGAGTTGGCTTTGCAGTGCATGGTGACGTCAGAGTGGTGACTGAGAACACCATGTTCGCCATGCCAGAGAACATGATTGGGTTGTGGCCTGATGTTGGCTTTGCCCGGGTGGCTGCTAACAACGCTCCAGGTACCCACTGCCGCTGCTTCTCTGGTTTTTTCACAGCATAGAAGCGCATTTACTTGTCCAAGGCGCTGTTTAGTTGGGATATACACTGTGAAAGAGATATTTTTGTATACTGAAGAGGTGTAGGGAAGAAGAGACTTCAGGATGAAGAGATCCCGAAGATATTGATGTTGATGCACCAACAGAGTCAGCTCACATGACAAACTCAATTGTGCATGGTCTGCAAATTTAATGAAATGACATGGAGAGAGCCTGCTTGCATGCGACTGAGAAACTAAGCACAACATTGACAGAATCACGCACAGGACATGACAACATGCATTTTTTGTATTTATACATGTTGTGACAACTTGCTCATGACTAAGATACGTGCTGCTGAATTGTTTTGCATTTCCACTCTGCAAACTGCTCAGATGACTTGTGAGGCACTGGCGCTGTGTGCTTCACTGTGTTCTGACCTGTACAGGTGCTACTGGACTGTATCTGGCATTGACAGGCAGCAGATTGAAGACTCCAGAGGGCTTGCTGTACGCTGGACTGGGAACTCACTTCGTGCCCAGTGGGCAACTACCTGCCCTTCGTGAGGCTCTAGCCAAGCCCCTCAAAAGGCAGCCAGACAAGCAGCACGGCATGCAGCAGATCCTGGAAAGGTTGCAACCCTATGCACAGGAGGTGAGCTTGCCTGGCAGGCTTCAGACTTGTGACCCTGTGCTGTTTCAAATTGGCTGTGATAGCATTGCATGGCATGTTGCCTGTATGAAAGCCCTGTCTTTTGATACAGGCCATTGCCTTGGACAATGGCTGTGCCAGTCAACTCAGAGATACTGCATGAAGGTGCCAGACAGCATATGGAAGAGGGTTTGCCAGCCAATTGTGTGTGTTGCTGAAACACTCCTTCAGGCAGTGCAAGATGCTTTGTCGTTGCTGTAATTTCCAAAGCCAACATACAGGCTCACAGGGACTCACAGACAAGCATGAATCAGAACATGTAGGGATGAATGTCTTTGTCATGTAGGTAGACACCAGCTCAGCACAGCTGGCTCATGATCAGCCAGCCATTGACTACTGCTTCAAGCCAGCTCTGGGCTACAAGGCAATGGGGCAAAGTGCAGGGCAGGCTGTTCTGAAGATTCTGAGCACGCTCAGAGAAGTTGCAGACAATGCACAGGTGGGCCTTTGGGAGCATGTCACAGAAAGAAGAAGCATGAAGTTGGTGTGCCAGTTTGTCCTCCAATTTTGCGGTGCACGCATTTGCATGACTTTGCAGTGTCATCTTGCGTGGCTAAGCGGTGTTTGCAGGCAACATATCCAGGGAGCCTGCAGCAAGGCATTTGGCCCTTGCCTTTACAGGCAGCATGACTTGTACACATGTGCGTCTGCTGCTGCTGCTGCCACTCTCTTTGACAAATGTACAACATGTCTCTATGATCCAGGCATTTTACTCAGCTCTGCAAATCAGTGCATCCTTGTGATCCTATACCTGAGATCCAATTTATTGCGGAAATGCACATCATGCACATGTCCAGAGTGCTTGTAGACTAAAACGCTCAATCAGACAGCCTGTGTGATGTACAACAGCTGCTATGTGTGCAGGCAGAGAAAGACAAGGACTTTGCAAAGAATGCAATGAAATCCATGTCAGCTGCTTGTCCTACCAGCTTGTGTCTCAGTCTGCATCACTTTGCCCAAGTGCATGCTGACACACAATCACAAGGCCCCCTGTCGAACATTTATGACCTCATGAAGCAAGAGTACCGTGGAGCTACAAGAATGGTCAGCAGGCATGACTTCATTGAGGGAGTCAGGGCAATGATGGTCGATAAGGACAAGAGCCCAAAGTGGGACCCAACGGACTTGTCCCAAGTGTCTGATGCGGACTTGGAAAGCATACTGGACGCAATGCCAAAAGAGTTGGAGTTAGGCTGGAAGGAGCAGCTGTTGATTTAGTCTCAAAGTCAAGCATGTAGACACTGTGAGCACAATCACTGACTGCGTTTTGGTCAACATCTTTGCGACAGGAGCTTGACAGCTTTGCAAAAGCTGCGCACTGGTGCTTACAGCCTGAAGCAACATAACCTGTGTTTTTGGGTCTTTTGTCTGCTATAGGCAAGGGTACTAAGATTGGATGCTATGCAAACGTACCAAGAGGGATTTAGGAATGTTGGGTCATATTGCACAATGTACACCATGACAATTGGGCTTGTAGTGGTGATATAGGTGCTTCCGTAATGTTTGTTGGTTAAGCTTAAGCATACGCTGTTTACAACCTCATGTACAGACTCATAGCCTGCATGGATTGTGGCGGTTCTGATCTGCTAGAGCAGCTGTCGTTTCCTGCATGGCATCTACTGCTGGTGCCTTCAAGAGCAACCAAAGCATTTATCCCTGATCCACTTGGTAGCAACCCATTTCTCCCCTTTTGTGACAGGGCAGCCGCCATGCAGAGCGTGTTTGTCAAAAGTACCATTTGGATGTATGGACCAAAACAGTAGAGCATCTCCAGATCTTGGCTTGTACTGCAGGCAACAATCAAGGAATGTTGCTGCTGATGACGCTGCTGTCACATCATCCAGCATTTGCCTGGTAGTTCATGTGTGAATGACAAACAAGACTTTGAGTCTGCACAAACCATTACCAGCAGCTGATCTGTGACACATCGCACAGAAGTGGTCATGTCAGAGTCATGCACTTGCGCATTGCCAAGCTGCTGCAAGTGCGTACCTCTGATATGACCACTTCTCAGAGAGTTCAGGCAGCCACCAATAGGGCAGAATATTAACTTCAATCAGGGCAATAGCATGTACACCAGCAAGGGATTTCACCTTGAGCCCTTGATCGCACGATCTGTAGTTGATAGTGGGCAGGCGATCAAGGCCATGCTCCCCTTCCAGAGGGAACACTGTCTCCCCTCCTGCCTCAGGTGCTGACAGGTAGATCAACACAGTCGCCATCTGCACAGGTTCCAACATGAAGTTGGATGTCAGACCTGGAATGATGCAGTGTGACTTGGAGATGTGACATCACATGTCAACAAGCATGCATGTCAGCAATTGGACAAACTTCTCAAGTACTACTATGACATTTGTTGCAAGCAACACGACAGCCTCCCAAGTGCTGATGTATGCGGTCCCAACAATGCCATCAAATATGCAAACATGCCACAGCTTGTCCAAAATGCTTGAAAAACACCGAGAGAGAAGCTGGATCAAATGGGAAAGCTGTTAACTGCTATAAAGTGGAATGCAACATCAATGCAATATTCCTTCCGAGCACAAAAATAACATCACTAACGCTGCCCTTCCCTTCACAGCCTGACAGAAAAGGCATAACAGCATGGAACTCACCCTTTGGCTGGGTTGTGGCCCATAGCTCTCAGGATCAAAGACATCATAGTGTGAGTCGTAGTGCTGCGTCAGCTGATACCTCAGCACATTGAAGGGCTGCAGGAGCAGAGACGAACTGACATTGAGATTTGTGACAACGAGTTTCTGACATCGAGACCTCTGCCAGCAACTTGTTATTGCAACACAGCTTTACCAGACTGTCTCAGAGGAATTGTTTCCCTCTGAGGCATGGCAAGCAGGTACACAGAGCACCTGATGATGCCACACTTTCACTTGCTGCAAACATGTGCTATATACATATCGCTTTGCATGACATATTCAGGTGAGCAAGAAGTATGCAGCAAGGCCAAGTGCACTCTGAAGCATACTTGTTGCCTCGTTTGTTGGGCTTCATGGTTCAAGTCCACGCAGAATCATTGGGTGCGCTATGTGTTGAACATACAAGTTGAGCAACTTTGACAGTCCAATGACTCACAGGCATGAAAACTAACTAGTCACACTGTGTGTTGCAGCTTTAGCGCTGTTCTGATGGTCGTGTGCGCAGGAGGCAGGCAGACAGAGTGGCTGTGTGTGGAAAGAAGGGGACCGGCGCACCTCACCATGGTTAGCAGGAAGACCAGTCAACTGTGCCAGCCTGTCTTCTGACCGATGCGCTGGAAACTAGGGAGTAACTGGGCAGCCGATGCTACGTTAGGTTTGCAGAGAGTCAACAGCGTCGAACGGTTTCCACAGACACGAAGTGACGTCAGAGCTCTGCAGACCGCAGTAGTGTACATGCATAACAAAAGCGATAGTGCTCTGCGGTCATGCAATGCAAACACTTTTCAGATTGCGACTCGGGTTGAGATCTGCGTTATCGACTTTGGTGAAGCCAGTTTTGTCAATCACTGCTTAAGCATTCGGCCAAGGTCAAACTTAACAGCATTGCTGGTTTCGTCTCGGTCAACAGCTGAGTCAAGGTATTGCGCGTTGAGCGACCTTGGTCCCGAGAAACCACATGCGCATGCATGTACCATGCCGTTGGTGAAGAACAATAGTGTGATGCGGGCGGGCCATCCCCAATTTTCCGGCTTGGCTGTTGACACCTACTGATCAAGGCTGATTGCTTGTCTTTCTGGGTGGGCTGTTCTTCGGCGGGCTTGAACAATGGCAGGTGTGATGAAGGATAGCCTCATGGGTGTGAAGCACCCGTATTATCCGGAGGGGCTCAATCTGCCAGGATATGTGCCTCCTCTCCTTCCATTCACAGTGGTCCTGGCAGTCTTCTTCTCTTCCTCTATTCTCCTGTTTCTAGCATCCTGGACGCTGTCAGGTAAAGCATAGTGATTGTTTGTTGTAACCTCCATTGGAAATGGCTCCAATGGCATGGACATCTTGCAGGAAGGCAAAGACATCTCAACACTATTGACCGCATCATCTTCTGCTGGTTTGCTGTGACGGGGACAATCCATTTTGTGGTGGAAGGTAGGGCAATAATTACTTGCTCAGCTTGCTACTCTTGTGATGCCCACTGAACAGTTAACCAAACATGGGTGCAGGAGCTGTTGTGGTATTTGCGGACTTTTACAAAAGCGAGTCGAGCAACATTTTGTTTGAAATATGTAAGGCTCCAACATGACTGATTGCTGTTTCCTCAGCACTGCATTTGCTTCACTTCAGCAGCATGCACCTGCCTTCAGTTACCTTACTACATGTACTGCTTCCATGTGGCAATTCCTTGTCTCATCTCAGCGCAAACTTGACCAGTGACAGCTGACACACACCTGCACAGGCAATAACAGGCATGTGACATTGCATGCCACACCTGATGACTGACTGCCTTCTGCGTAACTCTTTGCGGTCCATCTGTCTCTGGATTGCGTTTGAGTGTCACTTGGGTGTCATCTTTCTCCCACCTGATGACTGCACTGACTTGTGGCATGGTTCAGGGAAAGAGTATTGCCAGGCAGACTCACGCTATGCAACAAGGGACCCATTCACGATTTGCATGGAGGCCATCACAGCCTTTGTGGAGGGCCCCCTGTGCTTTGTCATCCTGTATGGCATGCTCAAACAGCGATCATGGCGATTCACACTGCAGTTTGCAGTGTCCCTGGGTCAGCTTTATGGTGATGTCCTCTACTTTGCTACAAGCTATTATGATGGTAAGCATTTGCAATTCTTGTGGTTCGATGTGGCTCAGTGGATGAGACCAGCAGCATTGGTCCGGCGTTGCATCAAGCAATTGCCGATCATTGCATCAGCCTGACATCAAAGTCGCCAAATGTAATATGCTGTTCACTCTTGCTTGCAGCACAATGCGTGCAGGTCTTGAATGCACTTGCTGGGTCCATTCATGACACCATGGTGCACATACATGTATGGCATTGCCTGTTGGCCCTCAGACGGTGCTACATGTCGAGACTGCTCCTGAAACCCTTGCAGAAGTGTGTGATTTGCTGCAGGAGCTGTCTATTCAAGACCTGAGCCTCTGTACTTTTGGTTCTACTTCAACATTGTGAACTCTGTGTGGATCATAGTGCCAGGGCTGGTCATGTGGTACTCAGCCTCCCATATCAACAGACGCGTTGCACATGCAAGCTTACAGAAGAAGTTTCAGTGACAGCAAAGTAGCAAACCAATTGGGCTAAATGCAGTGTACTTTATGTACTGCAGTTGCAGAATAACATTGCAATACTTGAGTCTGTCAATTGCATCTGGCTGCATTGTCAGTGACCCTTTGACAAGGTGTGGAGTGTGTGAGGCAGCGTGAATTTTTATTGACAGGTGTGTTGATGTACTGGTATGTATTGCTGCTGACTAGAAACCTCTCTGATCCAGGCACTTTACCAAGGTCTGCAAATCAGTATGTTCTTAGGAACATATATCTAAAACACCATCTACCAAGGGAAGAAATCACTGGTTCTGAATAGATGCTGGACCAATCTCGACAGGCTTCAGCTCTGAAGAGCTGGACATATGCACTTAATTTGAAACTAAGCTAGCTAAGAAATGAAACGTAGACATGTGTTGGGTCTGCAACTACAACACTTTTGCATCTACACATGACATCAAACCATTTGGTATAGCAAACCACTGTGCATGCGGCTGCTGTCAACCAACATGTTATGAGCATGTCACTGTCTCTGAGGAAACTGAGAACACACAACCCTAGTGTCAGGGTGTGGGGATTTCAAGCGAAGGAGGGAAGACATACGCACCCTCACTCCTTGCTTGCATCATTGGCCTGAAAGAAACGAACAAGAATACACACTGGAATCACATTTCCCCTGCCAGGGGAACCCCCAGGGGTATTGCAGGGTACCGCAAGCACTGCATCATTTTGACCACAGCACACTCTGGGGTCATTCTGGGGCCCGCTTCGACCCCCATGCTGAGGGCCACCTGGCCGCTCCTGTACAGCTCAGGATTCAGAGTGCCTTCTGTGCACTGAGATGAAAGATAGACCTGCAGTTCAACAGCATGCATGTTGCATGTGAGCCTTCAGGTGCAATATGCCTTGGTCATCCCTGTTGGGACATGTGCCATTGTAGGACAGAAGTGTGACTTGATAGGCAGGAAGGTAAATTGACTGAGCTGCTATCGCCCTGCACACACTGCATTTCGCCTGTTGCGCTGGCTGAAGTCTGCCTACCAGGACTGCCTATAATGTCTGTCAAGTTTGTCTGCTATGCCTGCTGAAGCTCATGACCAAAAACTGACATATCACTGCAAAAGCCTGCCTATGCTGCAGCTGTTGCCCAGTACCCAATCACGGCAGTATGACCAAAGCTTTAGCTGGTGTATGCTGCCTCAACCAGCACAGCATGCTTAGTGTCAGGTAGTGCATTCCAACGGCGCTGGTGTATGCTGCATAGACCAGCACAGCATGCTGACTGTGGGGTGATGCAATCTGAAGGTGCTGGTGTACCTGCAGGCCCTTCTTGCGCTGTGACTTGAGCCATGGCAGCCAGCCCTGTTGAGGCAGGTCAGGCATGTTGCCCACACCTGCACGCCATGCACCCTCATGCAAGGTCACAGGACAGACAGATGGACAGATGGACAGACAGACAGACAGACAGACAGACAGACAAACAGACAGACAGACAGACAGACACGCGCGCACACACGTACGCACACATACATCCACACACACGCATGCACAGCTGTACAAAGGTCTGATGGAAGGCATAAGGTTGTCCCTTACAGAAAGCCCATTACACCCAGTACAGCAAGCTGCTGCTGTGCATGCTGCTTTGAATGAGCATGTGGCAAGCCCCTCTGCTTGACATGTCAGTGCAACCTAACATATAGGTCAAAAGAGTGCTATACGACCAGCCCTTACAGTTCGGATCAAGTGTGTTATAAGAGCATGCCAGGCAGGCTGTGCTTACCAAAGGCTTCCAAGATAACACCTTTCACCCCTCGCGCTACCAAGTCCCCATAGGCAGTTCGGGGGTCAGAGCCTGGCACTATGGGTAGCCTAATCACAGCAGGGTCCAGCCCAAAGCGTGGCCTGTACCCCCCCTCAACCTGGCACATGTATATTACCAGCTGAGTTACCAGCATGCATAAGAACTTGCCTGTATGTTATGCTGGCCTGTGCATGCTGCATGTCTGCCTATCATGGCTACCTAAGTGCATGATGTGTCTTTCAAGATCAACACTGCAGCGTAATTTGGTTACAAAAAAAAGGGTTCATGGGGTCACCATGCATGGCACGCTGCTGAAATGTTCAAAACTAGCAAAGGGGCATATTTGTCATGAAGCCCCAGCATGCTAGTCTTTAGCAAGCTTCAGATACATACAGCTTCTTTGCATCTCCAATCTCTGCATTCATACAAGGTGCAACAAATGCACAACAAGTGAACACAGCACAACACACAACACATGGACACAATGCTTGGACATGACAAATGGACTTCTGCAAACACTGCACACACTGAAAGGGCAAGATCACCTGCAGAAGGTAGCGCGCCTGCCAGTCCACCTCCACCCCCAGAAGGGCCAGCTTGTGGTAGGTGGGGGAGTCAAAGGCCTGATAGTTGCTGGCGTTCACCTTCTGAGCGCGGTTGCCTCGCATGAGCTGGCCCCCAAAGCACACCGCCACCTCCTGCAGCTGCACCTGCTCTGCACATACACCGCCTGTCAGCAGACCTGATTTTGCCCACACAGAACACAAACGAAAAGAAAAGAAAAGACTACGCCTTTCGGCGTCAATTTGATGAGAAGCCAAGGAATACAGCAGGTGGTTCTGCATTTACACATACCCCTTGCATGTGCAACTGTGCTTTCATAGTGTCCAGCCTTTAATCTTCTATGAGCACACACCTGCTGTAGAAAAGAAATGAAGACTACACCTTTTGGAGTCAGTTTGATGGGGAACCAAGCAGTATACTGGGCTGCCCAGGGGCACCTGCCGTACAGAGGTGCTTGCCTGTATATGTGCTGCCTGACTTGCAACCTGTTTGACACGAGTGAGCTACCAGAGGCATCTGTGCTTTAATTACATGAGGTGGCATTAGCTTAGTTGTAGCCATACAAAAACCCCCCATCCACAGCTGTCTGCATCAGCTGCCTCTGTAGCTGACTTGCAACTTGCAGACCGCCTCAGGTACCGAGTCTATGCAGTTCTGATGCAAGAAGCGACAGCCTGGATGAAATGGAATGCATGAGGGGGGTTTGCTGATGGAGGGCGTAGCCCACAGAGCAGCCTACTGTACCCAGACTGACTTGATGATCCCAGACTGACTTGGTGTACCCAGACTGACTTGGTGTACCCAGACTGCATTGGTGTACATAGTAATTGGCTTTGTTTATTATTTCACCCTATTGGTTAAATAGTCGTCATTGGCCCCAATGACGTCTAGTAAGTGTGATAAAGTCTAATAGATGAGTGCAAGAATGGATGGATGGTAGAGGAGCTTACATGCGGAGGGTTGAAGTAAGCTGTAGCACAAGTGATGGCATCAATGAGGTTCTGGCGCGCATCTGACCGGGGCTTTGCCAGGGGCAGCTGAGACCCTGTTGACATGCAGACTGCCATCAGTTATTCCCCTTACAGCTGGCAAAATAGCCCTCATATGACATGACGTGCAAATTGTGAGCAGCCAGTCCACAGATGCATGGCAGGCAGAAAGGTTGAAATTCAACATAGACTTAAGCCCCTTGCTAGAGTGTTCAGATGCTTGGCATGTGCATGTGGAGAAGCAGGGAATCACAGAGAGCCTGACTGAGTTTTGACGCAAGCATCAGCCTGATTGGAGCCGCACCTGTCATGACAATGGGCTTCCTGAAGCCTAGCAGCATCAGTGACAGAGCACTGGCGGTGTAAGCCATTGTGTCTGTGCCATGCACCACAAGAAAAGCATCGTAATGCTTCCTGTTGTTGTGCAGCAGCTTGGCCAGCTCCACCCACTCCTTTGGGCCCACCCTGGAGCTGTCCTTGTTGTAGGCAACCTTGAGATGCAGGTTGGCAAACTCATTCAGCTCTGGGACAACATTGAGGAGGTTGTTCAGCATGTCACCTGCAGGAGCGTGCAACAGCATTCACATCTGCATGCTATGTTGGCAAATGGGATGGGCTATACTCACAGGCAGTTGACACCACCCATGTCCATGACAGGGGTCTGGACACAGTGGCTTGCTTCACTATGCTTGAGAGATTGCATCATCAAGCACATAAGCCTCTGTCTGAAGGCAGCATGATGCAGCTCAGGCTCAAAAAAACACATAGAAGCAAAGCTTGCCAGTGCAGGACTATACCATAGACAGGTGAGACATCTACCTGCAACAGCACGTAATGGCAAAACACCAATGAGCAAGGGCAAAAGGAAAGACCTGGCCCAAGAGTTCCTTTGAAAGTGCCTCCACCCTTCAAGCGCTCTTTACCATCCACATCGGGTTCATAGGATGCGATGGGGTCCATGCCAAGAGTGCCCCCAGTATGTATGATCAACACGCTTGGCAAGGGCTTGGGTACCATGATTATGGGGCCTGCATAGCAGCACAGTGATGTGCTGCAGCACAAGAAGTAACATTGTGCTGAATAGAGCTAGGCAACTTTGTGTAAGCTGAGCCTGCCACAGCCAAGATTAGGGTTATACGCATCTATATGCCATGTTACATGCATGGCGTTCATAGCGTGAACCATCAGCATTACAGTTCTTGCTAGCCAGGCACTAGAGACTATAAGCACAGGCAGTACCATTTGCTGCAGCTTGTAGTTCCCGCTTCTTCTGGTCCCTGACCTTCTGTCTGCCGGTCGACACCACAGGCTTCTGAGTTGGGGCTGGCACCAGCACTTCCGAGCTTGCAGGCTGGAGTGCCTGCGTAAAATCAAGTCAATAGACTCGAGTCTGCACGACCGTTGCGGTAGCACAGAGAGGCGGACGCACCCGTTGGGGCCATTGCCAAGCTCGACATCAAAGACTGGCGAAGCGGCCGGCGGGCTCGCACGCAAGCTTGGCCGCCGAGAAAAGGTCCTTACCAGGACAGGCGGCCTGACTAAGAGGTGTTGATGCTGCTGCAACCGGTTGAGTTGTGCCGGTGCCGGCAGCGGTGACATCGGTAGTCAACACGGTACAAACAGTCGTTGACCACAGTCGTCAGAGCTTCGCCCCTGGCGTCCAAACAGTGAAGCTTTCTGAGCTGCAGGCACCTGCAAGTTCAAACGGTCAACGCTAGCGCTAGGTCAAACCGGTCAAACTGGTATTCAGCACTGCAGCCGAACAAACACCGCCGCAGCGCAATGCCTTGAGCAAGATCATCGTAGACGAAACGCAGACACAGGTGCATATCAACTCTCGGAGTTGCTCGCAGGGCCGCAAGTATAGTCCGACGGCTGAAAAGCGCAGGATCGGCTTGTGAGGCGTGCGCAAGCTGAGCCGGGACGATCGTTGACGACCTCGCGACCCCAGGCACCTGTCCAATGCACAAAGTACAGCCGCATGTCGTTCATCATGCATGCAGCTCTTACGCCTCTCTGCACCGACACGATCATTGCTCTGCACTTCGACTGCCATCTTGTCGCCGAGGTTCCCGTACCCGAAAGCCCGCAACCACAATAGCAGCAGATGCTAACCAAAAGCCGCTAGTCGTGGTCGGATCGGTGAATGCTGACATGATGCTGCAAGTCGACAGATTCCCAAAGCCAGGAGAGACACTGAGCGCAAAAGCTATGACCACATCTGCAGGAGGAAAGGTGAAGAGCTTACAGTCTATTCAGTGAAGACTTAAAAGTATACTCCACATTCGCTTGCCATACTGTCGCACCATCAGATCGACTTTGACCTTGAATTGCCTTCCAAGGCACGCATGCTGTGATCATGCAGGGAGCAAATCAAGCTGCAGCTGCTGCCAGTCTGGGATATCCCACTTACTTTTTGGGTCAGGTGCTGCTCGTTCAAATACTGCATGCATCCAGATGATGCCAAGCATTGTGCTATTATCACAGCAATCCACACAAAGCTTGAAATGTGTAGCAGAAGACAACAGTCACTGTGCAGGTAGGCACTGATGCAAACTCCCAGCTGTTGAAAGACAGCTTGACAAAGTGTGGCGTGGACCTAAGCTACCTAAGAGAAATAGAGGGACCCAGTGGCACAGCCATGATTATGGTGGACCCATCAGGTACACTTCTGCTTGTTGATGCAAAATATGATCTGCATCCTGCCAACTGCCTACATGGTCGGAATAGCTTGTGACAGGCATGCCCCATTGGCATCTAGAGCAATGTTAGCAGCATGCGCCAGGCTCTCAAAATTAACAGGAATGCTGTGAGAAGGACAAGAGATCCTCTGCAAACATGCAGAAGCTGCCACATGAATCATGTATTGTTAATCATTGACAGAAGCTGTGATGTCCATTGACAGGGGAGAACATCATCATGATCGTGGGGGGAGCAAACCAGTCTAAGTGGAAGTTTTCAGAAAAAGACCACAAGGTACCAAGATTACTCTGCCAGCTCTAACGCCTCAGCACTTTACATGTGACTTGGCCATGACATGGTGGCAGCATGTGTACTGCAGCTACTCAGCAGTGCAGGAGCTATCTTGCTGCAAAGGGAGATCCCTGAAGCCGTCAACATTGAGGTTGCAAAGGTACGTGCTGGCTGGAGTTGCACAAGTTATGTAAACGCTGCACATGAGTGAATCATACTGTCCACACTCAGCAAGACATCAATCCTGCAGCCTGTCTTTGCACCATAGCATATGTACACCCTTTGCTCAGGCTGTGAACAGAGCATTCGACTTCATCAGAGCGTGACTGAAACACTATGACCACGTAATGTTATTCAAGGCTGAAGTCAGGTCAGACTGAGCGTTACCAGCAGCAAGCCTCAGGTTTTTTGTCCCAAGACGTCAGCTCATCAGCAGCTGATGTCAGTGTCAAAACCAAATGCCATGTGTGGTGCAGTTGGGGTCTTCTGCTGGAGTCACGGTCGTGCTGGACTGTGGAGGGGCAGATGCAGATGTAGACCCTGAGCTGTTGAAGCATCTCACCATCATCTCTCCCAATGAGTCAGAGCTAGCAAACCTGACAGGTACAGCCTTACCCAGAGGACATCACCTACCTCAGCACGCTGTCACTGCGATCCCTGATGTATGCCTAGCAACTGTGGCTCTGACAGGCATCTCCTTGCATCAGTTCTGCTTCAGCTTTGCATGTGATAGCATTACGACATGTGCCCAGTATGTTGGTGCAATATGCTGCCATACAAAGCAGTGGCCAGGGTTGTATTGCAATGGCCATCATTCTAGATGTCTCCTCTCTATAGGGTCCTAACAACTATAGAATATGTGACAGCCAGCAATGCTCAAAAGTGGCCTGTGTAGACGCATACATCTTTTGCTCATATACTGCACACTGATCATGCGTCAGATCCAAATTTGTTCGTACATCCCTTGCCTTATGGCATGCAGACATGCCAACAGAGAGTAAGGAGCAGGTTGAGGCAGCAGCAAGGAGTGTGCAAGGGAAAGGCGTGGATATAGTGCTAGCCAAGCTTGGCACCAAGGGCTCTATGCTCATACAGAAGGATGAGATCCTCAATCAAGGCATTCTCAAAGCAGACAAGGTATGCCTGTTGACTCACATGTCGCTCTTCTCATTCCCGAAACATCTATCTTGATTCGGATACGTCATCCCTACACTGGCAATCTAAATAGAGAATTGTTTGGGGACAGTAAAAACGCACTTCCACAGTGTGGAGATGTTTTAGCTCCCCACCAGTTCCAAAGGCATCCTTCTCTGTAGCATCTTGCATTGCTCTGCACGTGCATCTGAGGCTTGCCTTAGGAATGCATTGACAGTGACAGAAAATGCAGGGCATGTAAATAGGATGCCTTCAAGACAGGCAATAGGGTGGTGGTTGGTGCAGGTGGTAGATACAACAGGTGCAGGAGACTGCTTCACTGGGGCTGTGGCAGTGGGCATCCTTGAGGGCATGTCATACCAGGAAGCTATGAAATTTGCAGGTGGTAGCCTCTTCTCAATTTTCCTGTCTCAGTCATCCTTCATGCTGTTTACACATTGTGTGCACAGCTTAGAGCGAGGGTCTGTCAGTGACATTGCTGGCGTAAGGTTCTGTCCATTTTGTTGAGTAAGCTGCAGAGCGTTGGCCTATGCTGAAGCTTGATGCTCGTGCTTGCCTTGTCCCACATAGCTGCCCTACATGTAGGCATTGCATAACATGTATAGATACTCCCGTAATGCTGGTGATGATCAGTAAGAGTCTGATTCAAGGCATGAATAGTGTGTGTGCATGCAGCTGCGGCGAGCTCGTTGTGCGTGGGCAAACCTGGTGCAATGCCCAGCCTGCCTGACAGGGCAAGTGTGGACAACCTGCTCAAGCAGCAGTGAGAATTAGTAATAAAAGCCATGTGTGATGCATGGTACGGTCAGCATGTGCTCATCAATGTGCAGTTTATGTAGTCTCCCTTTGGACAACACTGTGAGCCCAGCTTGCTCATGCAATTACGGCCAATCCATTTTGAGCCTGTGTGTACACATGTGCAAGACCAGTGCCATGCCCGACCTGCCTGGTAGTGCTAGTGTAAGCCTGCTCATGCAGTAATGCAGACATGATGCCCAGCTGATATTCACTGATGCACAGCCCCTGAATTTGCTGTTCAGTAGTGTGATTCTGGTCGCAGCTTATGCTACTAAAAAGCACGTTCAAGGGCAGTGCATCAGTGAATGTCGGATGGGCGTTATGTCTGCACAAGGTGTGGTCAATGCACCGTGTGGCATCATGATGACCTTTTCCTTAGTGGTATGAATCCGATAGTCAATTCCCGAAGCTGCACTCTTCATCAATTTGCTTTGAAAGCTCGGTAAACCGTCGGGATCAGTGTGTACATGATGACCTGTTGGCCAATGCAGTCCAATGTGCCATTTCTGGATGATGTGTTGCAGCAATGCGCACTAGGAACGGACCGCAACAATGGGCATCCGGTTGGTATGCTAAAACCAAGACAAAAGAACCAAATGGTTACAATGTATATTGACACGAGCTTACATCAATCAACTCATGTTGTCTATGGATATGGATCTCTCATAATGACAGCTTGAAGTGTTACACAACTTTCAGCTCAGCCAGAGCAGTGCTGTCACCTTGCATTGAACAAACTACTTTCAGCTCAGCCAGAGCAGTGCTGTCACCTTGCATTGAACAAACTAACCACAACCTCTCAAGACGCAAAATTTGAGCTTGAAAAACCACAACAGAGACAACAAAGTGCATCGCAAGTCACGTGCAGAAACACACACAAATGCGCTTTACCTTAAGCATGCAAACTCCTGCTCACATACCAAGCTGCTGTAACCGGACTGGCATGGCCTGTGAAGACAATGCAGAGCAGAGTTACCTCAACCAGCCATCCCAATGCCACCTGTAGCAGAAAACACTACATCATGCTCTGCATCCAGCCACGATGCATGATGAATATGACACTGACATTTTTGAAAAAGAGATGTGCCCAGTCTCAAGCTGTCCAGAGCAGTGCCGGCACACGTGTGTGCACAGCCACAAGCTCTGGAGCCATTGTGTGTGAACAGCCAGCAAGGTTGGCAAGCTGTGAAACAGATAGGAGTCTTTATACGCAAGATATGGCCGCAGTGAGCACGTGAAGACTCACACCGCGGATGGAAGAATGCGCAATCATGTTTTGTTGTGTTTGCCATGCATAATGCAGAAGTGCAAGACCTCACCTGACCGAGAATCTCAATTCAAGATTCCACACAGAACCTGCACGAGACACAGATGGGCTCAGAGGATGTTGGAATGGCTTCTTCTGCGATGCTCACCAAATTCACAGGCAGAATAGGTTGCTGTCCATCAATATGTGCGGCTTTGTAATTTTTGCCCTCAGCTCGGCTTCAGAAGCAGACTGAGGGAGCGAGCCGCACATTCTGGTATTCAATTTTACATCATGCCACATCGTCCTCAGGTAATAAGCAAAGGAAAATAGACTTCATTCTTCCGAGGAAGTTAGTTCGCATAGTTCTCTTCATAGGACGCGTGATGCAGTAAAGCAGCATGCAGCACATACAATCACTCTAGACCTGAAGCTCACCTCACCCGCAGTCTTCCCGAGCGCCGCTGCCGTATGCTTGCAACAAGCCGCCTGCTGTCAACTAGTAGTAGAGCTTCTACTGAAGAAGAGGATCGCCAGTCAACCACAGCAGTCTCGGAGTCAACATCAACCTGGTGAACGGCACTATGATGTCGGAACTGTGCAAGTAAGCAATCATAGTGTGAGCTGCTCTTAGCACAAGCATTGCATGATGCCACGGCGTGGTGCGCAACCGAGCCGGCAGCAGCAAGCCTTCGACTCCCTGCTTGATCAAGAGTACGCAGCTGCTCACATTTCAAGCACAGGCAACAACGCAAACCGTGGTCGTGCTCGAGGGGAGAAGCGGGGAAGGCAATCCAAGCAAGCGCTTGTCGATAAACGAGATTCAGACAGACTGCCCGGTTTCGCTTTGCGCGACTCACTACACAGTGACAACGGAGCATGTCTCCCTTCGCCAGCACTGGAACAACTGCACAGCATGTTCGGCAATGTAACCGACAAGAGCGGCATCAGAGCTGTTCTCAGTGAATGCAGCAATTCGATTGAGGCCGCAATTGAGGTGCTGCTGGCAATGTCTGAGCGCAGCCAGTCCCAGGCACCAAGCAAGTCTAGCCCTGCACAGTCAGCAGAATGTGAAGGTACACCTGCCACAGCATACACACTGTCATCCACTTACCAGAATCCATTTTTCAGTCTTGATTGACTAGCTTGAGCATGCTTTGCAGGCGTGTTGCCTGGGTCCAGCTACTGGAGCTGGCTCCCAGAAGAATGCAAGGGGCTAGTGTTGAGGCACCTGGATTCCAAAGACCTTGCCAAGGCAGCCCGTACCTGCAAGGAATTTGCAGAACACATCAGGGAAGTGAGAGCAGGCCTGGCATTCCTCAACATCCCACCTGGTAAAGCTTTATTCACATGCTGCAGTATGCTCAGCACAACATAAGCTCCCCTTGGAAGTATCGTCACATCACCTGTGCCAAATTGCGCTTCACCGTAGCAGATACTTGCCAAGCACTCAGTTGTCCTTCCAACCCCACTCACAGTTATGTTGAAGCCCTTGGTCGACATGCATACAACCTTGCAAGACAAAGCAGCAACAGACGGCAAAAGAGCAGCTGTTGCTGCTCACAGGCATGAGCAGCGCTGCCATGCAAGGAATGGTAGCAGCCTACACAGGGGCTACCAGTGTCAGTCTTGCTCGCTGTGCTGGTCAACTGCGCCACACAGTTGACTTTGCCAACGCATTTGGGGCTGTTTCCAGAGGCGCTGCTGCTCGAGTCCAAGGGCAGCCTTTGGAAAAGCTGAACATGAAGGGCTGCATTGCCCTGAGGACAGATGACATTGCCACCCTTTGTGATTACTTTGATAACCTCAGGTCAAAAGTCTTACTCTGACAGCTCTGGGTATCATCAGACGCTCATGATCACCTGCATGCTGATGCTGCGCAAGCCATTCAGACATTCTGAGTCTTATAATGTACAGAAGTGAAGGGTAGTCAGGCCCAACAAACACTGCGTGGACTGCTCAGCCACACCCTGCAGCTTGCATCCTGCATCAAGCACACATTCCAGACTGCAGCAGCACCTAACTTTGCAAGTGACATCGGAGTTAGCACTTGTTGCTGCCTCGTCAAGCAGCAGCGTCTGGATGCACCAGAAGCAAATCACTTTGTTTGCAAGGGCCAAGTACACATGGCTGCTGTATCGCATGCGACACATCTTGATAAACTGCAACTAGTGACGTGCTCATCAAATTCTTGTTTGTTGTGTCCAGGGGTCTCACCTTGCGTGGCTGTGAAGACATCGACGATGCAGCTGTCATCATGCTCTCCAAGTACACTGCAGCCCAGCAGACACTGCCTGAGGCACTAGATGCTCTAGATATAGGAGCAGCAGATGGGGCTGCACCTGTGCTTGCAGCAGCAAACACAATCCCCACAGTGCCCTCCTACCGCAATGTCAGCTTGCAGCGTAGTGTACTGTCCAACTCTTTGGTGGGCTTGAGACATTCTGAAGCTCCTAGCAATCCGCACTCACATCTACATCCTGTCTTGAGTGCTGGTGAAATTGAACAGAGCCGTGGCACCAGTTCAGCTCTACGCCGGCAAGGTCAGCATCTTCATTCAGGTGATGCTCAAGCCTTGACCCACATAGCATCATGTACTACATAGCATCATTTACTACATAGCATCATAAATAGCACTATATTTGTGCTATTACATGCACTGAGCTTTGCATGGGTCAAGTTGAGTTCATTGTCAGGTTGCTTGTGGGCTCACTCAGTGACTTTTGTGGGGTCTGAGCTTGCACCTGCCAGCCTGTACTTGCCTTGATATTCTGAATCCCGCTTGCATCTGCCAAAGCAATACAGACCGTGTGGGTTGCATGCAACCCAAGGCTGACTATGCTTAGGACAAAGGTGTGATGGACATTGTTTCAACTGGTATGGCCAAATGTGCAATTGCTAGAGGCAGGCTCCCTGTTCTCCAAACGTATGTTAGCTGATCCCCTCAGTCAGCATTACAATCATCATCAGTCAGCTAGTCTGGCTGTCAGTCTTCGCACCTGATCTGTACAGGCCTGAAAATGCAGGCAGCAGGCTTGGTTTGGAGTCCTTGTCCCTGGCTGGGTGTGAGAAGGTGACCGAGAAAGGTGTGACAGCCTTGTTGAGGGGCTCTGCTGCAGCACACTCTCTCACCTGCCTGGATGTCTCTCGCTGTGCTGGCCTGTCTGGCAATGCATTGGACATACCTCCCAAGGTTGGTGCCCCACACTGTTGACTGTGATCCCATGCCTGTTCTTGCATAAGGCCACCTTCAAGCCCAATTGCTTCTGCAACAATGCAACTTGCCTTGATTCCCTGCGTGTACATTTTCCACACTCTCTGCGTCAAGATTTGGTCATGTGTCATCTCTGTGCTAGCACGCCTGCCCATGCGCATGCAGGGCATACAAAGGGTTTAGGGTCTAGGGTGCTCTGCCACTGTCTGTTTCCCTGCCGGCTATTTCACCATCAAGTTTGCTATCGCAGCACACCTCAGGAGTGGGAAATCTCCTCCTTTCTGCTTGCCATTATGACATGCCCACCCTGACCTTGGGCGCCCCTTGCAGGCCATGCTGAAGCAGCTGATAGGCAACTGCTGCCACGCCATCACCTCAGTCACCATCCAGCTGCCATCAACAGCACCCCTGGAGTCACTCTCCCTCACAGGCTGCCGCAAACTGAAGCAGATCTACATCTCTGCCCCCTGGCTGACTGACTTGGCTGTGGACGACTGCCCTCAGCTGCACAGCCTGGAGGTGCTGTGCCCCAACCTGACAGCGCTCAGCACTTCCAAGTGCAGCCAGCTGAATGGATTTGCGCCGGTGCTGGAGTGCCCAAAGCTGCAGCAGCTGAACCTGTTTGGGTGCAGGCAGCTGCTGTCAGAAGGTGGGAGACACTCTGGCTGATGCACCTGCATGTGACTGGTTCAATGATAGCAGATGTGTCTGTGGTGATGATCAGATTGATTGATTGATAAATTGGTTGGTTGGTTGGTTGGTTGGTTGGTTGGTTGGTTGGTTGGTTGGTTGGTTGGTTGGTTGGTTGGTTGGTTGGTTGATTGATTGATTGATTGATTGTCTGACGTATGTAACAAGGTCGTTGGTATGGCCATAAGCTGCCTGATGGCACCAGTGATGCTGTCAATGGTGGCAAACCATGTTGGCTTTTGCTCTCAGCTTAATCAACAGCGATTCTGATAGCAAAAGCAGAAACTTTACCTGGTGGTGCATTGTTGTGCAGACATAGGGGAGGTGCTGGAGTCCCTCCCTGAGTTGACAAGGCTGAACATGAATGGGTGCATCTCACTGAGCAGGCTGGTGTTGAAAGCATGCACCAAACTGGAGTGGCTAGACTGTTCAGGCTGTGCGCACCTGCATAACATCAGTGCTCTCAGCTCAGCCCTGTCACACATGACAGCTGTTGCCTGTCAACGACTTGTGGTAGGTCTCATCTTAAAGCCATGTCAACAGGTCATGTGAGATCTTGACATATGTGCCTTGGTGTTGATCAGACCTCAATGTCAGCAATCTTGACAGTCATGCTGACCTATTCCAAGTAAGAAACTGTCTTTGATTGGGAATCACTGCCAACGCCTTCAATTCTCCATTTGTTTGGGCATCCAGGACGCTGCCAATGGTGTGGTAGCAAGGGTGATGTGGATTTGCAGGAAGCGTCGCTGCAAAGCGCCAGAGTGAGCAGGCTGGATCTGCTCAACTGTGCTGAGCTGCGCAACTTATCCTTTCCAGAGCTTGATCAGGCAATGGCTCAGCAGCTTGCTGGCCCTGTCAACCTTGCAGGGCGCAAGGCACGACCCAAGGTACCAGCACCTGTGCCAGTGCCCATATTTCATGTTGCGCATTTCTGAGCAAGAGAGCAGCATACCTGTCATGTCTGCAAGTGAATAGCTTTGCTGGAAGTCGGTTACTGAGTCTCAAGTTGATGACACGATTGCTCGCTCTACTGTTGTAACTACTGCCAACATGTGCCTGCAGGACCATTTGTCCAGGCGGGTGAATATCTGTGGGTGTAACAGATTGCCAGAAGTTGTCCTCCAGGCTTTAGCCTGACACTCCTGCAAAGTACAGTCTTTAGCGCTCCCTGCACGTGATCCGCGTTCACCCGCACGAGCAATCACGCCAAGTCTGTGACACAAGTTAGTTTAGATGTGTGAGTGTGGAAGCAAGAATGCCCTGCGGGAAAGTAGCGAAAACAGGAAAGCCAGTATGAGTAATGGGCTGTGTTATGCGGCTGCGAACCAATGGGAAAGTACAGTCTTGTGGGACTTGGCTTGACAGCTGATAATCCTGAAACTCTAGCAACATATAGTCTTCATCAGACTTGGCTTGTCAGCGGATACCTTGCTGCACATGTAGACCAAACATGCTGCACATGTAGACCAAAGACTTGGCAGGAAGGCTTTTTGTGCACATGTGCAAAAAGGGCTTTTTGAATACACTCGGCCATACAGGTAGAGCTCTTTGGCAAGAATTCCCCAAGTATGCTTTTGGAAAATTTGCGTGTTATTGCTTCTGCACATGTTCCCGGCTGCAGTGCTGGATGACACTTCAGGAGTTGGTTTCGCAGACATGCTTGCTTTGCTAAAAAGAGCGTTGCCATTAATTTCTTCCACGAAATTGCCTACGATAGCAAATCTGTCTAAATTCTGCAACTGCCCGTTACGAGACGATTTACCGAGCGCTGTGGCTAGTCACGTTTCCCTAATCTGCCAGCATGTCATCACGCAATGATTGACTGGACTGTGATGCGACTCCTGGGGGTTTGCTTTTGAGTGGTAAAGCGAACTGAAGTAAAGGCTCTGAGTATCTGCGCTGGAAAGGAGGTGGAAAGGCACTGACCTGCGCGATACTCACGCTTGCCTTCGCCATAGAGCTGCCTTGCGAGCTAGCGCACGCTCGCAGATTTTAGCGTGTTGAAAGTTTCTGTTAGTTGTGCTGTCCAGTGGATAACTATCAGGTAGGCAGTGATCTAGCTCGTGAGAGCACTTGCTTGCTGCATGCTAGCTGACGCATCACAGTTGCACTATTTGTCAAGATCAGAGTAGTCTGTTTTCCTTTTTTTGGTTGAAGGCACAACTGCTTTGTTAATACTGGACATCTGAGTAGCATCCAGTGCAGTTGTTGTTGAGTGTTGCTGTGTTTGCACGCTGCGAGAGGTACTGCAAAGACGTTGATGACTGTATTCATTCACATGACCATGGATCTGGCGTCATGCTGTGACTCTGCTACCCGCGGTTCTATCACGTTCCATGTATGGACGCGTGTTAGCTTGCAGGTGCGAGACGCTTGTGCGCTCAAACTGGCTTTAACACGGTGCTACAGCCATGAACACGGCTATAGGGGTGTTGCACGCCCCCACACCCGCTCAAGGATTTCCGGAAACAGTGAAAAGCTCGCACAGCTTGCCATCCCGGGAAGGCGTAACCGGCACAGATCCAAAGACACCTGGTTCTGGCAGTCCATTAGCACCCGGCGGTCTAGCAGCAACACTACGTGGTAGTCCCAGTCGTGAAACCTCTCCGGAAGCCTCAGACGAACGCGCCAAACCTGGCACGGTGAGTATTGCTCTGCGTCAGCAATTTCGCACTTCAGTCCTGTACAGGGGTTGCTGCCATTTTGCATGTCTGCTTGTAGTGTGTCCCTGATCTCGTGACTCCGTCCTACAAGCCAGCAGCTTGCTGCACCTGCAAGCACTAGTCAATACACCAGTCCTTTGCTGTCCAGGGACCAAGCACTCCCATTCCAACTCCAAACAAGCCAGCATCTGCACACACACCTGCTGCTGCACCCACGCATCATATCACTCACATAAACACCAATGAGGAACCGCCTCCACCTATGGTGCCGGATGGTGTACCCCCTGAGGTTGTAGTCTCTAAAGGAAAGAACAAGACATACAGAGGCGTTAGACAGAGGCCATGGGGGAAGTGGGCTGCAGAGATCAGAGACCCTACTGTTGGTGCTAGAAGGTAGCAGCAAGTCTTACCTGAACAAATGGTCCTTTGCATTTTGTGCATTGACACATTCTGCGCTCAGTGCAACAAGTCACTGGAGATTGTGCACTGCGCCTTCCATTGACAGCTAAGTCCTCATTGACGTGCTGCTATGCAAAGTGATTGTGCACATCTGCTCCTTCTCTGACTGTTGCAGTAAGTCTCATCGCTGTTTTGCTGTAGATGGCTGGGCACCTTTGACACAGCAGAGGAGGCAGCTAGAGCATACGACTCAGCAGCTCGTGCTATTCGTGGGTCTGCTGCCAGGTGTAACTTTCCTCTGGAGGAAGGTCAAGAGTGTCCTGCGCCTGCACCCATACCCAACCGTAAGCACCACACTCAGTTGTGTTGTCAACCATGTGTCCACCTCCTAAGTGTATGCAGAAGCAGACGCTGCATACGCAAGCAGACACACTGCATGCGCAAGCAGATGCACTGGATGCTAGATGCAAGTGTCACTTCTATACGTTTTGCATGAATGCATGCATGACACAGTGTGTAAACATGTCGGTCCCTGCTGAAACAGCACGGCAGGCAGAGCCTGCAGACAAAGCTCCTGTAGTCTCCTTGTTCCACTTGACGCACAAATGAGCGCTGCATGCATGCAAAATCAATGCAAGGTTGCATGGCAGTTGTATTGAATGCATGACTATTGCAGTAGATGCATGTACAAGATCATGTGTTTTGCAAAGATGCAAGCAATTCAGCCTCTGCTGAATCAGCCTGTCAGCAAATGCCCAGCAAGCTATGCACCTGTGTCCTGAATGTTACCATGAAAATGCGTATGCAAGTCAGCTGCATGCGTGGCGCTGCATACAGATTCTTGCAGAGTTTCTTCTGAGCTACAACTCAGCGTGCTTGTTCAACCTTCTGAATAGATAGTGTGTTTGTTTATTGCAGTGATTATGACAGCTGCAGTGCCCTGCTATTTTCTTGGATTGCAGATCTGTGTGTACAAAGTGGCCAGTAGAGCCAGCGTGCCATTCAATATTTAGATCTGGTAGTATTGCGCCACTGAATGGGTATAGAAAAGCATTTACTAGCTGGGGTGTGTATTACCATTGTTTGTCGTAGAAGGCTTTGCCTGCGCAGCTTGCTTGATAATTAGGTCGTTGCTGACATTGCTTGATAGATGATATTTTGAAGATTCCGTTTAAAGTAAGTAGGCTGTAGTAAAGCAACAGCGTTGCATTTGGGTGTAATAAGAGTTCATAACGTCAGCAACTACATGTTAGGCTGAGCTGTTTTTATTGTACGGGTTGCAAGTTGCTTGTAGCTTCAAGCAGGATGTTGTAACGGGTTTGCTGCACACCTTACTCGATCAGTCGGTGCACCTTGGCTTGTAGAATATTTATTTTTGAGAGCTTGTATGCAAGCGTTACTTGGCGTTACACCTATGACGGGCACTGCGGCGCAGCTCTCCCAAATCTGGATGCTACCCCTTATACGAATTTCGAACAACCACCGCTACAGTCCGAGAGTTCCCGAAACCGTAGATAAGGTCCCTGCGACTTCATATGAAATCATATGAGAAATTTTGCTGCGCCGCCTTGCGCTAGACCACTCGTCGCACAGCCCGAAAACAGTTCCGCTTCTGCCTAGCTGCGTACTGAGAGATCTCATCGGTCAGCATGAACACCAGGCACTCTGATACTCAGCTCGAACACCGCAAGGCGTACCTGCAGAGTCTGCAGACCACCTCAAGGGAGTTCAAAGCTGCCAGGGATATGATACCGCGAGGGGTCGGTCGCAGCAAACAATGGTACAGCTCTGGGCAGTTCTGGGGGAAGAAATACATCGTAGGCTTGATCCTCAGAGCCGAGAAGTTCAGTTCTCCCTGCGCTCTCGAGGTCGCAACAAGCAGCGATGCGTGACACTACATTCTAGTCGAGGTCTGACCAGGCCGGCATCGTGAAAGCCTGGCGGATAAGTTGCTGTAAAGCGAGAGCACAACAAGCAGATCGCAAAGAAGAGCAACGGCAGCCGCCAGCGCGACAAGCGCCGTTTCGTATTCCCGCGTGTCGTAATTCGGCGGCCACCGGCTGACGTCATACCAAATGCGAAAAAGGGGTCCAGATCCGGAATCTGAATCCCGTCTCCCCAGCGCTCCCCAGCCTCTCCTCCAGCGGCGTTACTGCCGAGTTCGTGCTTGCTATGTTTGCTTCACACTGGGAAGCTGGAACCATACGCGACCAAGTATTGTGGGTGGAGTTAGTGCACATGATGGTGGAAGCAAGCGAGCTCTCAGCCGAACAGATCCGGAAAGCAAATCTGCTTCAGGTAGACTAAACAAGCAGGGCCTGATCGATCCTGGTGCTGCGTTCGACAGTTGAGCCTCGTCTGCAGGGCTGTGTGTAACCTCCTAGACGATGTCGCAATGTAGGTACTTTTAGAAGATGCGGAGGCAGCGGAAGCAGCTGTCGCAGAACCGCCAGACATAGCAGTCGACTGGTACGTGTCTCTTGTGTAAGGCGATCGTGCGCATAGCAGTGTGAGCACCAAACAGTTGTATTTGTAGGTCAGAGGAGCAGATCCGCAATTATTTTAAGCAAGGCCAAACATGCAGTTGCCTTATCATCCCTGCGGCAACCTGCACTAGTCCGACTGCTCTTGACACGAACAGTCAGAGCAGAAGCTTCAAGCCACCAGAAGCAATTGATTTTGACACCTGGTTTCCTGGCCTCCAGCGCAGCAACTTCACCTGTCTTAATCCTAGGTATGTATGACAGTTTTCTTGGCCAAAACCAATCTCTCTTGGCTCGATGCAGAGACTTGCATGCAGAAAAGGGCAATCAGCTGCATGTGCTGCGTGCTCCTGTGCAGGATAGGCTGCACACAGTGGCAAAGCAGAGCTTGCTGCCTGCAGATCTTCAGACAGATGTGCTCAGTCGAACACCAAGCATCACACTTACTATCTGCTTCATTCATTCAGGCCACCTCATGCAAGCCCATGCCTCACTCACACTGTGGCAGACAAAAACATGACAGAAGTCCCAGCAGGCCTGATGCAATTGTGCAGGATGAGAGTGGTGTGCTTTCACAATGCTGGCAGTGCAGAGGACATGTTTACCAGTGAAGGGACCGGAGTCAGAAAGGCAGCTAGCCCCTTGCTGGTAAGGCACAAGCTCTCCTGTCTTGCTCTCCACTGACGACTGATGTCAGCATTGATCATGGAGTAGTGCCATCAGGACCTGTGTATGCAAAGTCTGAAGTCAGCAAGACACCTAGTCTTGTCCTGTGGCTGCAAGTGGCAGCAAGCTGACACAAGCGCAGTGCTGTGTGAACATCATTTGTGATCTTGTGGCCTGAGAGCATGTACGTCTATAGGATTGGTGCCGCAAGAATGGTGCTGAGTGTTTGGCAGTGCAGCTGCCAGGGCGGGGCATGCGCAGCAAGGAGCCCTTCCTCACTTCTGTGCAAGAAGCTGCTCAGCAGCTGCTGCCCATCATAGCCAGCCAACTTGCACAGACACCTTACGTTGTAAGTCTCCCTGTCATGTCTTGTGTCCATTTCATCACTCAATCAAGCATACAACATCTACCTAGTATACCGTGGTCCCTTACACCATAATCCCAATTTGTCTCAACACGTTGTCAGCAATATCTTTGTCTACCGTGTGAAGCGCTGGCCATGCATGCATCAGAGCTTGACAGCTAGATCATTGTCACTTCTTCAGCATGGTTCCATGCGCTGCTGTGCAAAGCATGGGAATGGCTGCTGTGCTTCATTCAGGTGACAGCAATAGACATATGAATGTACACCAATGACAGCCTGTGCAAACTTTGTCTGATGGTCCGTGCAGGTCATAGCACACAGCATGGGGGCCTGGCTGGCATTCGAATTTCTGTGCCATGCACGCTCAATGGGACTCCCAATGCCATGCAAAGTTGTCATATCTGCCATGCCCTATCCAGCCATACCTTTCAAAGAGCGCCCGTGGAAGCAGCAAGCTACCCTAAATGAAAGAGAATTCAAGGTGAGTCAAGGCATGTGTGACAAGTCACTGCTGCATGATGAGGAACAGCACAAGTGTGTGCCATCAGGCATGCAATACCAGGTGTTCTTGACCTCAATTTGGGTTGCATGCAGAGCATCACTGTACAGCCTGTGCTTGTGCCAACCTACCTGTATCATTATTTTGGCTTGGATGATTTGTCCATTTAGTTGGCAGTAACGCTTATGCACAAGGTCACCTAGGATTGCACGGCTAGGTTTCTCAGAAGTCAGTATCTGGTGTTGACACCTGTGTGTTATGCAGGAAGAGTGCAAGCAGTGGGATGTCAGCACAGCCTTGTTCACCCCTGCATTGTGGCCAGTATATCATAGCATCATGCGAGCAGACTTCAACCTGTTTGACCAGTACCAGTTTACACATAAAGGTACGCATTTACTCCTTGCACATGAATGCCCACGCACCAATTTGCAAATGATCACAGGATGCAGATATAGGACCCATGCTTTGCTGCAGACTAGCATGATACATTGGTCTGTACGTCGGTCTGCACAAATCCATCATACTCATGTACACATACAGATGTGCATACACATACACACGTGTCTATGCTGCTCTATACCACAGGATGGTTGTCAGCAAGTGTTGCAACAGACACAAACAATTGTCCATGTCTCTCTGCTGCCCATGCATGCAGGAGCAGCTCCATTTGCTTTTCCTCTGAGCACATTCTACGGCAGCAAAGACAGAAGGGTGACTGCAGAAATGGTCCAGGGCTGGCAGTCTTTCACGACAGGTCCATTCAGCTGTACCCCCATTGAAGGCAATCACCTATGGCCATTGGACAAGCATGCAAAAGGGATCTGGTTACAAGCCATTGTACAAGAGCTTGACGCAATGAGCTCTCCTGCTTTACAAGACTGAAGATCTGCATCCTGCAAACGGCCTAGTGACGCAGCTAATCTGTACAGACCATATGTTTTACTGCATGAACACGACACAGCCTAGTACCCTCGCTCACAGGTGTTGAATAAAGAACAGATCAGAACGTTCAACAGCAGAACAGATTGTTCTGAACATCTACTGCTGCAACATAAACATAGCAAGCTTTATATAGATATCAAGTAGAGGACCTCTCGTTACTAATACTCTATCAGCAGGACTGCGATTCTGTTTGGTGTAACTAGTGTTGGTCCCGGCTCATTGATCTGCTGATGGATCTGGCCATGGATCTGCCCATCAAGCCACCACCAGTCACTGAGGCACTCAATGGGTGGATGTTCATTGTGGACTGCAGACAAAAGGCATCACAGTCAGAAAAGAATAGTTTATGCTTTTCAGCAATCGTACTGATAATCCCATAAGGCAGCAGTCTGGAGCGGCATCACAGTCACCAATTCAGTCATTTGCAGTATGCTTAGGTACTTGTGGGGTTTCACGCATGATGACAAGACAGGATAGATAACAGGGCATCGTGTACAGACCACTGATGTGGGCAGCCTGAAAACATAGTTATAGCTTGCTGGTGATGATTATGAGCATGCAACTTGCTATGTGTCAGACTCTGTTAGTGCTGTAGCCCATAGGACTACACAATTACAAGAGAACAAACACACTCAGGAGCAATGACCAGTGTGATGACTTGCCACAAGCAAAAGCACAACTCGTCAGTGTCAGTAGCAACAGGTGATTGAGAGTCATGAGAGTCTTGATGGAGCGTGCAGTGCAAAGATCACCTTGAAGGAGGTGGGTGTTCCTCTGACAGGCATGGGCCTGGCTGCAGCCACAGACTGGGAGCCAGCCACCGGCATGGGAGCCGTGTCACCTGCACCAGTGTCACCACAACTCAGCACAGGTGATGACGCATTGAGTAAGTTATGCAACAGTGTTACTGGTAGTCAGCAAAGGTCATCATGCAGAAAGCAAGGTATGCAGCAGTGTCACCAGAAGTCAGCAAAAGGGATCACCCCTGAAGTAAGGTATGCATGAACTATCAGATGAGGTGAAACAGGTCAAAGGAAGAGGCAGAGTGACAATGGCATTAATGTTTAATGTTCTTGTTCATAAGCATGTTCATAAGCACACAGGATGCATGTACTACATGCTGACAACACAGCCTGGTAAAACTGCCCAAAGAGACAAAAGGATTGGCAGCCTTGATCGCAAGCAGAGATCAAGACAAAAGGTCAAGACAGCAGAAAGAAATGATCAAGGAGAGAAAGGGGGAGCTCAACGGCAAGCCTTCTGCACTGAGACTTAGCGAAAACACATGACAAAAGACAGACTGTAACAGAATTGCACTGTGATCCACACAAACAACGAATCGCAGCTTTTGTTCTTAAGCAAGCAAAGGACTGAATCCACTAATTCTCTGGACCACAAAGCAACTCTGTCACACAGACTGGCTGGGACCAGAACTGGGTTTGGGGCAGACCTGGCATGAGCATGGAGGGCTGGGCCTCGCCCTCCTCAGCAGCATGTGCCTCATACTCCAGATGATCCTTCTTGCTCTGGACCTCATCCCCTCGGCTGTACACCAAGGTGCCACACACCAGCACTGCAAACCTGCACACACTCACAAAAAAACAATCAGAGGCGGTTTTACATCACAATGCATTATATTTAAGCAACTGCTTCAGTACACTTGACTGGTCTAAAGCTGTGGCGTGAACACAGTCTCAGACCCTCAGCTGTCAGAAAGCTGACTGGCTGTTCAAACTTGATGATGACTGTCAAAAGGCACAAGTTTGGCTATCTGCTGCGCTTGAAGGCAGAGTATACAGTCACCTGCAGTTTGCCTGTCTCTATCTTTCAAGGCAACAGCATGAGATCAAGTCAAAGGCAGACACTGAGCTGTGCATACAGGCTCCCACCTGTCCACCACACATAGCCACCACAGCTGTGTAGACGCGAAGGAAGCAAACTTCTGGACCATGTGCATGTGGCACTGCTGCAAAACTAGAGCTACTGTTGATGCTGCAATGCTGGAGCTACTGTTGATGCTGGTAAAGAAGATATTTACCCTAGTGCTTGGATGTAGGAGTACTTGCTCCAGGACTCCCCCAGGGTGCCAAAGCCAAGGGGGGTGTACCACAGCAACAAGTCAACCAGCCACACAAAGAGCGTCCTTGTGGTTTCAAGAACCGTTCTGAACACTGCTCCAAGTGCTCCTGCAAAGCAGCCAGGGTCCAGTCAGACACGCATTGAGCCACACACTAATCAAGATATGGTGACAAGTCAGTCATGGGTGGAAGCTAGAGCTACTGCAACATGAAGCATGTGCATGTCATCTACATTGCAGGCTGCATCAGCCAACATGCAGCTGAGCAATCCTGGGCAGCCCGGTATAACACTGGGCTCCTCACCAAATTCACGCCGAAAGGCATAGTCTTTCTTTCTTTTCTGCAGCTGAGCAACGCAGACCTGAGTCAGCTTGAGTGGCAGCTATTCATGTGATGCATCAATGCTTTGCGTGGATACTCTTTGACATTGCGATCAAGCAGGATCACAGGGACAGTGTGGGAATAGTACCTGTGACGCACATGCCGGAGAAGTTGTACATGAGCAGGGCGACCATGTCCACAAGGAGGACAATGGCAATGGGTCTGGAGTGGAAGATCATCTGCATCACAGAAAGACAAGAATCAGCAAGGTGAAAGCACGTATATATATATAGTGTTGCATTTTATACCACGCATATATGTATATATGTATATGTTGCATTGTATTAATGGTACTGTGCTGTTGCTGCAAGGTCTACAGCTTGCAGAGAAGCCCTGAAGGCTCCAATAACCATTCCAGCAAATAAAGGATGCAATGCAATGAAACAACGCTGTGCAAGAAGTGCAGCATGAATAGAAAGACAGACAGGCAGACAGCAAGCAAGCCACATTGCTGGCCATGGACAACCAGGTTGAAAAACAACCACATACAACAAACAGTGCAATCTTTCACCTCGCATGCAGGTCAGCAATGTCAGCAATCAGTGCAGAAGGCAGGGCATGCATAACAGGCATGCTGTGAGTCAAACCAAAATATGAGACTCACATGAAGGGTGTCCAGGGAGTTTTCATGCAGGCCATCTCCATCGTGGCCCTTGATGAGGGACACCAGGGGCAGCAGCACACAGATCATGGTGATGCTGCCGAAGAGGCCCTCATAGCCCACAATCTTGAGGGGCTCTATGTGCAGATCTGCCATGAAGTAGTCCTCAAAGGTGATCTGAGCGGCTTGCACACACTGCAAACAGACACATTTGTATTAACATGCATGATCAGTCATGAAGAGCAAGGGTTCAAGCAGATGCACGTGCACAAGCGAATAGGACAGGTGCCACAAACTTGATGCCATGCCTGAAGTGCAGGCCAAGGACCAGGCTTTTGACAGCATACTGCCAGTCTGATCAGACAGGACAGCAAGTGACTGCCATTCACATGCTGAATTGATGTGCATTGACACCACTGGCTTTGCAGCACTCTCTGTGTTGATGCCTTTGACCACAGACGCAAAACGATACTGTTGCAAAGCTTGCCTGTACAATCTGCACAGCAGCCGGCCAAGAAAATGCATGACGCATGTGATGTATGAATGCGCACATGCAATGTGTGCGAACCTGGGAAGCAATGATGAGGCCCATGCCAAGAATCATCTTTTGTGGTGATATCTCATGAGTTGAGCTGCCTTCACCTGCTAGCAGACTGGATGTACCCACCAGCGCAATACCAATCTGCACCAAAGGCACTACAAACTCAGGGGTGCAAGTATGCTAGTACTTTGCCAATTTCCAGAAGACTTTGCCAGAGTCTGCAGACTGACATTGCCATGCCACCGCTGTGCATGCATTGGCAATCTGCAGCCATTATGCGTAGTGGGCAAACTGGCATCACCATGCAAATGCTTTGCATAGATAACACAAGCCATTGGAGCACTTGAGGTATATTGCGCATGGGCACACCAGATGCATTGGACTGTGCAAAGCAGAAGTGCACTGTGTGGAGTGCACTCACTGTGCATAGTCCATGCAGGATGTTGCTGTACTCTGTTAGCAACTTGATGGCACCCATAAAAGGTAGTTAGGGTGGCACAGTTTGGAATGCATTCAGGACCTTACCACACAGCAGAGGATGCCCAGAAAGTGCATCCTGTTTAGCTTTCTGTGCAGAAAGCTGACAGCAAAGAGGGCAGCAAACAGCATCTCAGCCCCCCTCATCATCTGGTAAACAGAGGCTGTGACGGACAGAAGTCCAATGTTCATCAACACTGTGGCGATGAGGTCAAAGAATGTTGGGATGGCCAGCATGAAAATGTCTTTTGCGCTGTTGCCTCTTACTACAGCTGTCTCTTTAGTGTCATCAGTCTGCACAGACACAGCTTGACAGTTTGTGAGACTTGTCTGATATGCTACACATGCTTCACATGCAAACACTCCATAAACGCCTCTTCTGCAGAACAGAGAATTTGTGCATGTTCAGACAGCATGGCTTTCTGTCTTAACAGATTAACACACACTTGTATAGTGTATGTACAGCAAACCGCCTGGCTACCTGTGAAAACAGAAGTATTCATGCTTGTTACAACAGTTGACAGCGGCGTTCGAACAGCGTCCTGCATGACTTGGCGCCGGAATCTGATGTGGGTGTAGCAAGCAGGTAAGAACTCACCAGGCTCTCGCCATAAAGCAGGGGATCGCTCATGTCACCATTTGCAGACTGCAGAGCCTCCTTTGCTTGCTTCTTGTGCTTGTACTCCTCCCAATACGCCCATGGCAGGCAAAAGCTCATGCCCAGAAACATGACAGTGGTCATTGCCCAAGGCTTGGTGAAGTATTGCATGTGTCCATCCTTGTCTGGTCCTTGCAGCTCATAGACTGTACAACACCACAAACTTGTCAAGACCTGGCAATCCTCCTCGCACACGTAGCTGCTGTGAGCATGCGGATCAGCACTACTGACGATGCACAGCCTGGCCAACGCAAGTCAACTGCACGTATGCTTATTGGCTTTTGCAGGCCTGGGCAACCCTTACCTATCTTTGCAAACAAAGAGGTTGTTGTGCCGAAGACCAGTAGACCAGTAATGCTCAACCCTGTTTTGAGTCCAGACATTGCGCAGTTCGATATCCCTTATCAATGCGGGTCTTTGCAAAGTGGCAGGTCGTCAACGTCGAGGCTTCAAGCTGTGCTGGCGAAACTCTGAAAGATGTACTCGTGCAGACGTGCTGGCAGGCGTTTGGAAGATCAGGCTGGCCTATTGATGGTCAGAGCTGAGCATCCACGACTGCCAGCTTGATCCGTTTGCGATCGGGCGCAGTCGCACCACAGTATATTTGCACTTGACTTCCAGGAAGCCGACGTTGCTCCTTCGTGTGTGCTTTGCTCGTCTGAATGAGTCATAGTTAGTCATTGCTGCTGAGTCTCTTGGCCGTCGAACGTTGGCAGCATCAAACGATCATCCGGCGACCAAAATGCTGAGGCCTGTGACACAATATTCTTGCTAGCAGATCACCATCATGCATAGGTGCTCTTTTCTGCTGTAGAAAGCTCAGGATGCACGTAGATATACCTAACAGCCTGAACCTGGTTTACTGTGCTGGTGTATACTTATGCTGGTGTGTCACCAGCACCTGGCAGCCTGAGTATGTCATACCCAGGCAACTGGGCAATAGCGGTCGAACGTTGGCTGTAATGTGACTCAGTCAGACATCATTTCATAACTTGGTGGATTTGTAGTATACACTTGCTGCTGCAGTAGCAAGAAAGTACCTGTCACAGGACGGCAACAGCTTCTCCTCAACCCTTTTTGATGCACACTCCCAGCATGGGGTTGGTCTTGTGGCAAGTTTGTCAGTTGGGAATTGGTTCAGGGGAGACTGCACCGAAGAAGATTTAATTTTGGACCAGCGCCTATTGCAGCATTCAGCAGCTGTCTTTTTGGTTCATGATGTCCTCTGAACGGTTGTCAAACAACCCAATCTGCTTCTTCTCTGAAAGCTGACCTTTGATAATCACCCTGACAGGAGGCAAACTATTTGCTGAGTCAATACTGCAGCGGCTAGCCTGATCACCGTGAACCCCCAGCTAGCTCACGAATTAGCTCAGCACAGTGCTGAGACCAAAAGCTGGGCTTTGCTGGTCGCCTTTGCCGCCTTCAGCAGACTGCATTTCAGCAGCGTCATGCCACGCACAGACGCACTAGCGAATGCAGCTATCGCTTTGTGCACTCATGTTCTCTGTAATGGCCTGGCTCAGCCGACTACATGAGTCAAGGCAGATGAGAGTCATGCAGCAGTCTGCATGAAGTCAGGTTTGAGCTCTGAAGACATACGCACTTCCATGGCTGCCATGTCGCAAAAGAAGAACTGCAGTGCCATACAGGCAGTAGTTTGCAACAAACTTTGGCATCAGTGTGAGCTGCACAGCCTTGTGTTGAACTAGCATGTTCATGCATGGCTTGATTGAAAACGTCTCAGGGCCACTGCATAATACAACACCTTGTAGCAAGGCTTACCCACAACCTTCCAGCACTTGGTGTCCAATCACAGTTGCAGAGTGCTAGGCACAGATGAGTTCATTGCAATCTCTAGCAATGATAGAGCAGTCGTCGGCCAGTAATTCAAGTCTACTTCAACCTGGCGTGTCATTTGCTGCCTTTAGGACTCATCGTGAAAGTGCACAGACAATGACTGGGAAACAGAACACACTGAGCACTAAAGGTTCTATGGTTTAAAACTACCAGGACCTAACAGGAGTGCACGTGGTCTGTCATGTGATATGCATATGAGACGTAGGTCATGGCAACTGTGACACTGACTTGCTGTGCAGACAGCAGATTTTCAGTTCGTTCTGTGCCAGCCAAGCAAGCTCAGGGGGGTTCTCTACCACAGGGGGGTTCTCTACCAGGGAAAAGTGATCCCGCCCGCCCACCCTTGTGTGTCTCTAACTGCCCTGGGGAACGTCCTTTGGGAGTTAGGGCCAAATTTGGCTCATACCAATTAAGCATGACCAGGTTAGCTTGTTTGGTGGTGTAATGTTCACATAGTCTGATTTAAGAAAGTGTCACCAAAGAAATTCCATTATACTACGTAGGGATGATCTGGTTCTCGCAAACGTATGTGATAGCCAACGGCATGATCACGACATGTCGCAAGGCTTCCATGTGCACACTTCACCCGTAACTGACTCCTCAGTACTTCGTGAGCCTCTGGAGAGTTGAGGTTGCCTGTGATATGTACAACAGCGCAGCGTAGATGTATTCATGGAGAGGCAGATCACTTTGCGTCCGGTAGGATACCCTCTCAGGCCTTCTTGCCGCATTTACAATACCTTCGCGTGCAATCTCAACGGAGGCTTCTGTGCATAGGATGCCAGGCCAAAGCCAACAACGACTCTGCAGGCTGGGGTCTTTTGATCAGAACCTGATCTGTGCAATTTCAGGAATAGTGCCTCCCAAGCCAGTCGATGAGCACGAGCTGCAAGTCTTGATGGAGATAGATGGAGAAGTGTTACCTCAGACAGAACACCCCAAACTGGAGGTGCGGAACGTCTGTTGTCGCCTGTTGTGCTGACACACTTTTATTTGCCTTGAACAGTGCATTATCCTTGATAAGTGTGGACAGACTGCAACTTCACGGACGTGCAAGTGTGATATGCAAAATTTGATCCTTGTTATGAGCATTCATGTTGCAGGAGATCGGGCTGACTCAGCAAGTAGAGGGCTTGTGTGCTGTTGGAAAATGGCAGGAATGCATAGACATACGTGACCAGCTCAATGTCTTACCAACATCTGGTCTTTTTCATGTACACCTGGCATCAGCACGTGTGCAATGCCAAAAATATGATGAAGCAGTGAGTCGCCATCACTGCATACTTGCTTGCAGACTGGCCCTGCATGACCGTCACAGGCTTTGCAGTACGCAAATCTCACCTTGACTGCTGTCCTGAGTTAAGACTTATCTTGAGAGCACCAGCGAGTTCCCGCATGAACTTGCTCCCTCTGACCGCGCTCATTCATTTGTTTGCCTGTTTTGTGAACAAAGGGAAACAAATGTGCTCTATGCTGCAACAGCTTGGCAGACGGCCCTCTGTTGCAGGACATGAGCATTAATGTCGCACTGACCTTTCAGCCAAGCAGCCGCCAAGCCTTGCACATCAGAGGCATGCTGCGGGAGCTGAAAGGAGACTTCTTGGGAGCCATGAGAGACTATCAGGGATGGGCCAGCTGGATGGACCTTACATGTGCAGAAGCACAGCAGGTCAATGCTCTTGTCTGCATAGCAAAGAGTTGCACACATGTCCTTTGCCACATGGTGCCCTTTTTGCAAGATGGCACTCTGGCGCTTTCTTGCATTTTGGCTATGATCTACACCATCTTCGGTTCATCATATGACCTTTGATGTCAGCCCACAACAGTTTGGCAACTGTCATACTGTTTATATGCAGCTGCTTGAGGCTTGCAACAAGCAAGAGCGGTTTGCGCATCTAGGAGCCCTGGGCATCAACGCTGCACTGCTATATGTTGAAGGTGATGCACCTTGCTCACAGCATGTCTTGCATGCAGCAGTTGCCAGCCTTTGTTCAAGCAGCGTATGGCAGACCCCAGCATTCGCTTCTTGTTTGCACTACAAAACAATCATAGGTGGGGACAGCAGTCGCTGTCTGAGTTGCCCTGTCATCTGACTGATTCTGCTCTCAGGTAATGCCTGACCACAAGAGAAGGTGCATCCATGCAAGCTTCTGCATCACATTTGCGCACACTCACAGTCACATCTGTCTTGAGTTTGCAGACACCAATACCTGGCAGCTCCTCTTAAGACGCCTTGCAGAACTGCATGCCGTTAAACAATGTGAAGCTGCTCTGGAGGGCACCATCACCTTGTCAAAACAGTGGGAGCTGGAGCAATCAATACAGCTGCTTCGGTCCCTCACACACGTCAGCAACTGTGCTGGAGACTACACTCGTTGCGTGTACAATGCAGCTCTCACAGAGCTTGCTAACCCTCTGCTTGCTGACTATGCTGTACAGATGACAGCCTCAGCGCAACATGTAGCAACTTGTCTGCTTTTTGCATCCAAGTCAGGTGCAGAATTTGCTAGCTCATTCCCAATAGTTTTGTCACTTGTTGATGTTGTCGAAAATCTTGTGGAGGTGGTAGGCATTCTTGACTCGAGCAAGTCTGATGAGTTCTTGGAAACCACAGAGAAGCTGAAGTTGTTTGAGGCTATCAGTGACTGGCAGGGTAGGGCTAACAGTGTGATGAGGACCATCATAGAATTGCCCAGGGTGACTGTGCATAGGATCTACGCTGAAGTGATAGCCAAGAAGCATCTGCCATATACAGATGCAGAGAGGATGTTGATGAGCTTGCTGGACAGAAGAGGGAAAGAAGCAGTCAGCAGGCACAATGAAGGGTCAGCGGCTTTCAGTGCAGAGGTCATGTTACACAAACTGATGACAGCCACGCGGCAAGCAGCCCCTAAGCATGATTCTGTACCTGATTGGTCCACCTTCTCAGATGGCCTTTTGACTGATGAAAGCCAGCACAGAGCTCAGGTCGTAGCATTCCTTACCCCTCTGGGCATTGCTGACCTTGATAAAAAATTGGGACCACCAGTTGAGGCAGCTCACTTGATGCAAGAGCTTGGGCTGGCATCACAGGCTTATGATGAAGCTGCTGGGAAGCTTGTCCTGCAACAGCATACAGAACCCTCTCCATGCACAGGAGATATGACTGCACAGACAGCAGCAAGGTCCAGCAGCAACTTTTCAGAGCCTCAGGCCACACAAAGTGGCTCAAGCCAATCTGCCCAGAGGTCTCAGACATCAGCACTAGTCTTATTGGACTCATGCTTACCAGACTTATCTACAGACAGAACTAGGAAGGCTGCCATGGACTACCCAATTTCAGACGCCTTGAAAATCAATGAGATGGCTGGCGCAGTGACCAGCACAGCAAATGCAAATACAAACAACTTGAGTGCTGCTGAGTCCAGTAAAAGTCATCTAAGTGAGAACAGCATCGTGATGCCCATGTCAGTAGCAGGCGCTGTGTTTCAGTCTGGCCGAGCTACTGGCAACAGCAAAGTGAGGCCTTCAGCACCTCCCCAGCACAGCAGATTACACAGGTTGATTAGCAGGCAGGCAGGCCCATTTGACCCTGTCAATGTGGCGCTATTGAGTCCTGTAGACTGAAGTGCCTCGATAGTACCCTGTCTTTCTATGACAGGCGCATGACATGACAACAAAGAGGTACGTCTTTGCTGACCTTGAACTGTGCATGTGCCTTTGGACATTGACTCTCAAGTGTTCGGTAATGTTTTGGCACTGCTTGTTTATTTGATGCCAGGGGACTAGCCTGTTGTATTGCAATTGGGACTGTTTCTCGCAAATGTTGACAAATTGTATTGAATGTGTAACCGTATCAAAAATGTTGATTCAGAACTATGCATCGACAAACTGCAATTATGTGTTGCCGTTGTAATGTGTAATTACTTTGGGTGCAGTGATAGCCCTGGGAGCCAAGTGTGTCTGATGCATTTGCATTTTTTCACACCTGCTGAAGTGCCTGCATGCACTATGTGCAAATAGTAAAACAACGTGAAGATTGGGTGTTTGAAAGCAGATGCACTCTGTGGCCCGTTGTTCATCACAGGAGGTCATGCATGAAACAATCAGTTTTCACACATGGCCTGGCTTCTGACACTGCATTATATTTTGCACCTGAGATTTGATAAATCAATGCTCGAAAACACCACAACATGCGTCCCTTGTGCTGCCAGTCTACCAGTTTGCTTGACTCTCAATTGTACAGTGGCTGTGGCAGTGGATTTGCCAATATGACTTACAGTCCCAATTGCTTCACAGTCTTCTGGCAGTTCGCTCAAGTAATCTACAGAAATCTGCAGAGTCGAACTGAGGTGCTGTCTGATGGTCAAGATGGCTGCATAGCCCACAGCATCCACCAATGTAGCTGCACAGTCACAAGGTCGTGTCAGCAACCAGCCTGTGTCAGAGAACGTCAGTGTCATCACACAAATTGCATGGCTCAAGACATTACACAGACCAAGATGGTGCACAGCAATGCAAGCCCATCAGTGCATAACATGGACAGTCATTGCTTATGATACGTGATGCTAAATGGCAATAAAGCTTGCACAAACAATGCAATGCCAAGACACGGTCACACATTGTGTGGGCGCACCTATGTAGCCTCCATGCAGGGTGTGGTAAATGTTTTCAACTGGTGGCCTGACTGGCAGTGTACACACAATCTGTCCCTCAGTTGCAGAGATGTCCTTGAGTCCATAAAGCGCTGTTGCCTCAAAGGTGCTAGTAGCTTCAGGATCAAAGTCATCATCGTGAGCTGAAACAAGGTCTGAAATGAAGGCTATTGCTGCTGCAGGTGATGCAGATTGCTTGGGAGTTCCTATTGGCCCTTTGCCTTGGCTGCCAGAAGGTTGCACTGCTGGAACAAACTTGATATCCGTGCCTTTTGCTGTGATTTGGCCTGTTGTTTTGTTTTTGATGACTACCTCAGAAAAGGCCAGAGCACGCCCTAATTTAGTGACTCTTGCATCAACCTCACAGACGCCTCCACCAGGAGTAGGACGAAAGTAATCTATTGACATGTGTATGCTCACGCCACCGTGTGGTGCCACTGATACTAGAGCTCCTGATGTAACGACATCAAATAGAGTGGCTGCGTTGAGACACAGATTGAGTAAGGGGGCAGGCTTGATACTTCTGCTGAGCTCCACCCTCAGGAAACATCAGTTCTTTGCCTACCTATACAACCTCCATGCAGGCATCCAGTTGGGTTCTGAACCCGTTTAGTCACAGGAAAGTCACACACCAGACGCCCGGAAGTCGAGCTTGTCACCTTCAAACCGTACAACGCTGTGGCATTGAAATTTCTGCTGCTTTCGGGTTGAAAACTCTCAGTGTGCCAGCTCTTCAGCTCAGTCAGGAAGCCGACCCCTCGTTTAGGTGATGTCATGCCAGATCAAGGTACAGCTTGCAACTGCAGGCACGTGCTAAGGTCCGCAGGGTACCAAAACACTGCAAACATGCGCACGGAGTGTGTCTGCAGACCTCAGGCCTCCAGATGCATAAAGCGGAACGATTTTGCCGAAGCGTTGCGTAACGGTTGGTGTGCTGGCGTTAAAATGACAGTGCTTGCGAGCTTGGTGTTTGCAAAGTTGCCAGTGGACAGGCTTGATGGCTCCTGGAATGGGCCAACATTCAGCAGAACAGGCCAACAGCAGCAAGTGACTATCCAGACTTCCCCAATTGTCAGCAACTGGCATGACATGAGAACAACTGTGCTAAAGCCTAGATCTGACGTGCGGCAGCCCTCCTGCAAGGAATTTGACATGCGTGCCTCGAGCTGCCAGCCTTCCAGTTCTTTTCACTCGCAGGTCAACAGTGGCAGTCGCTGTTGATTTGCCCAGGTGACTGACTGTTGCCGTGGCTTCACATTCCTCACCACCCGGCAGCTCACTGAGGTAGTCTATGGATATCTGAAGGCTGACACCTGAGTGTTCATTCATGGTCATGATAGCTGCAGACCCGATGACATCCACCAATGTAGCTGCAAACCAGAATGCATGGCCTTAGCAAAGCAGCGGGAGCAGCAGCAGCAACAGCAGCATACAGCAGCAATACACTCAAGGCAACAATGAGCTGCGTGCAGCTACATTGCAAAGTAAGCATGTGACATTTCCCCCAAGAGTCACCATCTTGTCAGGGCTCTGGAGCAAAATGCATAACATTGACCATAAGCCAAGAAAGCCACGGACACATGCTTGCAGCATGATATGATCATGGACATGCTGACAGTATACCTCTGCTGACATGCAATGCCTGCAGGATGCAGGTGCATGTACCTACCTATGCATCCACCATGCAAAGTGTTGTACCGATTCTGCACCCTCTGGTTGACAGGCAGAGTACAGACCACCTGCCCCCTTGTGGCTGTGATGTCCCTCAGGCCATACAACGCAGTGGCCTCAAAGTTTTGAGTAGCGTCAGCCTGAAAGCCCTCTCGCACATCATTGATCATATCTGTGATGAAGTCTTCAGCTGCTTCTGGAGTTGCTGCTGCTTTGGGAGCACCAGGCGGTGTTTTTGTGTTGCCACTGGATGCTGTTGGATCAGGCATGGGGGGGATGAATTTGATGTGAGTGCCTCTGGCTGTCACTTTGCCAGTTCTCTTATTTCGAATTTCCACATCAGCAAAGGCTAGCGTGCGGCCAGCTTTGGTGACATGTGCATCTACCTCACAGTCTTGCCCTCCAGGAGTGGGGCTGAGATAGTTCATAGACATGTGGACACTGACACCTGCGTGAGGCGCTACTGACACAATTGCACCTGAACTGACGTCATCCACAAGTGTAGCTGCAAATCATACAACAAGTGTCAGTGTATGGCTACCATATGCGCTGTATAAGCTCAGCACAGCGCTGTGTGTAGTAAAGAAAGCTGTGATTACCTATGCAACCGCCATGAAGGGTACCAAATCTGTTCTGGACACGCTTGTCCACTGGAAAGTCACACACCATACGCCCTGATGTTGAGCTGGTAATTCTGAGACCATGCAAGGCTGTTGTGTCAAAGTCGCCTGTGCTGTCAGATCGGAAGGTTTCTGCATGCCAGCTTGTGAGATCAGTCAAGAAGCTGACCGCTCGTGCCGGGGATCCCATGCTGCGCGAGGGTCTCTGCCAGAGGCTATGACGAAGCTTGTGTCAGAGTCACCAGCTCTCAAAGTGTATGGAGCACCTTTATCTGGAATCAATCATAGACTTTATTCGCGATTTGTGGGGGCGCGAGGGAGCATGTTAGAGGCGCGGATTGTCAGAATGGCGTAACGGCTGTGCAATATGAGTCATAGCTAGCGTTTTAGAGGCAATTACTAAGTAGCAATAATGACTAAGAAGCATTGAGATAGCTACAGTACTTGCATTCGAGAAAGCAGGCTCTGTCGAAGGTTGATGCATGCCCCTCCCACTGCTGCTACAGCATTGCTGGAGCGACGCGTATATTGCAGGCTGCATCAACCCACCTTGACAGTGGTCACGAGTGTGGAACCATGCATGCATAGCCAACACACATTTTTTTCGCTTTGACTGCGCCTCGTACGTCAGCTGATGATATGGTACATTTTGTAGTGTCGTCAAGTCGTGAGACCAGCCAACAAGGGTGCAGCACCAGCTACAGCGAACCATTCCAGTTTGATCGCTCGCACAAAGTAGAAGCCGCAGGAGCGCTAGTGTTTGAGCTGATCAGCCCATCTGCTCAAAGCACATGCCGAAGTCCACAGCGCATCCGTGCGGGGTTGTTCGCAGCAATAGGCCTCGACGTACCAAGCTCAGGCGGAGGCAGTCAATCAAGTGGCAAACTGGTTCTAGGGGTAAGTCTGCTCACGCTCGATGATCACGCCCAGCAAGTGAAGGCAAACGTTGTAATACACACCGCCTGCCATTGCAGAAGTCTGGCAAGACTCATGACAATCTGGAACTCCTGCCTGTTGGAAGCAGCTATGGGGGTCGCAAACAACGCTTTGTGTGGGATGGCAAAGCCATTAAGGTCATAGACACAGAGGAGCTTGCATCAAAGCAGACAAAGCGGCAGCACTTGACAGCCCAGCTGCGAGACTGGCGCAGCTCAGTATTGTCAGCCTTTTTACCAGACAAGGAGCTTGTCACAGCAGATTACTGGGGATACAGCTTCTGGAGAAACTCCCACAGATTTTTCAGCTCAGCCACGACTGTCTTTGCAACTCAGGTACCAATCTGCCTTGTGCAGTGCTTCCATCATACAGGAAGATACAAGCAACATAAAGGCAATGAGGAATGCAGCTCAGTTGCATCTTCCTCCAGCCTGCATCAATGTAGGATCAATGTGAAGCATCAATGTGTAATATGCTCCACAGGCCAACACTTAACGGCGTACTATGGCAAACAGACCACCCTGATACCCATGATGTCATAGTATGCATATACATGCTCTATTGTGTGTGTGAAACTACCCCTATAATCTTTTGGGACACCTGCAAACAGTGCATGTAGCCGTGGCATTATGTTACCAGTACCTGCCAGTAGCATGCATGCACAATCGAGCTCTGTGTGAGGTACGCTGGCAACGCAGTCACTTCTACAAGCAGTGGGAGTTGGAGCAAAGAAGTCACTGCCAGCTGCAGCTGGCATCAATTGGGTCCTGAAGGATGGCTTGGGCCGTCTGGGGCGCCTTTCTGTTTCAACGCGCTTTGGCACCTCCTTTGACTCCAACCTCAAGGTACTTCAATGTGCACAGCTGTCTGAAACATGTCTTCATCTGACAGTGACAAGTACAAATCCCATTGTCATGCACTAGTAAAGCACCTATCTCTTCTGCTATGCCAGAGAAGCATGCTGCAAAGCCATGTATGACCAGAGCTACATCTTTCTGCTGCCTGCTGTGTACAGTCACAATCCTGTCTCAGCTACTCAGCCAACTCTCTTTGCTGCTGGGCTCACCTGCATGTGCTCAGCCTGTCTACATGAACCTGAACACAGAGCAAAAGCTTGTCTATATGAATCTGAACACAGTTCAAAAGCTTGTCCTGCATCTCACGCTGGTCAAGAGCAGTTTCATCCCCCATCAGCACTTTCCTACTGTACTGGTTGTTCTTACATGCTTCAGCAAGTGCTGTGTGCTTGGCGCTGCAGAGGTTCAGATTTAGCACCTCCCTGGTGTACGCAGTTGCAGTGGGCCTGGAGTTCCTCACCCCCCTAGCGCCTCGCTACTTCTTGCTGCTGGCCAGCGTTGCCAATGTAGGCAAGTCAGTGGGCCTGGCCACCCACATCTCCACCCAGCCCTCCTTTGTCAAGAACTTTGCACGGCAGGACAACTTGTCTGACCTCACAGCCAAAGCCCAGGTCAGAGCGCAGCCTTGCACGGCAGTTTTGCTGTGTTTGGTGTAATCTGTGAGTGTACTTTTGTCTTTGGCCAGCCCTTCATCAGTTAGTGTGGATGGCAGACTTGACAGCCGAAGTTGAGGTAGAAACAGCCCCTAGATGCAGCACTTCAGTGTTGAATGATTTACATGGACTGTGAATGCATCACTGAATGCATCACTGTCTTGACTTTTCCCGGTCTCTTGAAGGGTGTCACAAAGCAGGGTGATCTGTTAGCCTTTACAGCCATGGCTCAGGTAGCGCCTTGTCAACAGAGCATACTCTGCTGTGCGTCACACAGCATCATCACCTTATTGTGCCTGCATCTAGCAAACTAGCCTGCAACAATTACTACAGCAATCACTGTCGGCCTCATTGACGGCCTCAGAACGAACAGAGGAAACAGACAAGATAGAGCAAAGAGAGTGTTGTGTTGACAACAACAGAAAAGAGAGTGTTGTGTCGACAACATTAGATTAGAGAGTGTTGTGTCGACAACAACAGATTAGAGAGTGTTGTGTCGACAACAACAGATAAGAGAACAAGTTTGGGAACTCATGTCGCAGCCACATTTTGTGTTCTTGCAGGCACAGCAGATGGTTGCAGACAATTTTGGCTTAGCCATGGCAGTGAGTCTGAGCTACGCATGTAGGAAAGGCCCCCGGGCAGCGCAGCTGCTGCCCCTGCTGGCCTTCCCCCTGCTGGCTACCGGAGACCTGTGCAGCATCTACAGGGAGCTCAAGTCCATACACCTCAGGAACCTGAACAAGGAAAGGGCAGAGATTGTGGCGGAGATGTGGCTGGAAGCCGGCCGCATTCCCTCTGCTGCTGAGGTGTGATTAATAATAATCATAGTCCTAACAACAATAGTACTAATGATAATGATATAATAGTAATAGTAATAGTGATAATAATAATAGTAATAGTAATCATAATGATAATGATGGTAATAATGATAACAGTCATAACGATAAGAATCATAACAATAGTAATGCTAATCATACTGAAATTGCTTCCCTGCTCATGATGAGCTAGGTGCGACTGCCTGCCTGCCATCTGGTTTCATGAATACATAAGGACTTCAGGGCCAATGTTGCCTGTTGTTGTCCTTGCCCTCTGCATGTATGGGGCTAGTATTGCTAGTTGTGCCTGCTGCAGCCGAGGGAAGCTATCTGAAAGGGCAAGTCAGTGTTGTCAGCTGTGATGCAGACGCCACAGACGCCACAGTAAGCTGTTGCCATTGATACCGCTGCAGTCAACCGCACTGATCAGCTCACATGTCCTGCTTTGCCTGCCGTCAACATAGGGCTGACTTCAGGAGCATGTGTCTTGCATGTCAGCATGCTGTGCATCAGAGCCTCTCTGTGGGGTCCACCTGGGCCTCACTTGCTCTATGAGTGCATGAGGCAGTAACAATGCATGGGGCAATGATACATGTCGATGAGACATGTGGTGATGATGATTGATGGTGGATGATGGTGATGATACTGTGGATAAAATAATGGATGATGCATGTGGTAGTACAGCGGCTCACAGTGCAGTACTTCCCATGATGAGGCCTGCCATGCTGCTGCAACTTGCGCCATGCTGGCATCTGCAGCTTGTGTCTTTAATACTAATAACTACTAATTTAAAGGCTTTCCAGCCAACTGTTCATGCCAGGTATCCACTAGGTGTGCCTAAACTCTAGATCTGTGAGCCAACATGCAGCTTGTGTCTTTGCCCTGTGCAGTAGTGCTGTTGCAGATGTGCCTGGTGTATGTGCAGGTCAGCAAAAGGGAGACGCTATTGATACCCCACAGGAGGGGGGAGGGTAGCCTACCCCTGCATGTGGGGTCTCTGGAGAAGACCATCTCAAGTCCCTCCCAGCTGCACACCCTCCTCCAACAGCACAAGTAAGTATACTGTTCTAATCAACTCGTGCCTTCTGCTGGGGTCACACGTACAGTCTGCTACAGCCAGGCGGCTGTTGATCTGCTTCTCAACAGGCCTTGCGGATGTTTGCATCACTTACATAGCCATGCAGCACTGCAAACTGCACATGACAGCGTCACATGGCAGCGTCACATGACAGCATCAACACCAGTGCACACAAGGGCATTGCTTCAGCATCAGACTGGCGCGTCGGCAGTCACATGTCTTTCTGCAACTGCAGCAAGAGGATGCTGTTCCATTGTCTTGCTGTGATTCTAGGACATTATAATATAAAAAGTTCTGAAAATTAATTGATGCGAGCAGTATTTGTTGCTTTGCAGGGACGAGAAATTCGTGATGGCCTATCAGCAGCACAAGCTGTCACCACTGCAGAGGCTGCTGCCAGCTGCCAAGAAGGTGCCTGGAGGTGTGAAGGGCAGAGTGTGTATGACTCTGCAGGAAGGAGCCACAACGCCAGACATCCTCACCGGCATACTGCAGGTCTGACATGTGCCATTGCACCGTTGTTTCTTTCATGTTCGCATGGTTTCTTCCTTGTTTGCATTGTTTCTTTTATGTTTCTGCAGCTTTGTATGGGATGGGCTAAAGTGTGCAAGACGGTATCATGCACTCTCAGATAGGCATGCCTGACACTTACATTCTGCCTACTTACACGCTCTGCGTTTTGCAAACACCTCATGCATTAAGTATTACATCAAGTGCCACATCCAGTATACATACTGGCATGGATGTTGACATATGAAGTTGATACATGTGTGGCTGCTGTGTGTTTGGTCTTGCTGTCTTGAGCATTGATAGCTGCCCTTTGTATGAATGTCATGTGCAATGACCTCTGGACGTGTAGAGCTGAAGTAATGGTTAACCTATGTAGGCAGCATTCTTCCGGCAAGTCATAGCAACACGCTCCTCCCAAGATCCGTCAAACAAGGCCAGCAGTGCTTCAAGCAAAGCACAGACACAAGGATATAGTAGTGCTGAAAACAAAGGACAGCAGCAAGAAGGGAGCTGGAGCAGAGCTGATTTGGATGGCATGCTGGCAGAAAGCTTGCAGTACGCAAAGGCAGATGTGAAACGCTTTGTGCAGGAGACGCAAAGAGCTGGATGGAATGTGCATCCCATCATGCTGTCAAGCTATGAGCGGGCAACGTTTTCTCCTGTATGAAACTGCAGTAGTTGACATAACAGATTGTTGACGATTTGATTAATTACTCTGACATTCATGTGCCACGGAAGATTTCCTCTTCTAGGCCCAGCTGCTGTACACATGTTGATACAAGTCCTGCATGTGTCTCTAGTATACAGTTAAGAAAAAGTACAGTGCAGCATTTGCTGTTTGCTAGTATTAGCTAGCAGTGCTGTCTCAATGATGCTCAACCAGTGTGGCGTGCATAGCGTTCTGACAGCTCCAGCAGAGCTGTTGCAAAGGTAAAACTTTGCCAGTGCCATACTTTCTGCATGCACTGGCCCGGTGTAACAGGCATCTGAACAGTTCTAGCAACCAAGGGTGAATGAAAGGCAGCGACTCCAGGAGCTGCATCTTAAAATGCATCATTCAAGCTTGGTCCATGGTATCACTCTCTTTCCATGCTACTTCTCGAGAATGCTCATCAGGCTGCAGAGAGGGCATCAGCTGTGACATAGCACACAACAGTTGATGTACGCTTTGGTGTGCTCAGTCATACAGGCCCTCCTCAGCCCAAACTTCTTGCAGGAAGTCAACCATCTCCTGAAGGCAAGATCACATTGCATGTGTTGTCCAGCATTCAGGGCACACTCAAACTGGGGGGCAGAGGCATAGCATTGAGGGTGTGCACAATGATTTAATGTATGTTTTGCATGCAGCTGGTGGGGACACAGATAGCCTGGAAAACAGCTGTTTCATAGTGGATCTTTTGTGTTTGGAGCAGTATTGTCTGAACAGCAGACAAGATCATTACAATCACTCAGGAGCTGTGCTGCCGAATGCTTACCGCCAGGGGAATTTGCATTGCAAACGGCCTCGTTGTCAGCAACATGGTATCATATGTTGAGTCTAGGCTGTATTCACCATAGTATTGTTAGAAATGGCAAACAAGGCACACTTGCCAGAGCGTGCAATGAACCTCTACCTGATGACAGGCCTGGATGCAGGTCGTGAGCTGCCTGTGCTGTTACCCACCCACTTAGTGCGCTGCTGCTGCCACAGCTCTTGGCCTGAAACAGATAGGAAGTCAACTCGCCAACCAAGAAGTCGCCGTCTGCACAGTCTGCAACTTCAATCGGCTGACGATGATACCTGTCACCACGTTTTCCAGATCCTTGCTGAACGATTGCGCTGTTGCTGCTGGCAATGTAGCTGAGGATGAGGACGGTATATCCCGATCTGTCACCTTCTGGATTTTATGGGGCCTTGTCGCCATGCACACGCTACGCCTTGTTGTTGGGCGCACTATACCGGCATCTCGACAAGGGGTATGGACCCAAGGTCAAGGCCATATTTCTGACCCTGCTTTCTGTTGTTATGTCGCCTCGATTGTCGAATCTTGCAGACTGTAAATGGTTTTTTTTGCGAAGACGCTCCGAAACCATCACATGTCATACTAACTAGGCCTCCAAACACACATGTCCAGGGATACTTTAGTATGCAGAGCTTGATTTATTGCCCGGATCATATATGATACAGAGGTATTGCATCAGAGACAGTATATACATATATGCACGATGCAAGAGGTTGACATTCTTCAGATGGGCTTCCTGCAAGCCTTAATCTATATGTGCTTTCGATGGATTTTGAGCTTTGGATGAACTCGACAACGAATTCTCATCTTGCATGCTAGCTCAGTCAGGGATTTAAAGATTTGACAGTCGTTGGGGCAATGCTAGCTAGCCGGTTTGACTGAATTTAGTCACAGTGACTAATGGCAATCTTCGTCAAAAAACGAAACAGACAAAGAATGATACAGACAAACAAAATCATCACAGGAGTTGTCAGGAAACTGTCATGGTGCATGGAATAAGCCAAATGAGCAGCAAACACTTGCATGTGTCGGATACCAGATTATCACTGATCTCACTGCGAGATAAATCTTCTTCTTCTGACTAATTATTACTGCGCAGCGGAACGTGCGCTGCAACAGCCGAAATCAATCTTGCTTCGCCGTCTCTATGTGCTTCGTGGCCAACGCGCGTTCAGCCTTTTGAAGACAACCAGCCCAGCCATACATGTGACAGTGCTACGACCCTGCATGCCATCGACCCCCAGACCCCCACTTCAACACTTTGTACGGCGCACCGTATAGACTGGGCTGCTGTCGGGCCCGGCGCAGTCAACGCTCATGCAAAAAACTTGTGTCACGCCTCCTCAACAATTCTTGTATGTGTGAAATGTGAGCGGCAGTCCGTCATCAGTCAAAAGCTTATGCCTCCCCTCCTTGATAAGGAAAACGTAAAAATGACCGACTTCACAGATTGCAATGTCTTTCAATTCTGCCAGTTTTTGAAGCTCTTGGGAAAAATCATGATTCTCCTGGTTCTACTGATAGTTGGGTTGACCTATTATGCGGTGATCATAGCGACTTCTATGCCTGGTCTGTATGAGGGTGGTGCCAGCATGAAGACCTGGAGTCTATTTGTTATAGTTGCGTTCCACTGCTTGGTAAGCTGCACCTGCTGAAACACATACTGGTCCTTCCTGCATATCTCCTTTTTGCTCAAGTCTGGATTTGCTCAGGTCTTCATGCTGTTGTGGAGTTACTTCACTGCAGTTGCAACAGACCCAGGGCGAGTGCCACCTGGATGGCATCCTTTTGCTGACGAAGAGGTATGTCTGCATGTGGCTGGCCATTCTTACCTGGTCCAAGCCTTCTACTGTGAGCCTGCCATGCACGTGCAACCAATATGCTTACCCATGACAAATGACCTGGATTTTGATAGCACCTGGTTGAGCAGCAAGCATGGAGCTCAATGCCAGCCTGTATCTTGCAGGAGGCAGCATTTGAGTTGGAAAGGCTGAATTATGCAAGCTATCAGCCAGCCATCAAGTCAATCAGGCCACGCTTCTGCAAGAAATGCCAGGTGGAACCTGTCATTGGCAATGATCCCTGTCTGTTTTGCTAATTTTGGGTTGCACATGGCATGGCATGCACAGTGTATTTCTATGCTCACCAGAATCACAATTCCATGCTTTGTTTTGAGAGGCAGCGCAATCATCAAGCACCTCCTCAGAAAGGTTTCAGTGCAGGCGTGGAAACCACCCAGAACGCATCATGACTCCATGAGTGGCACGTGTGTCCTCAAGATGGACCACTATTGTATATGGGTCCTCAATTGCGTTGGTCTGCTCAACTACAAAGCCTTCTTGCTTTTCTTGGTGTACACCTTTCTGGCAACCTTTCTGGCCACAGCTGCGCTGGTGAATGGCTTCGTAATCTATTTCAAAGAGCTGCAGGAAGAGGACCCTCAACCTTCTGCTAAGTAAGCCCTGTGCTGTTCTTGCTGCT